>Ga0306926_10006926_pt1 | contig 12243 bp, 7 predicted proteins | sample flu12Cox44000178_FD_203759 | JGI IMG/M metagenome (GOLD analysis project Ga0306926, IMG submission 203759) | Lab enrichment of tropical soil microbial communities from Luquillo Experimental Forest, Puerto Rico - flux8day.12C.oxic.44.000.178 (v2)... | ecosystem: Environmental > Terrestrial > Soil... | reverse complement strand
GATCCGCAACAACTATATCGAGGCCGCCGGCGAGAATGTACTGTTCGGCGGCGCGGACTCCCGCGACGCAGCGCTCGTGCCCTCGGACATCGAGATCCGCAATAACTATTTCTTCAAGCCGTTGTCGCTCATCGCGACCAACTACGTCGTGAAGAACCTGCTGGAGTTCAAGGCGGCACAGCGCGTCGTGGCTACCGGAAACACATTCGAGAACAATCCCGGGAAGTCGCAGCAGGGCTTCGCGCTTCTAATCACACCGCGCAATCAGAATGGTAACGCCCCTTGGTCCGCGACGACCGACATCGCGATCACCGGCAACATGTTCGTCAACGTCGGCAGCGGGATCAATATCAGCGGTCGCGACGATCTTGCTCCGAGTCAGCTCAGCCAGCGGCTCCTGATACGCGACAACATCATAGGGGTCAGCGGGCTCAACTCCGGCGGACGCGCCTTCCAGACCGTCTGGGGAGGCAGCGATTACACCATCGATCACAATACGCTCATCGTCACCGGCGGCGCCTCCCCGAATGTCATGATGGCGGATACCGCGAAAACCAAGGTGAACAACTTCACCTTCACCAACAACCTCGCCACGCGCACGGCCTACGGATTCTTCGGCGCAGGCGTCGACCAGGGCACCGTGGCGCTCAACGCGAACTACACCAACTGGGTGTTCTCCAAGAACGTCCTCGTCGATGCGCCCGCAGCCAGGTACCCTGCCGGGAACTTCTTCCCGAGCGGCGTAGCCGCAGTGCGCTTCGTCAGCTACGCGGGCGGCAACTTCACTCTTGCCGCGGACAGTCCCTACAAATCGGCCGGTACCGACGGGAAAGATATCGGCGCGGATGTCAGTGCCGTGCCGTCCGCCCGCGCAATCTCGCCCAACCCGCCCAGCAATGTCGTCGTGAGATGAGGCGGGTGTTGTCGCACTCCGATCAGGTCACGAAGCCACCATCGATCGCTTCCCATTCGCCGACGCGACTGTAGGAGTGGACACCTGCAAGCGCCGACATCCACCCCGAATCCACGCGGCAGATGGTACGCTCGCGATAGAGTCCGCCATTCAGACAGACGATCTCGTTCAAATTCAGCGCGTATCCGTAGGAGACGCTGCAATCCTGACTGGGACGGATGAGGCGGTCCGCCCCCGCCTCGAAGACTGATCCGGCAGCTCTGGCGAGTCGCACATCGCTCGCCACTATGCCACCGGGTTGAAACTCCCACGGACCCGTGATCCGATCGGCACGCAACAGCCATGTGATCGCCGTGTGACCCGGCACGACCTGGGGCGACGTCGTCATCCACCACGATCCTGCAGCCTGAAATATCGACGAATCCACACAGCGGAAATCGAGCAGCCGCTTCTGGAGGATCCATTCGTCGGGGAAGCGCGCTGCGCGGTACAGGTCGACTCCCCCGCCCTGGGCGCTCTCGGGCAGCATGAAGATGGTTCCGTCCGCGGCAATGATCTGCGGGAAAGACAAGTGGTGCGGCTGTTGCAGAACCGGCCGTAACTCGACGAGCTCTCCGTCGGCGGTGAGCCGACCGCAGCAGATGTGGCCGACGCGACTGGGGTCCACCATCTCCTCGAAGAAGAGCCAGGTCTGGCCATCGTGTTCGAAGATCGTCGGATCCGCCCAGTGCCGGTCCGGGGGTGAATCGATCCAGCGAAACGACTGCAGGGCCGAGCGCGAGGCGTCCTCGTAGAGCGGCGTCCGAGTCCGCCGGATCGCGATACGCCAACGCAGCGGGCGGTCGACCCGCCTGAGCAGCGGAAAGGCTCGACTACCCAGTTCCCCCAGTATCCATCGACCGAATTGCACGACCGTTGGCACGCGCGTCGCCGGGTGAGCAGAAGCACTCTGTACCCCGGTTACGACATCCAGGGCAGAGCCCTGCCGCAACGTCCAGAGGCTCTGAATCACAAAGTGACGCGCCCCCCAAACGGGTCCAAAGCGGTTGGCCTGACGCGATGGGAAGGGGAACGTTGGGAACAGCGCCCTCATGAGAGTTAGGTCCTCGCCCGGCGTCGCGCCGAGACGAACCAACTCGATGCCCGTCAGGGGTACGCCATCGATAATTTCTCTCAGGAATCCGGATCCGAGTGGATAGAGCTGCCGGTCTCCGAAGTGATAGCGCCAGACTCCGTGGCGCGTCGCCGGCCGCGGCGGCTGCCGCGCCGGCCGGGCGCCAAAGTCGAGTATGACGTCCACGGGAGCCGTCGCCAGCACCGCCATCGCGGGTGTCATCTCGCCGCCGCGTCCGGAATCGCCGACCGGCCAGGCAAGCCGAGGTACACCCGCCAGGAGGTCGTCGAAGGAAACCCGCTCGAGCGGATCGGGATGTATCTGGTAGCGCGACTCGACGAGCGAAGCGTAAGCACGCACGACGATTCCCTCGCGCGCGCCGGCTCTGCCCGCCGCGACCGGCGCGTTCACGCCGACGAATGCGATATCGACGTAGTTCGAACAGCAGAGATCTTCGATAACGCCGCGCGCGTAAGCCGGGATGCCATCCGCATCGACGAGCAGTGCGACCCGGATCCGCGGCAGCGAGCTCTGCGAATGCAGGAACAGGTTCGACACCCTGGGAGGAGAGCGGTTCGACACTCCGGCCCGCCGGCCGGAGATTGCGCGGGTCTCGGTGGCACCGGATGGCGGCGCGAGCGGCGGACGACCGAGCCGCCCGTCGGCAAAGGCAGCGAGCCAGTAATTCAGAACGATCAGGCGCCACAGCAGAACGCTGTGATCGCGCCGCCCGATCGAATGCTCGGCGATCAGGCGCTCGACCGCGCGCCCGTTGAGGTATTGCTCGAGCGCCGCCGGGGGGTTTCGCAGAGCCTGGATGCGGTGTCGGAGAGGACCGCGGAACCACTGCGCCAGAGGCACGGCAAAACCTCGCTTGCGACCGGTCAGAACGAAGTCCGGGACAATCCCGCGGATCGCACGCCGGTACAGTCGCTTGCTCTCTGCGGAAGTCACCCGCAGCTCGCCCGGTATGCGCAATGCGAAGTCGACCAGATCGTAATCGAGCAGCGGCACCCGAGCCTCGAGCGAAACCGCCATGCTGGTGCGGTCAACCTTGGTCAGAATATCGCCAGCGAGATAGGTCCCGACATCCAGGCGCATCATCAACGCGGCAAAATCCTCCGCCTCATCGGCACACGTGAAGCGGTAGAGCTGTTCGTCGACGGTGCGCCGGGCGGCAGGGTGCCAGGCCGAGGCGACACCGCCCTCATCCACTCTCACCGGCTGCACTACGCTCGAAGCGTAACGCCCAAGTCTCGAGCGCCCAAGATCGACGAGCCGGTTGCGGCCCGGAAAGGCGTGCGGCAGCATCAGCCCCAGGGCACCGACGAGGCGCGAGCCCGCTCCGCGGGCTCCCCCGCCGCGTCGCAGCGTTTCACCGTAGCGGGTATATCCGCCAAAGAGCTCATCCCCGCCATCGCCCGAGAGCGCGACCGTCACGGACTGGCGCGCCAGTTGGGCGACGAGAAACGTCGGAATGGCCGAGGAGTCCGCGAACGGCTCGTCGAACATTGCCGCGACGCTCTCGAAAATCTGCTCCACGTCGGGGCGCACCACGAGCTCCGTGTGCTCCGTCCCCAACTGATTCGCGACCGCACGGGCTGCCTTGGATTCGTCGTATTCCGCTTCGGCAAAGCCGATGGAAAAGGTCTTTACCCGGCCGGCCGCGTGACGGCACATCAGGGCGACCACCATCGAGGAGTCCGACCCACCGGAAAGGAAGGCGCCGAGCGGAACCTCAGACTCCAGGTGAGAGGTCACGGCCGCCTCGAGCCTGCGCCGGAGTTCGGCGACTAGCTGAGCCTCATCGCGTAGCGTCCGGTCGGTGATTGGCGGGCTCCAGTACCGCTGTACATGCACCTCGCGCCCGGGACTCCAGACGAGAAAGTGTGCAGGCGGCAGCTTGCTCACTCCCGCGAAGATGCTGTTGGGGTCCGGCACGTAACCGAATGCCAGGTACTCCATCACCGCCCCCGGTGCAATTCGCAGTGCCGAGCGATCGAAGGCGTAAAGCGCGCGCAGCTCCGAGCAATACACGATCCCGCCGTCGCGCAGCGCGTAACTGAGGGGCTTCATGCCGGTTCGATCACGCGCCAGAAGAAGCCGCTGACGACGGGAGTCCCAGATCGAGAAGACGAACATCCCGTGCAGGTGTCGCACCATCTCCGGCCCGTGGCTCTCGTACAGGTGTACAAGAACTTCCGTGTCGCTGCGAGTCGTGAAACGGTGTCCCGCGGCCACGAGCTCCCGGCGCAGCTGATGATGGTTGTAGATCTCGCCGTTGAAGACGACCGTGACGGTTCCGTCCTCGTTGCAGATCGGCTGACTTCCGCCAGCGACGTCGATGATGCTCAGTCGCCGCATGCCCATGGCAACGTCTTCGCCGACGAAATAACCGTCTGAGTCAGGACCGCGATGCTGGATGGCATCACACATCGCGCGCAGGCGACCCGTGGCCTCCTGTGCCGACAGTCCGATGCCCGCAAATCCGGCGATGCCACACATGTCAGCGCGCCCGCAGCACTCGTCGTGGACGCGGAGTGCTGGACTCGGTCGTATCGCTGCCCAACACGTTGGAAGCTGCCCAGAGGATTCCAAGAAAGAGATAGAACAACGTGAGGCCGGCGTAGGTGCCGAAGAAACCAGCGACAAGGTACCCGATAACCGCGCGCTGGATCCACAAGGCCTGTATGGTGCGGTCGTCCGCCTCGAGGAGCGCGCGCCGACGTCGCACCTGTTTCAGCACCGACCCCACCAGACCAAGCCAGAGCAGCAGCCCGGGGAATCCCATCTCCGCGGCGAGGCTGATATAGGTGTTATGCGCATCCCGCTCCCCCAGCTGCGGCGCATAGCGGGCATTCGCGTCCCGATAGCAGCCGATGCCGACCCCCAGCACGGGGTGACTCGCGGCGATGTGCAGGCCGGTCTTGAGGATATCGAAGCGCTGGCGGGCCGAGGACGATGCCCACTGGTCGTACTTGCTTTCGCTGGCGGGTGGCCGGCCCCCCTTATGCGCCCCGGCGATGGTCTCGGTGAGGTTGGTAATACCCTCGAGTCGATGCCAGGTGGCTGCCGGAATCAGGACGGCGAGCACGGCGAGAACGGTCAACACCGGCGCTGTGGCCGAGGGCCGTTTCATCAATCGCGCCAGCAGGGGCGGCCCGAAGCCGGCTAGCAGACCAATGAATACTCCGCGCGATTGGGTGAGCAGGATGATCAGGAGCGAAACGGGCACGAGCGCAGCCGCGGCCCGACGCACCCACACCTTCTGCGTCTTGACGGTAGCGATCGCCAACACCAATCCGAGCATCAGGAGCGTCATCGCCGCGAGGTCGTTGGAATTGCCGTAAACTTTGTTCCAGACCGCACGGCCCGCCTCGGTATGTCCGGCGACGTAGTTCTGCAGTGTGCCGCGCGCAGGAAAGAGCGCGAATGCGACCAGGATCAGTAGTATGCAGAAGCGCAGCTGCTGCGGCGTGCGTAAGACGTTCATCACCACGAAGAAGATCACCAACGCCTTAAACCTTTCGATGTACGCGTCGATGGCCGTCTCGGGGGCAATCGAGAAGAACACCGTCACCAGCGCCCACAACAGAAACGCCACCGCCCAGCGTAGCGGCGGCGGGAAACTGACGTCCTGCGGGCGAAGCGCCAGACCCAGCAGCGCCATGTAGATCCCGACCTCGGTGAACTGGTTTGGGAAGCGCGCCGTGACGAAGAAAAAAGTGAAGATCGTGAGCCCGTACCAGGGCAGCGCGCTCGGCGGCGTCGTGATGCGCCGTCGCAGTCGTCGTGGCAGCACTCGCCCGCTTCCGACGTTCACGTGAGTACCGCACCCCTCTCGCCGGCCTCGCCCGCCAGGTTCTGGTACAACGCCTCGAGCTGCGCGATGACGATCGTTTGATGGTACCTACCACGCGCGCATGCGGTTCCGGCTTCGCTCAGCCGCCTGCGCAGCGCTGCGTCGCGGCGCAACTCCTGCACGCTCGCAGCGAGTGCCTCGGGTTGGTCGATGGGGACCAGCAGGCCCGTTTGGCGGTCAAGTATGACCTCGGGAATGCCCCCCACCGGCGTCGCGACCACGGGACAGCCGGCCGCCAACGCTTCGATGACGACATTTGGAAACCCCTCGCTGCGGGAGCAGAGTACGCTCACATCGAAGAACTGATGCAGATTTTCCGCCTCGACCAACTGCCCCGTGAAATGTACCTGTCGCTCCACGTGCAGCTCCCTGGCCAGCTCCTCGAGCTCGCGTCGCGACGGTCCCGCGCCGATCAGCACCAGGTGCACATCGTCGTCCAGACGTTGCAGCGCGCGCAGCGCCATGGCGTGATTCTTCACAGGCGCGAGACGGGCCACGGTGCCGATGACGAAGGCGCCTTGCGGAACACCCCAATTGCGGCGCCGGGCGCTGCGCACCCCGACGGGGACGTGACTAAAGGCGCGCTCCTCCAGGAAATTGGGCATCTGGAGGACGCGCGCCGCCGGCACGGCCTCCTTATCGATGAGTAACCTTACGCCGAGCGAACTATTGGCGACCACGCGGTGCGCGCAACGATAGCTCCAACGATTGAGTGGCACGAGACCCGCTCGCGGGGTCGCATCGAGCCAGCGGCGACTCGCAATGACCCGACAGCCGGCCAACCGCGCCCAAGGCGCTGCGAAGATGTTGGTATAGATGTCGTGCGTGTGCACGACCTCGATTCCTTCGCGGCGAAGCAACCGCAGGAAGCGTATACCCTGTGCCGCCGTGCGCGGTGAATAGAGCGGGCCGATCGGCAGGTGGAGCAACTGCAGCCCGAGGGCCTCGTAACGCGCACGCAGCGGACCGGTCTCGTGCAGGTGAAATACGGTCACCTGGAAACGTCGCCGATCGAGTGCCTCGACCGTACGTACCGCGTTCAGCTCGGTACCGCCAATGTCGAACGAATCGATGCAATAGGCCACACGGATGGCGCGCGAGAGCGCCCCCGACGCATACGCTGCACAACCCGTGGTCGGCACCACTAGGGTTTCGAACCGACCGGCAGGTGGTGACGCACCACCCACTCAATCCGGAGATAAAGGCACGTCATAGGCAACCCTCGGAATGCAAGCCCTCCCTGGACTTTCACCGATTCCCCAATCGATCCAGTTCGATCCGCGATGGAATTGCGCGGCCGTGGCGCAGCGCCTGGTAGATCCAGCCAAACAATGGCGCATTCACGACGCAGAAGTAGTAAGGAAGGCGGAGGATCTTCGGCTTCAGGTCGACCGTTCCCCCCAGTACCGCTAGGCTGTAGAAAAGTGCCTGCGCAATCAGCAACCCATCGTAGGGAAATTGGCCGCGCAGAGCTAAATTGGTTGCCAGCGCGATCAGCATGAAGACCGGCACCAGCAGTCTTCCGGTCTTGTGGGAGAGCAAGCAAAATAAAACAAACGGCCGCGGCGGCCACAGCAGACTCTTGATTTCGCGCAATTGCTCGATGTTGCCGGCGGTGATGCGCACGCGACGCGAGAATCCTTCCATTTCGTGCGCTTCTTCGAAGGCGACGGCGGCGGGTTCGTAGGCCACGCGGTGTCCACGCTCGAGAATGCGCATCGGAATCGTGAAATCGTCGTTGATGGTGTTTGCGGAGGGAAACGGATAGAGCGCGCGGCGGATGGCGAACAGCGATCCGTGCGCACCCGTGAAAGCCCCGAGCCGCGCCTCCTGCACCTTCAAGAAGGTCTCGTACTTCCAGTAGACATCTTCCTGCGCTCCGAGTTGCGCCTGATCCTTCTTCAACAGGCGGTAAACGCCGCTGGCCGCGCCGACGCTGGGATCGCTGAAGCTCTGGACCAAGGTACGAAGCGAGTCGGCGGCCAGCATGCTGGTAGCGTCGGAGAAGGCCACGATGTTGCCGCGTAATTCCCGGATCGCGTCGTTCAGGACGGCCATCTTGCCGCGATTCTGCGGATAGTTAAGAAGTCGAACTCGTCCGCCGCTTCCGGCCTCGAACGAACGCACGATTTCCGCAGTGGCGTCTTCGGAGCCATCGGATGCAACGACGACTTCCAGTTTCTCAGCCGGATAGTCGAGAGCGAGGCTGTTGCGGATCTTGTCGGCGATGACTGCGGCTTCGTTGTAGGCAGCTATCAGCAGCGAGACGGAAGGCTCAATCGGCTGCTTGCGCGGCGCGCGGCGAACGAGGGCTGCCAGCAGCCACAGCAGCAGCGGGAAGCCGATGTAGACGTAGAGCGGGAAGGCGACGGAGATCCAGAAGAGAGACTTGGCCATCGCTCAGACGGCTGTCGAGCGGACGCAGAACAGTTGCCCCAGAACCTCGTGCGTCTCGAAGCGGAAGCCGGCGCGCTGCAGATAGAGTTCCACCTGCGGCAGCGTAAAAAAATAAACAGGGCAGCCGTCGACTTTGAGGCGGACCTTGCGAATGGCCGCGCGCAGGGTCGCCGCGCGCGGCCAGGCAGAGAGAAACGTGGTCTTGGTGAGCCCGCGGATCACCTGCAATCTGGGCAACGGGTCGGCGATGTAGTCCCAAAATCCAATCGCGATGACGAGATCGAATCGTTCGTTCGTCTTCCAGTCCAGCACATCGCTCAACACGTACTTGCAGCGGTCGGCGACGCCCTGTTTTTCGGCGAGCTGTGCGGCGAGCTTCAGCATCTCGGGCGCAAAGTCGACTCCGGTCACGCGAGCTCCGCGTTTGGCGAGGCTGGTGACAAACCGGCCGGATCCGCACCCGATGTCGCAGATCGTCATGCCGCGCAAGTCGGCGGACGAACCGGCCTCACGCATGACCCAGTCAAAACGCTGGTAGATGTCGCGGCGCAGCCAGCGGTCCAGGCCACGCGCCATCGGGCTCTTGTTGCCGGTGTAGATGGCATCGAACTTGTTGGCGATATCGTTCCAGTACTTCGCAATGTGTTGCGATTCGTCATTGGTAGCGCTGGTTCCAGGCATAAAAATCAAAGTCCTTGGCCGTGTCAGCGAGTCCGCTTTCGCGGAAGCTGGTGTAGTTTCCTGCTTCGAGCAGGCTCCGAAAACGATCGAGCGTCCGCGACAGATTCGTATAGTGACGGAGACGCGAACTGAGGCGTCCCGGCAAGCGCGGCTGGTCTGGATCGACCTCCCAGGGATGGATGTAAATCACGATCGGCACGCCTTGGCCTTGCGCGCGCTTCAATCCAATTCGTGTATAGAGTTTGGGCAACAGGCGAAGATAGCCGCCGCCACCGACGGGCAGGTTGTGTCCGGCCACGCGAAAGGTGGTTATGGGAAACTCGGTCATCGGGCCCGCGGGCGTTTGAAAGCGGAAGGGAGCGCGCGGCGCGTCCGGCATTCCGTAGTGATCGTGATGAATAGGGAAGATACTGGAGTCGTAGGTAAAGCCCAGCTCGGAGAGAATCTCGAGCGCCCACGCCGAGCGGTGAACCACCGAATAGGTGGGCGCGCGATATCCTGCGACCGGTTGCCCCGCAAGTTGCTCAATGATGTCTTTGGCCTGGCGTGTGTCTTCGCGGAATTCGGCCCGATCCAGTTTGTAGATCAAGCGATGCCAATAAGAGTGACAGCCCAATTCATGTCCAGCGGCTGCGATCTCGCGCACCAGATCGGGAAAGCGCTCCGCGACCCATCCCAGAACGAAGAACGTCGCGCGCACATTGAGGGTGGCGAGCAGTTGCAGCAGTCGGCGTGTGTTGGGCACCACGCGGCTCGCATAGCTGTCCCAGCGCGCGCGATCGACCACATCGGAAAAAGCTTCGGCGTGGAAGTAGTCTTCCACGTCTACTGACACGACATTCCGCGCGATTTTCTCCGACATTCTCCGATGGATCGCCTGTGACAGAATTCTCCCTAGTATCGCCGACTTCTCGTGCTCTTCAAAACGTCGTTTTTATTTGCGTAGTACTCTGGTATATGCGTAAGAACTCGCCGCTGGTGACCGGAGCGGCCGTGCTCCTTCCGGAGGCAAACGGATCGATGCCCAGCCGAGGCTGCCGGGGCGTATGACGACTCCCGCCAGACCGAGGGAATCCAGCCCCGACCCTAGAAGCTTGATCTCGTCCGTCAAGCGCGCAAGCGTTCTGCCGTGCTCAGCCGCGACCTGCTCCTGGACGATCAGAGATCTGATGGAGAGGGTTTGGGGCTCCGGCTGGGGTGACAGAGGTGCATATATAGTAACGGGTCAGGATGCACTGCCATACGTATATAGGCGGGTACGCAAGCTCAGCAGTCCGCTAATCGCCTGTTTCTTCTCGAAGCCGCGGCGTTGGTGTGTTTCACGTCAGCAAAGGGTGACAGCCACAGAGGGCATCTTATGTCACCCGTGCCGGGCCGCGACGCCAGAGGCAGCGCACGACTTCACATAGCGTGCACTGCGCGCAACGGCCGCATGCCCCCCGACATGATTCCCGAATGCCCTACCATGTTTCGATACATGGTCACCGGGGCGCTCTCGGCATACATCGCTGCTGAGTTCACACTGATTCGGAAAACACGTGCCATTTGACTCCCCGATTTACGTCGTTTCCCTGATCGGTGTCTGCCTGGCGTACTGGCGGCTTCGCTTCCGCCCGGCAGAATCTCCTGCTGCTCGTTGCGAGCTATTTCTTCTACTGAACCTGGGATCCTCGGCGTCTTCAAGTACGTCAAATTCTTCGTCGATTCGTTCTTACATGTCGCCAGCGCCGTAGGTCTTGGCGCGCTGCCACTTGGGCGATCGTGTTGCCGCCGGCCATTTCGTTGTACACGTTTTAGGAGATCGCCTACTTTGTCGACGTCTGCGAGCGCCGCGTGCCGCGTGCGACGAATTACATCGATTACGCGCTGTTCGTCGGTCTGTTTCCGCACTTGATCGCAGATCCCATACAAAGACCGTCGCTTCTTCTGCCGCAGATTCAGGCGCCGCGCTCGTGGAACCCGACCAAGGTATTCGACGGCATGCTGTTAGTCCTGATGGCGGCCTTGCCGGTGCTGAGGTGACACGATGCTCGTGTTCCACCCCTGCCGTACAATGCTGACCATTTAAGGAACAGGCTGCCGCAACAATGAAAATCGCCGTGTTTGGACTGGGCTACGTCGGGGTCGTCTCCGCCGCCTGCCTCGCCCGCGATGGGCACAGTGTCGTCGGTGTCGACCCGAACGCGCTCAAGGTCGACTTTCTACGCCAGGGAAAGAGCCCGATCGTGGAACCGGGACTCGAGGACCTGATCGCCGCCGTGGTCGGGGCAGGCCGACTGATCGCCAGCTCCAACTACGCTGCGGCGGTTGCGCAAAGCGAGGTTATTCTCGTTTGTGTCGGCACGCCGGGACAAGTCAATGGTAGCCTCGATCTGACCTACGTCCGCCGAGTTGTCCAGCAGATCGGTGAGCAGCTCGCTGCCGTCGGCGGGTACCGTGTGGTGGTCATCCGCAGCACGTTGCTACCGGGTTCGATGCAGAGCGTCGTCATTCCCATGCTGGAGGAGTCCTCGGGCGGCAAGGCCGGAAAGGACTTCGGAGTCTGCATCAACCCCGAATTCCTGCGCGAAGGTACTGCGATCTACGACTACGATCACCCGCCGAAAACGGTGGTCGGTGCGTCGGACGAGCGCGACGCGGCCCTCGTGCGGGAGCTGTACGCGGCGCTGAGTGCGCCGGTAATCATGACGGACCTGCGCACCGCTGAAATGATCAAGTACGTAGACAATTCCTGGCACGCGCTGAAGGTGACATTCGCCAATGAGATCGGCCGGCTCAGCAAGGCGATGGGCATCGATGGCAGGCTCGTGATGCGGTTTTTCTGCACGGATACCAAGCTGAATGTCTCGAGCGCATATCTGCGCCCGGGCTTCGCATTCGGTGGCTCCTGCCTGCCCAAGGACGTGCGGGCACTCACCTACCAGGGAAGATTACTCGATGTGGATACGCCGGTTCTTGGATCGATCCTCGCGAGTAACCAGCTACACATCGCCCACGCCCTGTCGATGATTCAGGCGACGGGGCGGCGCCGCGTCGGGCTGCTCGGTCTGAGTTTCAAGGAGGGTACCGATGACCTGCGTGAGAGTCCGATTGTGACGCTCGCGGAGCAGCTGATCGGCAAAGGCTACGAGCTTCTCGTTTACGACCAGAATGTCAGGCTGGCTAGTCTCCTCGGCGCAAACCGCGAATACATTCTGAACCATATCCCGCACATTGGACGGCTCATGGTGGACCGCCCCGAGCAGCTCCTCGAGCACGCCGAGGTCTTGGTGGTGG
>Ga0306926_10006922_pt1 | contig 12246 bp, 8 predicted proteins | sample flu12Cox44000178_FD_203759 | JGI IMG/M metagenome (GOLD analysis project Ga0306926, IMG submission 203759) | Lab enrichment of tropical soil microbial communities from Luquillo Experimental Forest, Puerto Rico - flux8day.12C.oxic.44.000.178 (v2)... | ecosystem: Environmental > Terrestrial > Soil... | reverse complement strand
TATATCCGCGGGCAGATCGGCAACCTCGGCAGCGGGGCGCTCGGCGGGCGGAGCTACGCGAGCCTCGGCGGCTTCCTGGACGTCGACGGCCGGGACACGGCCGAGATCCTGGCGGAGGTACGGCGCATCCTCAAGGCGCGCGCGGCGAGGCAGGGGACGCCGTCCGGCGCGAGCCGCTGACGCCGCCGATCACCGCCGCCAGGGCCAGGACGGCCGCGCAGCCGATCACGTTGAACCAGAGGAAGCCGATCCCGGTGCCGAGCCAGAGGCCGATCACGAGCGCCTCGGAGAGCAGCGCCGCGATGAAGACAGGGGTCGCCCGCAGGCGGGGGGCGAAGAAGGCGGCCAGGAAGACGCCCAGGATCGTGCCGTAGAACAGCGAGCCGAGGATGTTGACCGCCTGGATGAGGTTGTCGAGCAGCGCGGCCGAGGCGGCAAAGGCGACGGCCAGCACGCCCCAGCCGAAGGTGGCGAGCTTGGCCACCCGGAGGTAGTGGGCGTCGGGGGCGTGGGGGCGGATGCTCCGGCGGTAGAAGTCCACGATCGTGCAGCCGCCGAGCGCGGTGAGCTCGCTGGCCGTCGAGGACATCGCCGCGCAGAGGATGACGGCGACGAGCAGGCCAATGAGCCCGCGCGGCAGGTTCGCCATCACGAAGGTGAGGAAGATGTAGTCGCTGTCCTTGGTCTCCGGCCGCGGGACGGCGCGCGCGACGAGGGCGCGGGCCCGATCGCGGACGTCGTCGGCGCGGGCGCCCGCCGCGCGGGCCCGGGCGCGCGCGGCCTCGACCCGCGCGCCGTCCGCGGGGGCGTCGAGCGCGGCGACGAGACCTTCCACCGCCGCGCGCCGCTCGGCGAAGGCGGCGCGGTGCTCGGCCTCGAGCGCCCGGAGCTCCGTCGCGTACGGCGTCCGCGCCACGCGCCCGAGCTCCGCTTCGTTGAAGAACAGCGGCGGCGCGTTGAACTGGTAGAAGACGAACACCATCACCCCGACGAGCAGGATGAGGAGCTGCATCGGGATCTTGACCAGGCCGTTGAACAGGAGCCCGAGGCGGCTGGCCGCGATCGAGCGCCCCGAGAGGTAGCGCTGGACCTGCGACTGGTCGGTGCCGAAGTAGGAGAGGGCGAGGAACCCGCCGCCGAGCAGCCCCGACCAGAGTGTGTAGCGGCTGCCGAGGCCGCCCGAGACCTCGACGGCGTTCATCCTGCCGAAGGTGCCGGCCACCGCCAGCGCGTGCCCGAACGTCAGGTCGGCGGGGAGTCGGCGCACGATCACGATGAACGCGACCACCATGCCGCCGAGCATGACCACCATCTGCTGCTTCTGCGTCTGGCTCACAGCGCGCGTGCCGCCGGCGACGGTGTAGAAGATGACGATCGCGCCGATCGCCAGGCAGGTCAGGTTCAGCGACCAGCCCAGCACCTTCGACAGCACGATGGCCGGGGCGTAGATGGTGATCCCCGCCGACAGCCCGCGCTGGAGGAGAAACAGGAACGCGGTGAGCTGCCGCGTCTTGAGATCGAAGCGCTGCTCCAGCACCTCGTAGGCGGTGAGCGCGCGCAGCCGGTAGAACCGGGGGACGAACGCGACCGACAGCACGACCATCGCCAGCGGCAGACCGAAGTAGAACTGGACGAAGCGGAGGCCGTCCTCGTAGGCCTGGCCGGGGACGGAGAGGAAGGTGATGGCGCTCGCCTGCGTGGCCATCACCGCCAGGCCCACCGTGAGCCAGTGGTCTCTGTAACCGCCGTGCAGGTAGCTGGCCATGTCGGCCGCCCCGCGCGTCTTCCAGACGCCGTAGGCGACGATCGCCCCCAGCGTCCCGAACAGCACGCCCCAGTCGAGCGCGCTCATCCGAAGAGCGCGGTCAGCGCCGCGCCGAGCGCGATGTCGGCGGCCAATGCGGCGATCACGAGGACGTAGATCGCCCGCCAGGTGAGGAACGGTGGCGCGTCGCCGAGCTCGGCGCGCGCCGGAACGTCGCCGAGCTCGGCGCGCGGGTCATCGGCCACGGCGAGCCTTCCCCCCGGCGCAGAGGTTCGCGAACAGCCGGTAGGCGCCGGGGACGCCGGCCGGCAGCTGGCGGAAGAAGGCGAGGCCGGTGTACGCGAACACCCCCTTGCCGTGGCGCGCCCAGAGCAGGCCGCCCGCGAGCGGCGGCTCGCCGGCGTCGTGCATGGCGAGCGGCGTCTCGTAGCGCGGGTCCCAGGGGTCGGCGAAGTAGAGGCCCCGCTCCTGAACCCAGCCCTCGAAGTCGCGCGCGTCGATCCGGTTGGGCGTGGTCAGCGCCGGGTGCGTCGCCGGCGACAGGGTCACGGCGGCGGTCTCGTCGGTGACGCGCTTTTGGCTGATCGTGAACGGGAACGGACCGAGCGGCGCCGTGAGCGGCGCGAGCCGGTTGTTGGTGTTGTACTGGACGACGAGCGTACCGCCGCCCGCGACGTAGGCCAGGAGCGTGTCGTGCGCGGCGCGTAAGCGCTCGTCGGTGTTGAAGGCGCGCACGCCGACGACGATGGCGTCGAAGCGCGCGAGCCCCTTGGGGCCGCCGGCGAGCGCCTCGTCGCCGAGCAGCGTGACGTCGTAGCCGACGCGGCGGAGGCTCTGCGGGACCTCGTCGCCGGGGCCGGGGAAATAGCCGAGGCGCGTGCCGCCGGTGGCGAGCGCCACGGGCACGAGCGCGATCTCGGCGGGGGCGAGCAGCGTCTCTATCGGGATGTGGTCGTGGACGATCCGCACCACGCCGCGGTCGAGGCGCGCGCCGCCCACCTCGGCGACGACGCGCATTCGGCCGGCCGCGGGAACCGCGGCCCCCTTGCCGCGCATCGCGGGACGAATCTGAAACGTGAACGTCGCCTCGCTTCCTTTCGCCGGTAGCGTGAACGGCGCCGCGGCGGGCTCGACGATCCAGCCGGGCGGCGCCTCGGGCGCGAGGCGGCCGGTCACCGACGGCGCGCCCGCCGTCAGCTTGACCGTCACGCTGCGGGCGACACCGCCGGGGAACATCAGCAGGGCCGTGTCGGGGCGGACGGAGACGAGCGGCGTCACCTCGAGCGGCCGGTAGCGCTCGCCGGCGACGGGATCCGTCCACTTGTAGGCGATCGCCCGGCGCACGGCGATCGGGCGCCCCGCGATCGTGAACGAGAAGCCGACCTCGGCGGCGGGCAGGCTCTCGGGGAGGCCGACCAGGGCTCGGCCGGCGACGTGGTAGAGGCCGCCGTCGGCGGGCGCCTCGAGCCAGTAGGGCGTGCTCGGGGGCGTGTCGGCCGGCGCGCGCAGTGTGCGCTTGACCTCGACCGGCGCGGCCGCGCCGCCGCCCGCGGGGGCGGGGAGGGCCCGGGGCCCCGTCACGCCGGCGCCGCCCCACGGAAACGTGATCGCGTCGAGGGTCACCGTCGCGGGCGAGCGGTTCTGGGCGGAGGCCGTGACCTCGACCTCGCCGCCGGGCGCAACGGAGGCGTCGGCCGCGGTCGCCTCGGCGAACACGCCGGCGGCGGCGAGCATCAGCGCGCGCGCCTCCTGCTCCTTCACGGTGCGCCAGCCGGCGTCGGAGACGCGGGCCAGCGCCGCGTCGATCGCGGCCAGCGCGGGGAGCGACGCGTACGGCGCCGCCGGATCCAGCTTGGCGACGGCGGTCGCGACCAGCGGTCCGACGGGCGCGCCGCCCGCCAGGCGCTCCCAGGAAAAGTCGAGCCCCGCGAACAGGCTCTCCGGCTTCGCGTGCGCGCCGGGCGCCGCCGCGAGCAGCTTGAAGTACTCGACGGCCGGGCCGCGCGCGCGCGCCACGCCGAACCCCTGGCTCTTGTGCATGCTGCGGCTGTCGGCGGCGAGCTCGCCGTACGACGTCCCGAGGAGCGCGTTGTAGCCACCCACGTCGAGCTTGATGAACCCCGATAGATCTTCGCCCGGCTTGAGATTCCACGACGATCGGTTCCAGAAGATCCGGCGCGCCTGCCAGGGGGCGAGGCCGGCGGTCAGCTCCTCGGGGTGGAAGCGCGGGTCGGCCGCGGCCGTGAAGGCCTCGAGCGCGAGCATCGCCGAGGCGGTGTGGTGGCCGTGCGTGTCGGACGGCTCGGGGGAGAAGCGGGTGACGATGACGTCGGGGCGGAAGCGGCGGATGACGGTCACGACGTCGGCGAGCACGGCGTCCTTCCCCCAGATGCGCAGCGTCTCCTCCGGGCTCTTCGAGTAGCCGAAGTCGCGCGCGCGCGTGAAGAACTGCTCCGCGCCGTCGATGCGGCGCGCCGCCAGGAGCTCCTCGGTCCGGATGAGGCCGAGCTCGGCGCCTTGCTCGGACCCGATCAGGTTCTGGCCGCCGTCGCCGCGCGTGACGGAGAGGTAGCCGGTGCGCAGGAGCGCGCCGTTGGCCAGGTAGGCGAGCAGGGCGGTGTTCTCGTCGTCCGGGTGCGCGGCGACGTAGAGCACGCTCCCCACCACGCCGAGCTTGCGCAGGCCGAGCGCGACGCGCGCGGCGTCGGGCTGGGCGGGCGGTCCGGCAGCGGCCGCAGCGCCGAGCGGTGCGACCAGCGACGAGGCGACGACGATGGGGAAGGTCAAGGTGCGGCGCGCCCTCGAAAGCATCGACGGTGGTCGGGGAGTATAGTTGATGCGTCTCTTGGGTCGCGCATTCTCCAGCTCCTACGCCGCGGGCGAGGCGGCGGCCCGGCGCTTCCTCCCGCTCGACTTTCGCAGGGCGGCGGATCGCGCCGCCCGGACGCGGGCCGCGGCCGCGGCGCCGCCGAGCCCGGCCGTGCTCGAGATCCTGCGCGCGCAGCAGGTGGCGCTCCCGCCGAGCGCTGCGCGCGCGGCGGCGCTCGACGCGCTCGCGCGCGGCGGGGCGGCGATCGTCGTCACGGGCCAGCAGGCGGGGTTGTTCCTCGGACCGCTCTACGGCTTTTACAAGGCGGCCTCGGCCATCGCCGTCGCGCGCGCGCTCGAGCGCGAGTCCGGCGTCCGCTGCGTGCCGCTCTTCTGGCTTCAGACCGAGGACCACGACTTCGCGGAGATCGCGTCGGTGACGGTCTCCACATCGGCGGGGGCGCCGGTCCGGCTCACGCTCGCCGCCGAGCCGTCCGCCGCGCCGCGGGCGTCGGTGGCCCACCGCCGCCTCGGCGAGGACGTCGGCGGGCTGCTCGACGCGCTCGCGGAGGCGCTCGGGCCCGCGCCCGCCGCGGCGGAGACCATCGCGCTGCTCGCGCGCCACTACCGTCCCGGCCGCGCGCCGGGCGCGGCGTTCGCGGGGGCGATGGCCGAGCTCTTCGCCGACGAGGGGCTGCTTTTCCTTGACCCGCGCAGCGAGGCCGTGGCCCGCCTGGCGGCGCCGCTCCACCGCCGCGCGATCGGCGACGCCGTCGAGCTCGGCCGGCGCCTCGAGGTGCGGCGGGACGAGCTCGCCGCCGCGGGCTTCGACGAGCAGATCGCCACCCGCCCCGGCTGCGCGCTCTCGTTCTTTCACCCCGACGGCCCGACCGGGGACCGGTTCCGGCTGACCCGGGTCGCTGCCAATGCCTGGGGCCTGTCGGGTCGGGACGGGACGCTCGCCGACGGCGCGCTCGAGGGGGCGCTCGCGCGCGCGCCGCTCTGCTTCTCGACCTCCGCGCTCCTCCGCCCGCTGTTGCAGGACAGCTTGCTGCCGACCGCGGCGTACGTGGGCGGCCCCGCGGAGGTGAGCTACTTCGCCCAGCTCGCGCCGCTCTACGAGCTCTTCGGCCTCTCCCCGCCGCTCGTCGTCCCGCGGGCCCGCTTCCGCTGCCTCGACGCGGGCGACCGGCGGCGGCTCGAGCAGCTGGGGATCGGCGCCGACGACGTCGCCCGCCCGCGCGAGGTCGCGCTCGAGCTCGCGCGCCGGCCGCCGACCGGCGGGCCCGGGGGGCGCAGCGGGCCCGACGCCCAGGCGCTCGCCGTGGCCGATCGCGACGACATCCTCGCCCGCGTCGACAAGCTGGCCGCCGCCGCCGCCGCCGTCGACGCCGCCGATCGGAACCTCGGGCGCGCGGCGGAGCGGACGCGGGCCACGGTCGCCCGCGCGCTCGGGCGCCTCACAGATCGGGCCGCGCGGACGGCGCTCGCCCGCGATCGCACGGCCTCGGCGCGCCTCGACCGGCTGGTGGCGGCGCTCTGCCCCGGCGGCGTCCCGCAGGAGCGCGCCTACGGCTGGCCGTCGCTCGCCGGCCGCCACGGGCCGGCGGCCTTGAAGCGCCTGGTCTTCGAGCGGCTCGCCGAGGCCGGCCCGTTCGGCGGCGACCTGCTAGACCTCCGGCCGTGACCGCGCGCCCCCTTCGCATCGGCGTGGCCTGCTTCTCCACCTTCGGAGGGAGCGGCGTGATCGCCGCCGAGGTGGCGGGGGCGCTGGCGCGCCGCGGGCACGCCGTGCACGTCTTCAGCGACGAGCGCCCGGGCCGGCTGGCCCCCGACGGCCACGGTCTCCGCTTCCACCTCGTGACCCCGCCCGCGTACCCGCAGCTCCCCCACAGCCTCTACACGCTCGCGCTGGCCTCGAAGATCGTCGAGGTGGCGCGGACCGACGGGCTCGACCTCGTCCACGCGCACTACGCGCTCCCGCACGCGGCGAGCGCCGAGCTGGCTCGCCAGGTGCTGGCCGCCGACGGCGCGGGCGCGCCGCTTCGCGTGGTGACCACGCTCCACGGCACCGACATCACGCTCGTGGGGCGCGATCCGAGCTACCTGCCGCTCACCCGGTTCTCCATCCTTGCCAGCGACGCCGTCACCGTCCCGTCGCGCTGGCTGGCGGAGGCCACGCGACGCACGCTCGACCTCCCGCGCACGTTCCCCCTCGAGGTGGTCCCGAACTTCGTCGACGTCGATCGCTTCCATCCACGCAGGCGGCCCGCGGAGGCGAAGGCCGGCCGCGTCCCAGTGCTGATCCACGTCTCGAACTTCCGTCCGCTCAAGCGGATCGGCGACGTCGTCGAGGTCTTCTCGCGCGTGCGCGCGACGGGCCCGGCGCGGCTGCGCCTGGTGGGCGACGGGCCCGAGCGGATGCGGGCCGTGCGCGAGCTCACCGAGCGCGGGCTCCGCCCCGACGTCGAGCTCCTCGGCGAACAGGCCGACCTGCCGGCGGTGCTCGCCGACGCCGATCTCTTCCTCTTGCCGAGCGAGAGCGAAAGCTTCGGCCTGGCGGCGCTCGAGGCCCTCGCCTCCGGCGTCCCGGTGGTCGCCTCCGACGTGGGCGGGCTGCCGGAGGTGGTCGCCGACGGCGAGGTCGGCTACCTCCGCCCCGTCGGCGACGTCGCGGGGATGGCCGCCGCGGTCCGCGGCCTGCTCGACGATCCGGCCCTGCGCCAGCGGATGGCGGCTGCCGCCCGCGCGCGCGTCGAGACGCTGTTCCGGCCCGAGCCGGCGATCGAGGGCTACCTGGAGCTCTACCGGCGCGCCGCAGCCGGCTGACGGCCGCCCGTCACTTCTTCTTCCACTCGCCGAGCGCCTTCTTCACCTCGCCCTCGGCGAAGAAGCCCGGTCCCTCCTTCTGCCCGAGGGCGTAGGCCTTCTCGGCCAGCGGCACGGCGTCCTTCTTGTCGCCCTTGGCGGCCACGAGCTCGGCCTTGATCCAGAGGTTGTACCAGTCCTCCTTCATGGCCAGCGACTGGTCGGCGAGCTTGAGGCCGGCGTCGTAGTCCTTCTTGTTCTCGAGCATGTAGCGGGCGGCGTTGGCGTAGGTCCGCCAGGTCCCGTCGATGGCGGCCTGGATGTTGGCCTGCGCCTGCGCCGCCGTGCCGAGGCCGATCGGGATCGAGAGCCGCAGCTTCTCCCACTCGAGGTCCAGGTTCGCCTTGTCGTCGGTGAAGTCGGCGACGAGGTAGGCGAGCCGCTCGCGGAACGGCGCCGACTTGGGCTTCACCTGTACGCGCAAGAGGTCCTGGTCCTGCTTGTAGTCGCGCCCCGTGCCCGGCTGGTCGGCCTTCTTGTTGAGGATCACCGTCCAGTCCGACTTGCCGGGGATGACGAAGAACGCGTACGTCCCCGCCGGCACCGGCTTGCCCGCGAACGTGACGTCCTTGCTGAAGGTGACCTTGGTGGCCTGGTTCGCCCCCGCGCGCCACATCTGGTCGTACGGCACCAGCCCGCCCCAGATCTTGCGTCCTTTGACGCCGGGGCTGCTGTAATCGACGGTGATCTCGGTCAGCCCGACGACCTGCCAGGTCTTGGCGAAGGGGCTCGGGCGGGGGAGGTCGAGATCCGCGAGCGCCACCGGGGCGAGGACCAGGAGCGAGGCGAGTCCGACGAACAGGGCCACGAAGAGCAGCGCGCGTGCGTTCCGCATGGGCGCGGAAGTTACGACGCCGGCGCCCGGCGGTCCAGGGTACAGTCCTCCCCCTTTTCGGGAAAAGGGAGGATTGAGATGTCGCTGCTCAAGGAATTCACTGCGTTCGTCAAGAAGGGGAACGTCGTCGATCTGGCCGTCGCGGTCGTCATCGGCGGCGCGTTCGGGAAGATCGTGAGCGCCGTCGTCTCCGACCTGGTGATGCCGCTCGCCAACGCACTCCTGCCGCAAGGCGACTGGCGCAAGTGGGAGGCCACGCCGCTCCACTTCCGCGTCGGCGACTTCATCGGGACGGTCATCGACTTCCTCATCGTGTCGTTCGTCGTGTTCTTCGTGATGGTCAAGGTGGTGGGGATGGCGGCGCGCAAGACGAGCATCGCCGCCGCTCCCGCGGCCACCAAGACCTGCGGCGAATGCCTGGAGACCGTCCCCGCCGCCGCCAAGCGCTGCAAGTTCTGCACGAGCGCGCTCGTGGCGCTGGCGCTGCTCTTCTGCGCCGGGCGAGCCCACGCGCAGGCGGAGCCGAAGTTCACGTTCGCCAAACCCGAGGAGGTCAAGGCCGGGGCGCCGCCGCCTCCGCCCGTCGAGTGGAAGGCGCAGGCCAAGGGGGGCCTGGTGGTGATCGGCGGCAACTCGCAGACCACCAACGCCCTGCTCGGTGCGAACGTCTCGCGCAAGGCGGGGAACAACAAGGTCGCCCTGGACGCCGGGCTGGCCTACGGCGACTCCAACATTCTCGTCTCCAACGTGACGCCCGCGACGGCGACGACGCCGCCCACGATTACGTCCGTCGATCGGCAGAACGTCGTGACGACCAACAACTGGTTCACCAGAGGCCGCTACGACCGCTTCTTCACTACCAACAACGCCGGTTACGCTTCGGGGCAGGTGGGTGCCGACAAAATTGCCGGCAAGACCTTCATTGGGGGCGGGCAGATCGGCTACAGCCGGCAGCTGATCAAGAACGACCACCACCTCCTCGTCGCCGAGATTGGCTATGACCTGTCGTACGAACGCTACCTGCAGCAGCCGAACAAGACCCTCGACCCGGTGACGATCCATTCGGCCCGGCTGTTCGTGGGCGAGACGGCGAAGATCACCCAGACGGCGGGAGCGACGGCCAGCGTCGAGAGCTTCTTCAACCTCAACAGCGAGCCCGGCGCGCTCAACGTCAACACGGGCATGCCGGGGGTGAGCGCGTTCCACGATACGCGTGTCATCGGCAAGCTCGGCCTCACCACGACGATCTTCAAAGCTCTGTCCGCGGCGCTCGGCTTCACGGTCCGTTACGACCAGAACCCAGCGCCGCTCCCCATCCCTCCGAACGCCCCGGCGGGCGCGGTCTACGACCCGACGCAGAAGACGCCCTTCGCCCAGACCACCGACACGCTCAGCGAGGTCACGCTCATCTACACGTTCATGTAGGATTTTCGAGCGGCCCGCGACAACGATGTCACGTTCGCAGGCCCTCCCCTTGGGGCCTCGCGCCCGGAGGGGCGCGAATTTGCGCGGCTGGCAGCCTGGTCCGGTCCTTGCTGCGGCCACCGGTGGTGAGGCTACTCCTCGGTCTTCGCCTCCTCGGGCGGCAGCGGCACGGCGGACAGCCGGCGTATGCGGGCGTCGCGCACGTCGAGGACGGTGAAGCGGTAGCCGGCGGCGGCGACCTTGTCGCCGGGGACGGCGCGCTCGGGCAGCTGGGTGATGATGAAGCCGCCCAGTGTCTCGACCTCCGGGGGGACGGCCGGGAAGGTGATGCCGAGCTCGCGCGAGGCGACGTCCAGCGTGAGGCGGCCGTCGGCCTCGAAGGCGCCGCCGGCCCGGCGAATGATGGGGGGGATCTCGCCCGCGTCCTGCTCGTCCTGAATTTCGCCCAGCACCTCCTCGACGAGATCCTCGAGCGTCACGATGCCGGTGAAGGTGTGGTTGGGGCCGAGGATGATGGCGATGTGCACGCGCCGCCGCTGGAACTCGCGCCGCAGCCACTCGAGCGGCGTGTCCTCCGCAGCGTAGATCGGCTCGCGGACGATCTCCCGCATGCGCTGCGGCCGCTGGCCGGTCGCCAGCGTGCTCACGATGTCCTTGAGGTGGACGAAGCCGACCACCCGATCGGTCCCTGGCTCGACCAGGGGGTAGCGGGTGTATTGGTTGGCGAGCGCGACCCGCAGGTTGTCGTCGAACGGCAGCCCGGCGGTCAGCGTCACGACGTCGCGCCGCAGGGTCATCACGTGGCGCGCGACGCGCCGGGTGTAATCGAACACCCGGTCGATGAGCCGCCGGGCGCCCGGGTCCAGCTGCACGTGCTGGATGACCAACCGCAGCTCCTCGGGCGAGTGCAGCATCTCCGCCTCCGAGACCGGCGGCAGCCCGAGCAGGCGCAGCACCAGCCCGGCCGCGGCCTTGAGCATCCAGTTGATCGGGAAGCTCACCAGGTAGAAGGCGCGGAACGGGAGCACCGCCCACATCGCGATCGGCTCCGTGCGCTGGATGGCGATGGCCTTGGGGGCGAGCTCGCCGAGCACCGTGTGCAGGAAGGTGATGAGGATGAGGCTGACGGCGGCGCCCAGCGTGTGCAGCGTGGCCGTCGAGTCGACGCCGGCGCGGATGAGCCAGGGGCGGAGCAGAGCTTCGACCGCCGGCTCGCCCAGCCAGCCCAGCGTCAGCGACGCGAGGGTGATCCCCAGCTGGCTGGCCGACAGGTAGGCGGGGAGCTGCTTCGTGACGCCGAGCAGGACGCGGGCCCGGTGCCCTCCGGCGCGCGCCAGCTGCTCGAGCCGCGTGGGCCGGATCTTCACGAACGCGAACTCCGACGCGACGAAGAAGGCGTTGGCCAGGACCACCACCGCCGTGATGAGGAGGGCGACCGTCGGGTGCATGGGCCCCGAGGATCGCACAGCGTCGGGGCCGAATCTAAGCGCGTGAGGGTAGGCCGGCTTTGCAGGCCTACCCTCATCGCGGGAGGTCTGGAACCCTCCCAGGGTTCCCGAGGAGCGACAGCCGCCCCGCGGCAGGTCCCGGAAACGTTGGGCCGGGGGGGCCAACTCCTGGTAATGTCGCGCGGTTATGGCTGGAACTAAGTTCACGGCGGTCGCCGTCGCGCTGGGCGCTGCGCTCGCCGCGGCGGGGACCGCGTCGGCGCAGGGAGTGTCTTCGGCAGCTTGCGGGACGGAGAACCTGCTCGCAGGGCGGCTGCCCTCCGGCCGCCAGGACATGCGCGGCGATCTCCGGCTACCGACCGACGGCAACGTGGCCCCCGAGGGGGCGCAGTGGGACGCGCCGGTGGGCGTGTTCTTCGACACCGCCGCGGGGAGCATCACCTGGGATCTCGGCATGGTGCGGCCGGTGTCCGCCTTCTTGATCCAGGCCGACGCCAACGACACCTACAAGATCTTCGGCGCCGAGGCGGACACGCCGTCGGCCTACAAGCTCCTCGTCGAGGTCGACAGCGTCGTCGCCACCGGTCACGGCCTGCGCACACGCACCGTGACCATCGACCCGACGCCGGTCCGCTACTTGCGGGTCGGCGAGCCGCTCGGCGACGGCGCCTACTCGATGTCCGAGTTCCAGGCCTACTGCCGCGCCCCCAGCCCGTTCCCGCCCAAGCTCCCGGTCGTCGACGCGCCCGCCGCCAAGGTGGTCGAGGCCCCCTGGTACGATTTTTACTGGTTCGAGAACGACGCCAGCGCGCGCTTCGAGATGGCGCTGGCGCTGCTCGCCTGCGCCCTGCTCGGCTGGGGGGTCTGGCTCGAGAACCGGGGGCGGCCGAACGAGCACCGGAAGCTGCGCGACCGGCTGCTGGCGCTGGTGGGGCTCATCTCGTTCGCCTGCTACTTCAACTTCGGCCTGTTTCACTTCAGGAACTACGTCCACCAGTGGGACACGTTCCACTACTACGTCGGCTCGAAGTACTTCAACGAGCTGTCCTACGATCGGCTGTACGAGTGCGTCGCCGTCGCTGATTCAGAAGAGCCGG
>Ga0306926_10006920_pt1 | contig 12247 bp, 10 predicted proteins | sample flu12Cox44000178_FD_203759 | JGI IMG/M metagenome (GOLD analysis project Ga0306926, IMG submission 203759) | Lab enrichment of tropical soil microbial communities from Luquillo Experimental Forest, Puerto Rico - flux8day.12C.oxic.44.000.178 (v2)... | ecosystem: Environmental > Terrestrial >... | reverse complement strand
TTGTCCCGGGCATCCACGTCCTGGGTGCCTGCAAGAAAGAAAGGCGTGGATGGCTGGGTCAAGCCCAGCCATGACTGATGAACACTTCCGCCTGATGCTTCAGCTCCACCTCACGCCCGCTCTTTGCTGACTCCAGAATCGCAAGACAAATCTCGAGCGTCGCCAGCCCCCATTCGCCGGAATGCAGCGCCGGCTTTCCGAAAACCACCGCGTCGTAAAATTCGTCGACGACTTCCGCGCGCGGAATTGTTGGGGACGGGAGATCTTCGACATGGCGCTTCTCGTCGCTGTAAACCGCGATGGCGAGGGGCAACGGTCGAACATCGGCGCGCTCGCAACTCACAATGACGAGGCCAAAATGGTTGTGGGCGAGATCGCCTTCGATACGAAATGCGTTGCGTCCCGCGGGACCGTAGGCGCGGCGATTCTTCAATTCGATTTCCTCAGCCACCGTCCTGGCATTGTGCAACGTCTGTCTTGCGCGACCATAGGAAATTTCGCCGTCGCGCTTGCGGCCGAGCTCCCCCCACCATCCCATGAATTCGTCGCTGTCGAAATGGGCATACCCGCTATAGGTCAGCGAGGCGAACGAGCCGTCCTCAAATGCCAGTTGCGCATTGTAGGCGCCTTCGGTCGGCCTCGACGCATCCCAGTTTCCAGTGAAGGCGCGAACCGATTTCGCCTTTGAGCCGCAAAGCAGGCGGACGATGTCCACCTGGTGGGCCGCCTGGCTGAACACCACGCCGCCGCCGGCCCTGGTGTCGAGCTCTTCCGGGCGGCGCGGCCGATACAGGAAATCGGTGAAGTTGAGTGCGTTGATCATGCGGACGCGGCCGTAAGCGCCGGAGCGAATGATCTCGCGCGCGCGCAGGTAGGGCAGGTCGTAACTGTGACTGTGGCCGACAACGAGCCTTATGTTGGCTTTCGCCGCGACCTCGATCATTTCCTTGCCATCGGCAAGCGAAAGCGCCATCGGTTTTTCGACCAGGACATGCTTGCCGTGCTCGGCGGCGAGTTTGACATGATCGACATGAAACCGGTGTGGGGAGGCGACGTAAACGGCTTCGACGTCGGGATCGGCACAAAGCGCTTGCGCCTCCTCGAAAACTCTCGCGCCGAATTCTTTTGCGAAGCGTTCACGCGCATCGGCCCGGGGGTCGCTCGCCGCCACCAGCTTGATCAGCGGATGTGCATCGAATGTGGGCAGCATCAGCGTAAACGCACGGCCGAGACCAACGACGCCAAGTTTCAGCGGTTCGTTCATGATTTCATCCGCCCTAGAGATCCAGTGTCAGCGTCGGTGATTTGGAGCGCGACACGCAGATCATGATCTCGCTTTTCTTCTCCCGCTCCGACAGTACCAGGTCGCGATGATCTGCCTCGCCTTCGGTGAAGCGGGTGCGGCAGGTGCCGCAGGTGCCGCTTTCGCACGAGCTTGCGAGCACGTGGCCCTGCCGGCGAAGCGTATCGAGGATGGAGACACCGGCCGCAACTTCGTAGCTCTTGCCGCTTTTGGCGAGCTTGACTTCGAACCGCTTGTCGTCGGCCCGCGGGGCGGAGGCTCCGACAAAGTCCTCGAAATGCACCGCCGAATCCGGCCAGTGTCCGGTCATGTCGCGCACCGCGTCCATCAATCCGCGCGGTCCGCAACAATAAAGATGCGCGCCGCGCTGTTCTTCCAGCACCGGCCAGAGATCGTAGGCTTGCTCCGGGTCGCCATTGTCGTGATGGAGGATGACCTTGCCGGCGAATTCGCTTGCGCCAAATTCCTCGCGAAAGGCCATCGCTTGCGGCGTCCTGGCGAAATAAAAAAGTTTGAAGTTCTGCCCGCCGTGACGAAGACAGTGCAGGATCATCGAGCGGATCGGCGTGATCCCGATGCCACCGGCAATGAAAATAAGGCTCTTAAGCTCCGATTTGGACATCTCGAATTCATTGGCCGGCGGCTCGATGGTGATCGCATCGCCTTCGCTGATATCTCGGGTGAAGCTCAAGGAGCCGCCGCGGCCCGAGGCCTCCCGTTTCACCGCGATCAGGTAGCGGTGGCGCTCGGCAGCGTCATTGCAGAGTGAGTAGCGGCGCTTCTGCCCTGAAGGCGCGGTCACCGTGATATGGGAACCCGGTGTAAAAGGCGGCAGCTCCGCGCCATCGAGCGAGCGCAGCTCGAACAGGAATACGCCATCGGCGATTGCCGATTTGCGGCTCACCGTCAGCACCAGCTCTCGCGCCTCGGGATCGGGACCCATGCCATCCTCTTCGAACTTTCCTGCCCGATACTTAGCTTACTAAGTGAATAGCGCAACCCCGGGATTCCGGCTAGCGGGTCAAAAACAGGGCTATCGGCTCGCGCAGGACGATGCGCATACAACTTTCCGGGTGGGCCTCCGGTTCGAGACGCCGCGCAGATGGCGCGGCTCCTCGCCGGGGAGACGAACTCGCGCCAGGCCGGACCTCATCCCGGGCAGGCGCGCAAGCGCCGTCTCTAGGCATGGCTATTGAGTCCTTGGCCTGTTTGCCTGCGGCGTCCGGATGTGCGATCACCACTTCGGCAGGCAGAGAGGCGGCATTGGCGAGAAAAAAAACAGCATCGCCCCGGCGCGGCAGGGCGGCAAGCACGGTGGATTTACCGTTTGCCGAAAGCGTCGGCTATCAGATTCGCGCGACCCACCGGACGTTACAGCGATTTCTCCAGCTCAAGATCGAGCCTCACGGCGTCACGCTCGGCATGTGGTACTTCCTGCGCGCGCTGTGGCACGAGGACGGCCTCACCCAGCGCGAACTTTCCCGTCGCGTCGGCACCATGGAGCCGACCACGCTGAGCGCGATCCTGAACATGGAAAGGAAGGGACTGGTCCGCCGGGCCCAGAACAAGAAAGATCGCCGAAAATGGCACGTGCATCTCACCTCGAAGGGGCGCGCGCTGAAGGTCGAACTCATTCCTCTGGCGCGCGACGTCGTGGATACGGCGGTCCAGAGCCTCTCCCGCAGGGAGATCAAGCAGTTGATGGACGGGCTGGCCGAAATCCAGAACAACCTCCACGCCACGATGTCGCAGCTCGATGAGATCAACTCACGGATGGTGGAGTAGGAGCCGCGCCGCGCTGGCAGGATGTTTTCTCGCATGCGCGGGCTTGACCCGCGATGTCTTCATTGCGAGGAGCGTCGGCGACGAGGCAATCCAGATCTCGTGCCAGCCGTCATTCCGGGGTGCGCACTGGCGCGAACCCGGAATCTCGAGATTCCGGGTCTGGTGCTTCGAACCATCCCGGAATGACGAAAAGGCGGATTGCTTCGCTTGCGCACGCAATGACGCTAACTGTGCACTTTCATGGCCGTAATGGAGGCGCTATCCATGGGCTCGCTCAGGCCTGATCTGCGCGCAAAGGGTATAGGCAACGGTATTCCGGGCCGCTATGCTTCTTTCCACGGAGGAAGCATATGGCAAAACTCAACATCAACGGTACGGTGAAGGAAGTATCGGCGGAGGCCGACACGCCCCTTCTCTGGGTTATTCGGGAACATGTCGGCCTGACCGGCACGAAATATGGATGCGGCGTCGCCCAGTGCGGCGCCTGCTCGATTCACCTCAACGGCGACGTGCAGCGCTCCTGCCAGATCCCGCTCGGCGACATCAAGGAAAGCGATGTGATCGTCACCATCGAGGGGTTGTCGCCCAACGCCTCTCACCCGGTGCAGAAGGCCTGGGCGGCGGTTGACGTGCCCCAATGCGGCTATTGCCAGTCCGGCCAGATCATGGCCGCGGCGGCGCTGCTCAAGAAGAACCCCAAGCCGACGGACCAGGACATCGACGAGGCGATGACCAACATCTGCCGTTGCGGCACCTATCAGCGCATCCGCGAGGCCGTCCATGCGGCGGCCGGCGTCGGCACCACCGGTCGCGGAGGCTAGCCATGAGCGATACGAATTTTGAACAGAACACGACGCTTTCGCGCCGCGGCTTCATCGTCGGCTCGGCGGCGATCGCCGGCGGCGGTCTGGCGCTTGGCCTGAACGTGCCTTTCGCCGAAGAGGCGCAGGCGCAAACGGCGCAAGCGGCAACCGAAGTCAATCTCTGGGTCGCGATCAAGCCCGACGACACCTGCGTGATCCGCATCGCGCGTTCGGAAATGGGGCAGGGGACAATTACGGGCCTGGCCCAGCTCGTCGCCGAAGAGCTCGAATGCGACTGGAGCAAGGTGACGACCGAAGGCATCACACCGGGGCGCAACCTCGCCAGCAAACGCGCCTGGGGCGAAATGGGCACCGGCGGCAGCCGCGGCATCCGCACCTCCCAAGATTATGTTCGCCGCGGTGGCGCGATGGCCCGCATCATGTTGCTGCAGGCCGCGGCCGAACAGATGAACGTACCGGTCGGCGAGCTGACCGTGTCGAACGGCGTGATTACGCATGCAGCGAGCAAGCTCTCGCTCCGTTACGGCGAAGTCGCCGCCGCGGCCGCCAAGGTAACGCCGCCCGATGCCAAGTCGATCACGCTCAAGGATCCGAAGGACTGGAAGATCGCGGGCAAGCCGCTGAAGCGGTTGGATACCGCCGACAAGCTCGACGGCAGCAAGATCTTCGCCATCGATCTGAAATTGCCCGGCATGCTTTGCGCGGCCGTGAAGGATTGCCCGGTGTTCGGCGGCAAACTCAAGAGCTACGACGAAAGCAAGATCGCCGGCATGCCCGGCGTGAAGAAAGTGGTCAAGGTGAAGGACACCGGGGTTGCCGTTGTCGCCGACACCTGGTGGCGCGCCAAGAAAGCGCTCGATGCGCTGCCGATCGTCTGGGACGAGGGCGAGAACGCCTCGAAGTCGAGCGCCACCATCGCCGACATGCTCAAGGAGGGCCTCGAGGCGACCACCACCAACGGCGATCGCAGGAATGGCGATGCGCTGAAGGCGATCGCCGAGGCGCCGAAGAAAGTCGAGGCGGTTTATTCGACGCCCTTCCTGTCGCACGCGACCATGGAGATGATGAACTGCACCGTGAAGCTTTCGGCCGATCGGGCAGACGCGTGGGTGCCGACGCAAAATCTCGAGGCGTCGTTGGCCGCCTTGTCGGAGGCATCCGGCATTCCGCTCGATAAATGCGAGGTACATCGGCACGATCTCGGCGGCGGCTTCGGCCGTCGCGGCGGCACGCAGGACTATGTGCATCAGGCGGTCGAGATCGCGAAAGCCTTCCCCGACACGCCGGTGAAGCTGATCTGGAGCCGCGAAGAAGACCAGGCGCACGATTTCTACCGGCCGATCTCGCAGTGCAAGCTGTCGGCCGGCCTCGACGCGCAGGGCAACCTCGTCGGCCTGCACGTCCGCGTCTCCGGCCAGTCGATCAACGCGATGCTCAATCCAAAGGGCATTGTCGATGGCAAGGACATGCGTCAGCTCCAGGGCTATTACGACACCCCCGGAGATGCGCAACTCGGTTACGACGTGCCCAACCTGTTGATCGAATATGTGATGCGCAATTCGCATGTTCCGGTCGGCCCGTGGCGCGGCGTCAACACCAACCAGAACGCCGTGTATATGGAATGCTTCATGGAAGAGGTGGCGAGGGCGGCCGGCAAGGACTCGCTCGAATTCCGCCGCGCGCTGATGAAGGAGCATCCCAAACATCTCGCCGTGCTCAATGCCGCGGCCGAGAAGGCCGGATGGGGCAAGCCGCTGCCCGCGGGCGTCCATCGCGGACTGGCGCAGTTCATGGGCTATGGCAGCTACTCGGCGGCGGTGGCCGAGGTCTCGGTGAGCCCGCAAGGCAAGCTAAAGGTTCATCGCATCGTGATTGCGGTCAACTCAGGCCATGCGGTCAACCCGGGCCAGATCGAGGCGCAGGTGCAGGGGTCGGTGGCCTACGGTCTCACCGCCACGCTCTACGGCGAAATGCCGGTCGAGAAGGGGCGCATGAAGAGCCTGAACTTCGACACTTACGAGATCATGCGTCTTGCCGAAATGCCGAAGGTCGAGGTGGCGGTCGTGCCGACCTACGACTTCTGGGGCGGCATCGGCGAGCCGACCATCTGCGTGGTGGCGCCGTCCGTGCTCAACGCGATCCAGGCGGCGACCGGCAAGCCGGTTCGCAGCCTGCCGCTCAAGAACGTGAAGCTGGTTTAGGCTGGCTGGCAACGGCCGCGCCTGAGGCTTAAAAAAAATTCTCGCCCGCGTGTTTCCTCAAGGAAGCGCGCGGGCGAATTGCGTCAGTGTTCCAGTGACCTTCAATAATCCTTGTGGATGACGGTCTTGCTTTCGCTGCCGTCATCATGCTCCTTCTTGATCACGGTAGTCCGCTCGCTCGGCTCGTGCTCCTTGATGACAGTCCTGTCGCGCGGCCGGTCGCGATCGTAGTTGCGATGGCTCTCGCCTACCGTGACGCCGGCGCCTGCCGGGCCGGCCTTAACGCCGACTTCGTCCGCCAGGGCCGGCGCTGCAATCGCGCCGACGGTTGCGGCAATCAACATAACCTTCTTCATTTCGTCCTCCTCCATTCGCAACGGCGGGTACAACGTGAAGGACAAGGCCACGTTCCGCGTCGTCGGTGAAAAAAAGTCGCAGATTTGAGGGCGGCTTGCGGATCAAAAGGCCGGTTTGGTTTTTTGCGGCGGTGTTCCCCCGCATGGTGAAAAGGATGCGGCGACGCATGACCTGCCCTGTCATGCGGCAGTTTGATTGAAGCGTGAGCACGCTTTTTGCGAATCTCTTTTCGAAATCCGACGGCGTCCTTCGTATCGCCATGTTTGAGCCACCTGCTGCGGGCCGCGACAAAGGGCGTCGTTCGTTCTCCGAAAGCCATTTTACTGAAGTCGGAAAGCGCGAAATGTCTGGCCATGTTGATCGCGTGTTGGAGGAAATTGGCCAATCCCTGCGCCCGATGAGCGAGGCCCCGCGCGATGGCCGCTTCATTCTGGCGAAGTCGGCGGCGGGCTTTGTCATCTGCCGCTGGGACAGCGAACCCGCAACCCTCGCCGGGCCGTGCTGGGTGGAAGGGCGCGAGGCCCATCGCGGCTATCTCGACCGATGTTTTGCCGGCTGGATCGACCCGTTGCGGCTGAAGCTCTGGGATTATGCAACGCTCGCCGATCTCGTGATCGCCTTTGTCGACGACGCCTGCACGACAGGCGACACAAGCGCGCTCGCTACCTTGCAGCGCCGCGCCGGGATCGACTGAAATTCAGCGGCGATGTGCTCAGGCGGATGACGGCACAGGTATGAGCCCGTAGCGCAGCATCGTTTCCTTCATCTTCACCGGATCGGGCGAGCCGCCGGCCAACAGCTTCGCCATATCCCTGAAATATTGCGGCCCCAGCACACCCGGGGACAGCAAGCAAAGGCACTTCGCCACTTTCGCCGTATGATTGGTGAATCCGTGGACGACGCCGCGCTTGATGAAAACCGTCTCTCCCGCGCGGATGTCGATATCCTTGCCATCGACGCGGAAGGTCGTCATGCCAGCGAGCCCGTAAATCGTCTCGTCCCAGTTATCATGATAATGCGGGATGGGCATTCGCGCATTCGGTAGCAGGGTCATCTCAAACACGTCGGCGCTGCCATCTGTCGTATCCTTGCTCTGCAGGAATTTCAGCGTGAGGCTGCCAAGGTCAATGGTTTCGGTCATGAGAAATTGCAACTCCTGTAGGGCCGGCTCGGGTAATAACGGCCAAACCCTAACGCCGTTTAGCAACGCTTGAAACCACGCGATTTCCCGAACCCAACGTCTCCCCCATGGTTGAGCCCTCATATCCCATCGCATCGCGGACAGCTTTACGGAGGAGTGCGCATGGCCAGGGAGAACGATCTGGAACAGGTTCGGGCCCCAGTGATTGCGTTCGGAGCCCGCCTGATCTGTTCAGGCCTCCTCACGTGGAACCCATTCGTCACGAAGCTTGACATATTTGCGTTTGACGGCCGCCCACGCGACGCGGTGGGCGAGCCGTTCGCGTGCCTCACGCGCTTCGTATTCGGCGAAGGCATGGTTGAAGGCGCTGCAATAGATTTCCTGCGCATGGAGAGGCAGGTGGCGTCCGACGGAAGGCGGAAGATCTTTCACCGAGGCATAAGGCACGCAGGTCTCCCTTTCCGGTTTGCTTTCAAATTTCGTCGCCAAACCGCGTCTTGCGATGCAATCCTGATGGAACCCCGCCGCGCGGAACCGATTGATCCAGAGCAAACCCTGCAAATTCCGCAGCCGCTATAAGGGCAAGCACCCGTTAGTTCATCCGCGGCCGGCTCGCCGGCGATGTCGATTGACCGGAGGAGGAGATGGAGCAGGATTCATCCCAGCGAAAGCAGGCCATCACGACGGGCTATCTGATCGCGGCTGCCTTCGGCATCCTGATTCTGCAATGGGCGCTGACGACTTACAGCACCATCGAGACCATTCCGTACAGCCAATTCGAGCAGCTGCTCGCGCAAGGCAAGGTCAGCGAGGTCGCCGTCGGCCAGGACACCATCCAGGGCAAGCTGAAGGAGAAGCTGCCGGACGGAAAGCAGGCCTTCGTCACCGCCCGTGTCGATCCGGCAATCGCCGAAAAACTGCAGGAGAAGGGCGTCACGGTGACCGGCGTTCCCTCCGGCGGGCTGTTCCAGACCATTTTGTCCTGGATCGTGCCGGCATTCCTGTTCTACCTGGTCTGGATCTTTCTCTTCCGCAAGATCGCCGAACGGCAGGGCTTTGGCGGGCTGATGTCGATCGGAAAATCGCGCGCCAGGGTCTATGTCGAAAAGGACACCAAAACGACCTTCGCAGACGTCGCCGGCGTGGAGGAAGCCAAGTTCGAGTTGCAGGAAGTGGTCTCCTTTCTCAAGGACCCGAAGAGCTATGGCCGCCTCGGCGCCCATGTGCCGAAAGGAATTCTTTTGGTCGGTCCCCCGGGAACGGGCAAGACCCTGCTCGCACGTGCGGTTGCCGGCGAGGCCGGCGTTGCCTTCTTCTCGATCTCGGGCTCCGAATTCGTCGAGATGTTCGTCGGCGTTGGTGCCGCACGCGTGCGCGATCTGTTCGAGCAGGCCCGCAAGGCCGCGCCCTGCATCATCTTCATCGACGAGCTCGACGCGCTCGGCCGCAGCCGCTCGCCCGGCGCGTTCGGCGGCTATGACGAAAAGGAGCAGACACTCAATCAGCTCCTCACCGAGCTCGACGGGTTCGATCCAAGTAGCGGCGTCATTCTGCTCGCTGCCACCAACCGGCCCGAGATTCTCGATCCGGCGCTGCTGCGTGCCGGACGATTCGATCGCCAGGTGCTGGTCGATCGCCCGGACAAAGGCGGGCGTCTGGCTATCCTCAAGGTCCATGTCCGCAAGATCACGCTGGCCCGGGATGCCGATCTCGACAACATCGCGGCGCTGACGCCCGGTTTCACCGGCGCCGACATTGCAAACCTGGTCAACGAGGCCGCGATTGCCGCGACCAGGCGCAATGCCAGCGAAGTTTCATTCGAGGATTTCACGGTCGCGATCGAACGGATGGTGGCCGGTATCGAAAAGAAGAGCAGGGTGCTCAACAAGGAGGAACGACGGCGGGTTGCCTATCACGAAATGGGCCATGCGCTGGTGGCGGCAAGCCTTCCCGGCGTCGATCCCGTGCAGAAAGTGTCGATCATTCCTCGCGGCGTCGGCGCGCTCGGTTACACGATGCAGCGTCCGACCGAGGACCGTTTCCTGCTTTCGACGAGCGAATTGAAGAATCGTATCGCCGTCCTGATGGGAGGCCGCGCCTCGGAAGAGCTGATTTTTGCCGGCGACGTCTCGACCGGCGCCGCCGACGATCTGCAGCGAGCCACCGAAATCGCCCTGGAAATGGTGACGAAATATGGAATGAATTCCACCGTCGGCCAGCGGACATATGCGCCGCGCCCGAAAATGTTCCTGCCAGGAATGCAGGACCCGGTCGCTGGCGCGGCCGAGGCGACGGCCCGCGAGATCGATGTGGCCGTGCGCGATCTGATCGCGGCGGGCGGCGTGGCTGCGCGAGCGATTCTCGAGAGGCGCCGCAGCGACCTCGAGGCCGGCGTCGAGCTTCTGATGGCGCGAGAAACGCTCACCGCCGAAGATTTCGCAGCCCTTCGCCCGGCCGGCGCGCGCGATATCGACAAGGCGCCGCCTCCGAAGGCAGTCGCCTGAAAGTGGGCTTCTTCGGCGAATGACGCCGTCAATTGTCGGCGAAGTTTCGATGCATCTGACAAGGAACGGCAGATCTGGCCGGGAGGATCGTCATGGGGTCGCTGTCATCGAAAGATGACCCCGCGGATGCTGCCAATTCCTTTGCTTCGCTGCGCGCAGGCATGGTCGAACAGGATATCGCCGCGCGCGGGGTAAAGGACGAGCGTGTGCTCGAGGCCATGCGCCAGGTGCCACGCGAATTGTTCCTGCCTAAAAACCTTCGCGAATTTGCCTACGAGGATTCGCCGCTGCCGATCGCCGGCGAGCAAACGATCTCCCAGCCTTATATTGTCGCCTTCATGGCGGAGGCCTTGATGCTCAAGGGCGACGAAAAGGTCCTCGAGATCGGTGCGGGCTCGGGCTATGCCGCCGCGGTGTTGTCGAAAATCGCGCACGAGGTCTTCACGGTCGAACGCCTCGGCCCGCTCGCGGACAAGGCCGCAACAACCCTCGCCGGCCTCGGCTACGACAATGTTCACGTGCTGCATGGCGACGGTACCAGGGGCTGGGTGGAACATGCGCCTTATGACGCCATCGTCGTTGCCGCCGGCGCGCCGCAGGTTCCGGAATCGCTCAAGGAGCAGCTGAAGATCGGCGGCCACCTGGTGATCCCGATCGGTCCGGATCAGCTGGTGCAGGAACTGGTGCGCCTCACCAGGGTTTCAGCCGATGAGTATCGCAGCGAAGACATCGCCGATGTGCGCTTCGTGCCCTTGATTGGCGAAGAGGGGTGGATCGAGAAGGATCACGGCCGCCTTGCTGCGCGCCGGGCGCGCCGTCCGGCGTTTTCGCGCGAGGAAACGCTCGTTCGCGATCTTGCCGAGGCTGCCGAAGCCTTTTCGTCGATCGAGAAAGCCGATCTTGATCCGCTGTTGAGGCGCATCGGATCCGCGCGCGTCGTGCTGCTCGGGGAGGCAACCCACGGCACGAGCGATTTCTACCGGATGCGCGAACGCATTACCCGTGACCTGATCATCGAGAAAGGGTTTTGTTTTGTGGCGATCGAGGCGGACTGGCCCGACGCGGCGCGGATCGATCACTACGTCAGGCATTTCGAGTATCCGCCGTCGGAATGGACCGCGTTCGCGCGATTTCCGAGCTGGATGTGGCGCAACAACGAAACGCGCGATTTCGTGAACTGGCTGCGCCAGCACAATGGCACGGTGGAGAAGGAGGGGCGCGTCGCTTTTCACGGTCTCGATCTCTACAGCCTCTATGACTCGATCCGCTCGGTTTTGAACTATCTCGACGAGGTCGATCCGGCATCTGCAAAAGTGGCCCGCCAACGCTACGGTTGCTTGACGCCCTGGCAGAGTGATCCGGCAACCTACGGCCACGCGGCGCTGACCGGATCCTATCCGACGTGCGAAGCGGAGGTTGTGCGGGCGCTTACCGATCTGCAGGCCAGGCGTCTGGCCTATGCCGAACACGACGGCGAACGCTTTCTCGATGCCGATCAGAATGCGCGTCTTGTCGCCAACGCCGAGCGCTATTACCGCGTGATGTATTACGGCTCGCGAGCGTCCTGGAACCTTCGCGACAACCACATGTTCGAGACGCTCAAGAACCTGCTGAGGTTTCATGGCGCCGACAGCAAGGCGGTGGTCTGGGCGCACAACTCGCATGTGGGCAACGCAGGCGCGACCGAGATGGCTGCCCGTGGCGAGCACAATATCGGCCAGCTCTGCCGCGAGGAATTCGGCGACGACGCCTTTTCGATCGGGTTCGGAACCCATAGCGGCACGGTCGCGGCGGCTTCGAACTGGGATGGGCCGATGGAGATCAAGGACGTGCGGCCTTCGCATCGCGAAAGCTACGAACGCCTGTGCCATGAGACCGGGCACGCGCGCTTCACGCTCGGTTTGCGCGGCCGCGCCGATGACCTTTGCGGGCGTGCGGGTCTCGGCAAGGAGCGGCTGGAACGGGCGATCGGGGTGATCTATCGGCCCGAAACCGAGATGGCGAGCCACTACTTCCGCGCCAATCTGCCGCAGCAATTCGACGAATATATCTGGTTCGATAGCACTCGCGCGGTGACGCCGCTCGATACCACAGAATTGAAGGGGCTTGCGGACACTTATCCTTTCGCTGTG
>Ga0306926_10006919_pt1 | contig 12247 bp, 11 predicted proteins | sample flu12Cox44000178_FD_203759 | JGI IMG/M metagenome (GOLD analysis project Ga0306926, IMG submission 203759) | Lab enrichment of tropical soil microbial communities from Luquillo Experimental Forest, Puerto Rico - flux8day.12C.oxic.44.000.178 (v2)... | ecosystem: Environmental > Terrestrial >... | reverse complement strand
TGCAGAGCAACGTGGCACTGCGGGTCGAGGACACCGACGAGACCGATGTGCTGCGCGTCTCCGGGCGCGGCGAGCTGCACCTCACCATACTCATCGAGAACATGCGTCGCGAGGGCTACGAGCTCGCGGTATCGCGCCCGCAAGTGCTGACGCGGATCGTGAACGGCGAGGTGCACGAGCCTTACGAGGCGCTCACGATCGATGTCGAGGACTCGCATCAGGGCGCGGTCATGGCCGCGCTCGGCGAGCGCCGCGCCGAGCTCGTCCATATGAGCCACGATGCGCAGGGCCGCGTGCGGCTCGAGTATCGCGTGCCGGCGCGCGGCCTGATCGGCTTCCAGGGGGAGTTCCTCACCCTCACCCGCGGCACCGGCCTCATGAGTCACATTTTCGATGGTTTCTCCGGGGTGACCGGCGAGATCCCCGAACGGCACAACGGCGTGCTGGTGAGCAACGAGAACGGCGAGGCGGTGGCCTATGCACTGTTCAACCTGCAGGAACGCGGACGGTTGTTCGTCGGACCGGGCGAGAAGCTCTACGAGGGCATGATCATCGGCATTCACAACCGCGACAACGACCTGGTGGTCAATCCGATCAGGACCAAGAAGCTCACCAACATCCGTGCCGCGGGCAAGGACGAGGCCATTCTGCTGACGCCTCCCATACAGCTGACGCTCGAATACGCGGTGGAATTCATCGCCGACGACGAGCTCGTCGAGGTGACACCCGCCTCGATCCGCATCCGCAAGCGCTTCCTCAAGGAGCAGGAGCGCAAGCGCGCGGCGCGCAGCGACGCCGCCGCCACCGCGTAGGCCGCGTGCCGTGCGCACCTTCGAGGGTTGCTGTCATTGCGGAGCGCTCTCGTTCGCCTATCAGACGGCAGTGCCGCCCGCCCGCTGGAGCGTGCGCGCCTGCCAGTGCGGGTTCTGTCGCGCCCACGCGGCCGCGACCACTTCCGATCCCTCGGGCCGGCTCAGCTTCCATGTCAGGCAGAAGGCGAGTGTGCAGCGCTATCGCTTCGGCCTCGCGACCGCAGATTTCCTCGTGTGCCGCGCGTGCGGGGTCTACCTCGGCGCTCAGGCGCAGACCGCTCGCGGCGCCTTCGGCATCGTCAATACGCGCGCCCTGACACCGCTTCCCGCGGAGTTGCCGCTCGCCGTCGCGGCCGATTATGGCTCCGAGGACGCGACGCAGCGCCTCGCACGGCGCGCGCAGCGGTGGACGCCGCTCGCAGCGCTCATCTGACCATTCAACGGAGAAGCGCCATGCATCATTCCCGTCTCTGCGCCCTGTTGATCGACTGCCGGGTCGCCAACATCGACGAAGCCGCCCGTTTCTGGGCGGAGGCGCTGGGTCGAGCGGTGGATCCACAGCATCCCGGCACGCGCGGCAACTACCGCATGCTCGAGACCCCACCCGATGAGCCGCTGGTGCAGATCCAACGCGTGGACCACGAGAGTCGCGTCCACATCGACATCGAAACCGATGACATACCCGCCGAGGTGGCGCGCCTGGAGAAGCTCGGCGCCCGCGTGTCCGAGCGCTTGGAGCGCTGGGTCGTCATGCAGGCGCCCACGGGGCAGCGTTTCTGCGTGGTGCGGGTACAGCGCCCCGGTTTCCCGAAGAATGCCAATCGCTGGGCTTGATCCGGCCTCGCGTCTATACCTCGTGCGGGTGCGCGATGCCGATGAAGGTCAGGAACTCGGTGCGGGTGCGCGCGTCGCTGCGAAAAGTGCCGGTCATGCGGCTCGTAACCATGGAGACCCCGCGCTTGTGCACTCCGCGGGTGGTCATGCACTGGTGCACGGCATCCACCACCACGCCCACTCCCCTCGGCCGCAGCACCTGCGTGATGCAGTCGGCGATCTGGGCGGTGAGCTTTTCCTGCACCTGGAAGCGCCGCGCGTAGCCATCAACTACCCGCACCAGCTTGCTGATGCCGACCACCTTGTCGGCGGGCAGGTAGCCGATGTGAACGCGGCCGATGATCGGCGCCATGTGATGCTCGCAGTGCGACTCGAAGGAGATGTCGCGTAGCACGATCATCTCGTCGTAGCCGCCCACCTCCTCGAAGGTGCGGCGCAGATAGGCGGCCGGATCGATCTGGTAGCCGGAGAACCAGTCGCGATACGCGTCGACCACGCGTTGCGGGGTGTCGAGCAATCCCTCACGCCGCGGATCCTCGCCCGCCCAGGCGAGCAGCGTGCGCACCGCCTCTTCGGCCGCACGCCGTGATGTCTTCGATCGTGCTTTCGCCATCGCCACGTTTCTCCCGGCGCACCTGCGCGCACCGTGAGTGTAGCTTGGCCGCGCGCTGCGCGTGCAGCGTCAGCCGACGCCTCAGCTCACCAGCGCGTCATGCCGCAGGTGAGCAGCAGGCTGCAGGAACCCACCAGCGTTGCGACCACGAAACCCGCGGCGAGCGGGCGCCAGCCTATGCGCCACATGTCGGTAAAGGACACCGACAGTCCGACGGCGCTCATGCCGCAGGTGAGGAACATGTCCGAGGCGGTGTAACCGGTGTTGGTGAGCGCCGACCAGAGCGGCGTCGCGGCACCGTAGAGCGCATCGCCCGCGGTGCGCACCAGGATGAAACCGATGAACGCGAGCACGAAAAAAGGCACGAGCGGCGGGCGGCGCGCCCCGCCGGCGATGCCGCCAGGGTCCTGCGGCGGCGCTGCGCCGTCGCTCGCTTCCTGGCGGCGCACCAGCCAGGCCGCGGCGGGCAGCAGCACGGCGATCGAGAGATTGCGCAGCAGCTTCGCGACGCTCGCGGCCGCCAGCGCCGCCGGAGCGCCCGCCTGCTGTGAATAGATGAGAGCCGCACCGATCACCTGCGAGGTGTCGTGGATCGCAGTACCGAGAAAGATCCCGGCGTGCACCGGCGAGGCGCCGAGGAAGTGACCGGCCACCCACGGATAGCCGAGCATCGCGATGCAGCCGAAGAGCACCACGCAGGTCACCGCGAAGGCGGTCTCCGCGTGGCGCGCCCGAATGACCGGCGACACGGCCACCACCGCCGTGCAGCCGCACACCGCCGTGCCGATCGCGAGCAGCAGCCCGAGGCGGCGTGGCACCGCCAGCGCCCGTGCGATGAACAGCCCGGCAACGAGTGCCACCGCGAGGCAGCTGAGCGCCACGGGCACCGCGGTGGCCGCAATTGCCGTGGCCCCTGCGAGTGTCAGGCGCAGCCCGACCAGCGCAATGCCGACGCGCAGCAGGCGATGCATCGTCCAGTCGAGTCCGCGTTTGGCCCACGCGGGCACACCGAGGCTGTTGCGCCACGCCATGCCGAGCACCACGGCGCACATGACAGGGCTCAGGGGAAATTTCGGCAATCCGACGGCGCCGACCGCGAGCGCCTGCGCTACGCCGCGGGCGGCCGCGGCGAGCGCCACCGCGAGCGCAAGACCGGGCGCTGCCTGACGCACTGCCGCCCAACCGGGAGCGAGCGCCCGTCGCAGGCCGAGCACGGTTACAGCGGCAGCCGCTTGTCGGCGGAAATCGCGGGCAGCCCGATGTGCCGGTTCACGACCATGCGGTCATTGAGCTCGGCGATGGCACGACTGCCGGTGCGAACGAACAGAAACGGCAACACACCGTGCACCAGACAGGCAATTCCGGCGAATACCATGCGTATGCCGAAATAGAACGCCCGGAAGAGGTGCTGGGTGTAGCTCTCACCGACTGATGCGGGGTGTTCGGTGAAGGCACGGATGAGGTTCACCCGAACAATTTACCGTTCCCGCCGCGCTACATGGTTGCAAAGTCATGGTAAAGGGGAACGGTCTGCGCAACAATGTTGCGTCTTCAGCCACTGGGCCGAACCTTCGTCTCAATGGACAAGCTGGATGCGAAAATCCTGGACCTCCTGCAGCACAACGGCGAGCTGACTGCCGCCGAGATCGCCGAGCGGGTGGGCCTCTCGAAGGCGCCCTGCTGGCGGCGCATCCAGAAGCTGCGCGAGGCGGGCATCATCCGGCAGACGGTCACGCTCCTCGATGCGCGCGCGCTGAATGTGGGCACGACCGTGTTCGTGACGCTGAAGACCGGCAATCACAGCGAGGCGTGGTTCCAGAAGTTCGTGCGGGCGGTGCGCGAGATTCCCGAGGTCACCGAGATTCACCGTATGAGCGGCGATGTCGATTACCTGATCCGCATCGTGGTGCCGGACATCGACGCCTACGATGTGGTCTACAAGCGCCTGATCGCGGCGGTCGACTTCCAGGACGTGAGTGCCAGCTTCGCCCTCGAGACGCTCAAATACACCACCGCGTTGCCGCTCACCTACCTGAAACCCGGTTGAGGGTGAGCTCACTGCGCAGGCTGCGCGGCACCTTCCCCCATGTTGTCCTTGATGATCTGCGCGATGCGCGCACGGATCTCGCTGCGATCGATGTCGAAGGCGGCCGTGGCGAGCACCGGCTTGGCGGGTGGGTTCGGCGCGAGCTGCGGCCCCGAGTCGTCGCGTACCTCGGTCGTGACCACCGTGGAAAGCCCGATGCGCAGCGGATGAGCCGCGAGCTCGCGGGGATCGAGTGCAATGCGCACCGGCACGCGCTGCACCACCTTGATCCAGTTGCCGGTCGCATTCTGCGCAGGCAGCAGCGCGAACGCCGCGCCGGTCCCCAGGCCAAGACCCTCGACCCGCCCGTGGAAGGTGACGCGACCGCCATACAGGTCGGCTACGACTTTCGCCGGCTGGCCGATGCGCATGCGCCGCAGCTGTACTTCCCTGAAGTTGGCTTCGATCCACAGCCGCCCGAGCGGCACGATGGACATGAGCGCAGCACCGGGAGCAATGCGCTCGCCGAGCTGTACGCTCCGACGCGCCACATAACCGCTCACCGGCGCCCGTACGCTGATGCGCACGAGCGCGAGCCAGGCCCGCTCCACCTGTGTCGCCGCAGCGCGAACGTCCGGGTGGTCGGCGACACCGGTGCGGCCCACCAGCGCGCTGCTGGCGGCGAGATTCTTCTGCGCCACGACGAGCGCATCGCGAGCGGCCTTGAGGTCGTCCTGCGCATGTCCCAGCTCCTCGCCCGACACGGCGCCGCTTGCGGCGAGGTTGCGGCGGCGCATGACGTCTGCCTGGGCGCGCGCAATCTCCACCTGGCGCTGGTCGACGACCGCCAGCAGCTGATCGCGCGTGGCGAACACGGTGCGTGTCTGGCGCACCGTGCGCGCCAACTGCTCCTCGGCGTCCTGCAACGCAATGCGCGCGTCGGTGGCATCGAGCCCCACGAGCTCCTGTCCCGCCACCACGCGGTCGGTCTCGTCGGCGCCGATGGAAACCACCGTGCCGCTCACCTGCGACATGACATTCACGCGATCGCCGGCTACGTAGGCGTCATCGGTGCCCTCGTAGAACCTCCCGACCAGCAGCCACCAGGCGAGCGCGATCAGCGCTATGACGCCCAGCGTTGCACCGAGCAGCACAAACCAGCGGTGACGCCGATCTCGCAGCAGGCGCGCAGCGCGAGTCGTGGCGGTTTGAACCGAGACATCCACGCTTCAACCTGCGGGCGGCACATAGCCGCCGCCGAGCCCACGCACGAGGTAACCCTCTGAGTGGCGCAGTCGGGTCAAGAGCTATTCCCCTGCGCCTGCCCGTTGTCGATCATCCGCTGGAGGTAGCCCTTGAACGCCTCGATCTCCTCGCTGCCGAAGCCGGCGAGGTGCGCGTCCACGACGCGCGTTCCCACGGCCATCAGCCGCGGCAGCAGCGCCTTTCCCGCCGGCGCGAGCCGCAGGAACACCACGCGGCGGTCCTCGCGGCCGCGCTCCCGCCGCACCAGGCCCTTCTCCTCGAGCCGGTCGAGAATGCGGGTCATGGCGCCCGTGTCATAGCGATTGAGGCGGCACAGGTCGGCGGCGGTGTGCGCGGCACCTTCACCGAGATGCTTGAGCACGACGTACTGCGTGCTGTTGAGCCCGAATCGCTCGAGCTCCGCATCGAGGCTGGTGAGGAGCGAGGCGCGCGCGCGGCCCATCAGCTGACCCACACCGAGTCCCGCTGGTTCGGGTGGCGCGGACGAGCGTGCCTCAGCTCGGCTCAGCTCCCTGCGGCTCATGGGCGCGCCCTGCTATCCTAGTCACTGCTGGCAAAATTACTGCCAGTGAGATTACTGCCTTGGCAGCTATTTGTCCAGTGACCTCATTGGCCCGCCGGCTACTCTCCCCCTGCTTCACCGCGCCGCTGCTGCTGGCAGCTTGCGGACATTCAGCTCCGCCGTCGGCGCCGCCACCGCCACAGGTGGGTGTCGTGGCAGTACACGTCCAACCGGTGCCGCTCACCCGCAATCTCGTGGGGCGACTCTCCGCCACGCGCTCGGCGGATGTGCGGGCGCGCGTCGCCGGGGTGCTGCTGAAGCGGCTCTACGTCGAAGGCTCGGACGTCAAGGCCGGGCAGGCACTCTTCCAGATCGATCCGGCGCCGCTGCGCGCTGCGCTCGATGGCGCACTGGCCTCGCTCGCGCAGGCCGAGGCCAACGCCGCCAATGCGCACGTCACGGCGCAGCGCTCGCGCGAGCTGCTGCCGAGCGGCCTGGTGTCACGCTCGGACCTCGACAACGCCGAGGCCGCCGAGCGCTCGACCGCCGCGGCCGTGGGCCAGGCCAAGGCCGCCGTCGGCACCGCGCGCATCAACTTCGGCTACGCGACGGTGACCGCGCCGATTGGCGGGCGCGCCGGGCAACAGGGCGTGACCGAGGGGGCGCTGGTCGGCCAGGGCACCGCGACGCTTCTCACCACGGTCGAGCAGATCGATCCGATCTACGTCAACTTCGATCAGGCCGCCGTGGACATCGAGCAGCTGCGGCGCGCACAGGTGGCGGGCAATGTCACCGTGGCACACGGCAGCGAGGTGAGCGTGCAGGTCGTCCTTGCCGACGGCACGCCCTATGCGCACACCGGCACCCTCGACTTTCTCGACGTAAGGGTCGATCCCGCCACCGGGGCCGTGGCGCTGCGCGGCATCATCCCCAACCCCGACCACCAACTGCTCCCGGGAATGTTCGTCGGCGTGCGGCTCACCTCCGGTGAGGTGAAGCGCGGCTTTCTCGTGCCGCAGGCCGGGCTGGAGCGCGACGCCCAGGGTCCCTACGTCCTGGTCGCCGGCGCTGACGACAAGGTGGTGCAGAAGCGCGTGACCACCGAGACACTCGCGGGTCCGAACTGGATCGTGACTGCGGGACTTGCCGACGGCGACCGCGTCATCGTCTCCGGCACGCAGCACGCGCGCCCCGGCAGCAGCGTCGCTGCGGTGAACGCCGCGGCGCCCGCGGAAGCGTCGCCGGCGACGGCGGACGTCGCCGCCGGTGCTCCCGCTGCGGCGCACTGAGCGTCATGCCGCACTTCTTCATCGACCGCCCGGTGTTCGCGTGGGTACTCGCGATACTCATCGTGCTCGGGGGCGGGCTGGCGCTGGTGCGGCTGCCGAGCGAAGCCTATCCGGCGATCGCGCCGCCGCAGGTGTCGGTCAGCACGACCTACCCCGGGGCGAACGCCGCCACCGTGGAGAGCACGGTCACGCAGGTGATCGAGCAACAGCTCACCGGGATCGATAACCTCCTCTACTTCACCTCGCAGTCCGCCTCCGACGGCTCTTCGAACCTCACCCTAACCTTTCAGAGCGGCACCAATCCTGACATCGCCGCCGTTCAGACCCAGAACCGCGTGTCACTCGCCCAGCCGCGCCTGCCCGCGGAGGTCAATCAACAAGGGATCCGCATCGCCAAGGTCGCGGCCGGGTTTCTCGGCGGCATCGGCCTCGTGTCGGTGCCCGGCGGGGCGAGCGCCGAGGAGCTCAACAACATCGTTGCCTCACGCGTGCTCGACCCGATCCAGCGCGTCCCGGGGGTCGGCGCTGCGGTGCAATTCGGCTCCGAGTACGCGATGCGCATCTGGCTAGACCCCGACAAGCTCAAGGCCTACAACCTCTCCGCCTCCACGGTGCTGGCCGCGGTGCAGTCCCAGAACGCGCAGTTCGCCTCGGGCGCGATCGGCGCCTCGCCGGCGGTGTCGAGTCAGTCGACCACCGCCACGGTGAGCGTGGAGGGGCGCTTCAGCTCTCCGCAGCAGTTCGAGCAGATCCTGCTGCGCACCGACCCGAACGGCGCCTCGGTGCGCCTGAAGGACGTCGCGCGCATCACGCTCGGCGCCGCGCAGTACGGCTTCGAGACCAGCATCGGCGCAACCCCGATCGCCGCCTTCGGCATCCAGCTCGCACCCGACGCCAATGCCCTGGAGGTGTCCAAGGCGGTCACCGAGAAAATGAACGCCATTCAGGGCAGCTTCCCCGCCGGGGTGAAGTGGATCTGGGCCTGGGACTCCACGCCCTTCATCAGGGCGGCCATCCGCGAGGTCCTGATCACGCTCTGCGAGGCGGTTGTGCTCGTGTTTCTGGTGATGCTGGTGTTCCTGCAGAATTTCCGCGCGACGCTCATCCCGACGCTGGTGGTGCCGTCCGCGCTGCTCGGGACGCTCATCGGGATCCATGCGGTCGGCTTCTCCATCAACCAGCTGTCGCTGTTCGCCATGGTGCTCGCGATCGGCATCGTCGTCGACGATGCCATCGTGGTGGTGGAGGCGGTCGATCGCATCATGCGTGAGGAACACCTCCCGGCGAAGGAGGCGACACGCAAGGCGATGCACCAGATCACCGGCGCGATCGTCGCGATCACCTCCGTGCTCGCGGCGGTGTTCATCCCGAGCGCGCTGCAGACCGGCACCACCGGGGCGATCTACCGGCAGTTCGCGCTCACCATCGCGCTGTCGATGGGCTTCTCGGCGCTGCTCGCGCTGTCCTTCACCCCGGCGTTGTGCGCTTCGCTCCTGCGGCCCGAGCACCTGCACGGCAATCTGATCTTCAACTGGTTCAACCGCGCGTTCGAGAGCACGCGCGCGGCCTACGTGCGGCGCGTGTTTCAGTCCGTCGCCCACGTACCGCGCTGGATGGCGGCGTTCGCGGTGATGCTGGCGCTCGGCGTGCTGTTGTTCGTAAAGCTGCCCGGGAGCTTCGTTCCGGACGAGGACCAGGGCTACGCGCTCATCGACGTGCAGCTGCCCCCGGGAGCCAACCTGCCGCGCACGCAGGAGGTCATGGCGCACATCAACGCCATCATCGAGCGCAGCCCGGACGTGGACTATAGCTTCCTGATCGTCGGCTCGAGTTTCACCGGCACGGGCGAGAACGCCGGCCGCGCGTTCGTGCACCTCAAGCCCTGGGAGCGGCGCCCCGACACCGCGGCGACGTTCATCGCCTGGGCGAACACGACCCTCTCACGTGAGATCCACGACGCGCGGGTGTACGTGCTGAACCTCCCGACCGTACGCGGGCTCGGCTTCTTCGGCGGCTTCGACATGTTTCTCGAAGACCGCGCCGGCCTCGGGCGGGCCGCGCTCGGCAGCGCGCGGGACGCGCTGCTCGCGGGGGCGGCCGCCGACAAGCGCACACTGAGTGGCGTGCGCGCCAACCTGCTGCCGCCCGCCCCGGAGCTGCACCTGACGGTGGATCGCGTGCAGGCACAATCGATGGGGCTGTCGGCGAGCGATGTCTACACGGCGCTGCAGCTGATGCTGGCGCCGGTGTATGCCAACGACTTCATCTACCAGGGACGCGTACTGCGCGTATTGCTGCAGGCGGATGCTCCCTGGCGCATGACTCCCGAGTCACTCGGCCACTTCTACGTGGCCGGCACCGGCGGGAACATGATCCCGCTTGCGAACTTCGTGCACGCCGACTGGGTCATCGGTCCACCCTCGCTTACGCGCTTCAATGGTTACGCGGCGGTAGAGATCACGGGCAACAACGCCCCGGGCCGCAGCTCGGGCGAAGCCATGGGGGCCATGCAGAACATCGTCAACAGGGACCTGCCGCACGGCATCGCCAACGACTGGGCGGGCCAGTCGCTCCAGGAGCTGCTCTCGGGCAGCCAGGCACCGATGCTGTTCGCGCTGTCGATCCTCGTTGTGTACCTGTGTCTGGCCGCACTGTACGAGAGCTGGAGCGTCCCGGCCGCGGTGCTGATGGCGGTGCCGGTCGGGCTCATCGGCACCGGGGTCGCAGCGCTGCTGCGCGGGCTGCCGAACGATGTGTTCTTCAAGGTGGGTCTCATTACCATCATCGGGCTCTCGGCGAAGAACGCGATCCTGATCGTCGAGTTCGCGGTCACCGCGCAGAAAAACGGCAAGAGTCTCCACGAGGGAGTGCTGGAAGCCGCACGGCTGCGCTTCCGTCCGATTCTCATGACCTCCTTTGCCTTCATTCTCGGAGTGTTCCCCATGGTGATCTCCACCGGTGCGGGCGCCAACGCGCGCCACGCCATCGGCACCGGAGTGGTGGGCGGCATGTTGAGTGCGGTGGTGCTCGGGGTGCTCATGATCCCGGTGTGCTATGTCGCGGTGCGGCGCCTCCTCGGCGAGAAGCTCGATGAGCCGGCGCCCGCCTCGGGCGCGGGCGCAGTCGCCGGACCTGCCCAGCGGCGCGAGCACTGAAAGCGCACCCCAGGAAAACCACCCCAAGAAAACCACCCCAAGAAAACCACCCCAAGAAATTGCGCTTGCCATGCTCGGCGAGCGGACACCCTTCAGCAAGACGCGCAATTTCTTGGGGACCCCGGTTTATTGCGCTTGCCATGCTCGGCGAGCGGACACCCTTCAGCAAGACGCGCAATTTCTTGGGGACCCCGCGGGAATCAGCGAGGCGTCGGCCAGGCGGTGAACACATCCGGCCCGAACACGCGCAGCTGATCCTCCGCCGCGTAGCCGAGATAGCGAAGGCCAAAGATCGCTTCGATCGTGCGCAGCAGCGCGTAGTGGTTGTAGGGCGCGCTCGAGACGGTGCCGGGTCTGACGTACTTCGACAGCACGACCGCACCGATGCGCCCGCCGCCCGGACCGCTGAACCCGGGCTGGAATCTCGCCCCGGGCAGTGACCGCTCGCCGCAGCAGGCGCTCGAGCCCTCCGCGCCCACGCCATCCGACTCATCGAAGGTGATCACCAGCATGCCATCGGCGAGGAAGGCGGGCGCAGCTTCGATCAGCGGCACCCACTTGCGCAGGAACACGTCGATGGCCGCGAGTCCGCCGGTGCTGCCGTCGATGCACTGCGGGTCGTGACCGTCGCTGCAGAGATTGGGGGTGATGAAGATGTAATTGGCGGTGGTGGCCGCGCTCGCGAGGTCATGCGGCAGGCGCTCGAGATTGACCACGTGCGCGTCGCAGCGGGGCTGATCGTCGATGATGGCATGGAAGTAGACGAAAGGATCGTGCTTGGCGGCGTACTGGTCGCCGTTGCTCGGCAGATTGGTGCGCTCCTGCGCACCGAGCGGCACGTGCCCGCAGGTGGCGGACTCGCGTGCCGGGTTGTTGCCCATATCCTCCATGTACGCCTTCCAGCTGAGTCCGGCCGCCTCGAGCTGGTCCGGAAGCGATGGGACGCTGCGCGGATACACGCACCCCTCTCCGCGCAGTTGGCCGTGCGCATCGAGCCCGGAGGCGCCGGCACGGAAGTCCGCGTAAGTCGGGCAATCGAGCTGCGTCGCGATGTTCGGCGCCTGGCCGCTCACGAGCGCCACATAGTTGCCGAGGCTCGCGTGGCCGATGGCGTAGTAGTGCGTGAGCAGCGCGCCGCGCGCGGGCAGCGTGTGCGCCAGAAAGGGCGCCGCTGAGCGGCTACCGAAGGTGACGTCATAGGACTGGTTCTCGAGCACCAGCACGACCACGTGGCGGATGGGCGGGAGCGGCGCGCCGCTGGCGTTCGCGATCGGCGTTGGCGGCGGCGATTCGGGAGCTGCCGCGGCGGCGGTCGCGAGGCCGAACAATATGAGCACTCCCGCGCGGACGGCCGTTGGCAACGACATTCACCCCTCGGAAGCAGCGGCCGGCTTGGTCGCGGCGAGAGGCTGCGGCATGAGGCGCATCGCCCGCAGGAACAGCAGCGCACAGCCTGCGGTGAGCGCCGCCGCAGTGAGAAACGCGGCACCGGGGAAGTACACGGCCCCGGCCGGGTCGGAGAAGCGGCTGAAGATCTGTGTCATGAGCGGTGGCCCGATGATGGCGCTCAGGCTGCCGAGCGAGGCGACCGCCCCCTGCAACTCGCCCTGTGCGTTGGCCGGGATCTGCTGCGAGGCGACTGCGTTCATGGAGGGATAAGTGAGGGCGAAGAAGAAAGTGGTGAGCCCCACCGCGTACATCATCCAACCCTGGGTGGCGAGCCCGTAGCCGGCATAGGCGAGCACGGCGG
>Ga0306926_10006917_pt1 | contig 12248 bp, 12 predicted proteins | sample flu12Cox44000178_FD_203759 | JGI IMG/M metagenome (GOLD analysis project Ga0306926, IMG submission 203759) | Lab enrichment of tropical soil microbial communities from Luquillo Experimental Forest, Puerto Rico - flux8day.12C.oxic.44.000.178 (v2)... | ecosystem: Environmental > Terrestrial >... | reverse complement strand
CCCAGTACAGGATCGCTGAGCCCACACCCGACCACACCAGCGTCGTGCACACACCCCAGGTCTGGGACACCATTTGCGCGCCGAAATCGTAATCGGCGATCTTGCCGATGGTGTAGTCCATGATGCCGGTGCCGCCGAGGAACGGGTTCACCAGGATGCCGGTCCCGAGCGCGCCGACGATACCGCCGATGCAGTGGACGCCGAACACGTCGAGCGCGTCGTCATAGCCCAGTGCATTCTTCACCACCGTGCAGAAGAACAGGCAGACCACGCCGACCACGAGGCCGAGCACGATCGCGCCCATCGGTCCCGAGTAACCGGCCGCAGGCGTCACCGCCACCAGGCCAGCAACCGCGCCGGAAAGCGCGCCGAGCACGGACGGATGACCCTTTATCATCCATTCCGCGAACATCCACGACAGCGCCGCCGCGGCGGTCGCGACGAAGGAGTTGGTCATGGCGAGCGCGGCGCCGCCGTTGGCCTCGAGGTTCGATCCGGCGTTGAAGCCGAACCAGCCGCACCACAGCAGCGAAGCGCCGATCATGGTCATGGTCAGCGAGTGCGGCGCCATCAGCTCCTTGCCGTAGCCAATGCGCTTGCCCACGATGAGGCAGCCGACCAGGCCTGCGATACCTGAGTTGATGTGCACAACGGTGCCGCCGGCGAAGTCGATCGCGCCCTTCTTGTAGATCCAGCCCGCATCGGCCATGACCTCGTCGAGCTTGGCTTGGGCTGCGGTCTTGGCGGCGGCGTCGCCAGCGGCGGCCAGCGCCTTGACGGCGTCCGAGATCGCATCCGGACCCGCCCAATACCAGACCATGTGCGCGATCGGGAAATAGATGAACGTCACCCAGAGCGGGATGAACAGCGCCACGGCCGAGAACTTGGTGCGTTCGGCAAACCCGCCGACGATCAGGCATGGCGTGATCGCAGCGAAGGTCATCTGGAAGCAGACGTAGACGAGCTCGGAAATGTTGGCATCGACACTGAAGGTCGCCGCCTTGGAGTCCGGCGTGACGCCCGACAGCAAAGCCTTGGAGAAGCCGCCAAAGAAATCCGACCCGCCGGTAAAGGCAAGGCTGTAGCCGTACAGCGCCCAGATCACGACGACGACGCAGACGATGTAGAAGACCTGCATCAGCACCGACAGCATGTTCTTGGAACGGACCAGACCCCCGTAGAACAGTGCGAGACCGGGAATGGTCATCAACAGCACCAGCACCGTCGACGTCAGCATCCAGGCGTTGTCGCCCTTGTTGACGGTGGGCTCCGCGTAGGCGGCCGTGGTGGCGAAGAGGCCGACTGCGAGGGCCGCCAATCCCGCGCTGTAGAGGCGCTTGAACGTCATTTTTCTTACTCCTGAGTGATGTGTTGGCGCGAGGTCAGAGAGCCGCGACGTCGGCCTCGCCGGTGCGGATTCGCACGGCGTGCTCGAGGCTCATGATGAAGATCTTGCCGTCGCCGATCTGCCCGGTCTTGGCGGCGGCGGTGATGGCTTCGATGGTCTTGTCGACCTGATCGGAGGCGACAGCGACCTCGATCTTGATCTTGGGCAGGAAGCTCACGGCATATTCGGCGCCGCGATAGATTTCCGTGTGGCCCTTCTGCCGGCCATATCCCTTGACTTCCGTCACCGTGAGACCGTGAACGCCAATGGCGGTCAGCGCGTCGCGGACTTCTTCGAGTTTGAATGGCTTGATGATCGCCATGACAATTTTCATCGGTCCTATCCCCGCATTCGACCCGGCACGGACTTGACCGGGCACTTTCTCGACTGAGGTTCACCACGCAGAGAGCTTCACGACGCGGGCGCAGCCGGAACCCAGAGAATCAAATGCCGTGCCAGATCGCGGAAATCCCTAACGAATAGTGAAAAAGGGACTTTTCCGGCTTTCAGGGGCGCATTTTGTGTCTTGGGAAGCGATATCGCCTAAGGATTAGGCGACCGTGTCTAAATCGTGGGCGGACTCCCTTTCCGGGACGCGATCTTGCCCACAACATCGGCGGGATAGCCGGGCCGGCTAATTGCAGGAAGGATTAGAGCGCGTCGCTGTCGGTTTCGCCGGTGCGAATTCGCAACGCATGGTCGATCGGCGTCACGAAGATCTTGCCATCGCCGATCTGACCTGTTCGCGCATTGGAGGTAATGACCTCGACCACGCGGTCGGCAAGGGTCGAATCGACTGCGACCTCGATGCGCAGCTTGGGCAGGAAGTTCACGACATATTCTGCGCCACGGTAGATTTCGGTATGGCCTTTCTGGCGACCATAACCTTTGACCTCCGTCACGGTCATGCCGTGCACGCCGATTGTGGTCAGGGCCTGGCGCACCTCGTCAAGTTTGAAAGGCTTGATGATCGCAACGACGAGTTTCATGGCCGGGCGGTTTCCTTGGGAGGTTTTGGCGCTTTGAGTATTCAGGGATCGCGGGCGGGCGAGCCCGACTCTGGCATTTTTCTGGGCAGTTGGCACAAAAAATTTGCATGCCGTAGCTAAAAGCGTGCGGGGTCGTTCGCGGCCCCTGTACAGGGGCGAGGATCGTCCAGCACAATGCGCGCACAAGTCGGTGATACAAGCCGGTGAAAATGGGGGGAACGAGATGGCCAACCGATCCTGGTTCTTTGCGGCCGACGGCCAACAAAAGGGACCCTATGGCGATCCGCAATTTCGCGACTTGATCGCGCGGCGGATAGTCACCGCGGAAACGCTGGTTTGGACGGAAGGAATGTCCGGCTGGCAAAAGGCCGGCGACGTGCCCGGGCTCGTCTCCCCTCCACCGCCGCCGGTACGGGAGGGGTCCGCCGTCTCGGTTGCGGGCTCCGGTTACGGCGGCAATTCGCTGTCGATCGATTTCGGCATTTGGGAGTACACGTGGCGGACCATCGTGCTGCTCCTCGCGCTCCTTGTCGTCATTCCCGCGCCCTGGGCGATCGTCTGGTGGGTGAAGTGGTCCGTGGGAACAGTGCATGTTCCGGGCCGCCTGAATCTCTCGTTCACCGGCCGGGCGCTCACCGTCATGTGGTGGTGGTACGGCTTGATCGTGCTTGCGATTTGCATTGGCATAGCCGGGAGCATCATCGGGACCAGGGCGCTTGACAATCTGGCCAACCTTGCCCAGTTCGTTCTGTACTGGCTTTTCCTCAGATGGTCCGTCGCAAACCTCGCCTCGAATGGACAGAAACTCGGGCTCAGCTTTTCCGGCTCGTTGTTGGCCTATATTGGATGGACCTTGCTGGCGCTCGTCTCCATCCTCACCATCATTGGTTGGGCGTGGGTTTATGCCGCGCAGACGCGCTGGGTTTGCCGGAATATCCTGGGCACGCGCCGGCAAGTCGTGTTCAACGGCACGGGTCTGCAAATTCTTTGGCGCATGATCGTGGCGACAATCGCCAGCATCTTCATCATTCCAATTCCCTGGATGTGGCGTTGGCTTTGGCGCTGGGTTCTGTCGCAAATCGAGTTGGTGGAGCGCGACGCTGGCGCGGCGGCGTGAAGTGCGCTCACCTTCGCTCGCGCACCGAGCCTTCCTGGGCGACGGAGGCGACCAGCGTGCCGTCCGGCTTGAAAATCAAGCCTCGCGTCAGCCCCCTGCCGCCCTGTGCGCTCGGCGAATCCTGGACATAGAGCAGCCATTCGTCGGCGCGAAACGGACGATGAAACCACATCGCGTGATCAAGGCTCGCGGTCATCATCCGCCTGTCGAACAGCGTGCGGCCGTAGCGCGCCATGATGGCATCGAGCAGGGAGAAGTCCGACGCATAGGCCAGCGCGCACATATGCAGCGCTGGATCGTCGGGCAGTTTGGCGGCAGTCCTGATCCAGACGTGAATGCGGCCATCCTCTATCTTCTGGCCGAAATAGCGGCCGAGCTCGACCGGGCGCAGCTCGATCGGGCGATCCGATTCATAGTAGCGGCGGATGAAATCCGGCATCTCGCGGAACATCGGCTGCTTGGCGATTTCCTCCGCGGTGAGCTTTTCCGGCGGCGGCACGTCGGGCATCTTGTCCTGATGGTCGAATGAGCCCTGCTCCTCGGCGTGAAACGACACCATGATCGAGAAGATCGCATTGCCGTGCTGGATCGCGGTGACGCGGCGGGTGGTGTAGCTCCTGCCGTCGCGCAGGCGCTCGACCTGATAGATGATCGGAACCTGCGGATCGCCGGGCAGGATGAAATAACAATGCAGCGAATGCGGCAGGCGGCCTTCGACGGTGCGGCAGGCCGCGACCATCGCCTGGCCGATCACCTGCCCGCCGAACACGCGCTGCCAGCTGGTCTTGGGGCTGTTGCCGCGAAAAAGATTCACCTCGATCGGTTCGAGGTCGAGAATGGAAATGAGATCGATCAGGCTCTTGGACATTGTCTTTCTTTCAATCCGGAGGCCGGCGGTAAATTCGCCCATCGTGCTCGTTTGGTGAAACCATTTCGCCCAGCTATACTTGAGTAAGGTAAGCGTTGCGATAGGGTATGAGTAAGCAGGTTTCCATGTCGGCACAGCGAAGCATTGTCGTAGGCGGCGGCGCATTTGCGGGACTGGCATTGGCGCTGGCACTGCGTGAGGGCCTGGGCGCCGATGTCGCTGTCATCGTGGCCGATCCGGCGCTTGCCATGCGGCCGAGCCGCGACCCGCGTGCCACCGCCATCGTCGCCGCCTGCCGGCGGCTGTTCGAGACGCTCGGTGTGTGGGGCGAGATTGCAGACCAAGCGCAGCCGATTCTCGACATGATGATCACCGATTCGAAGCTGGACGATGCCACGCGCCCGGTATTCCTCACCTTTGGCGGCAATGTCGAGCCCGGCGAGCCCTTCGCCCACATGGTGGAAAATCGCCACCTGATCGACGCGCTGACCAGGCATGCGGAAGCCAACGGCGTCGATCTTAGGGCCACCGCCGTATCGTCTTATGAGACTGGAGCCGATAGCGTCGACGTTCGGCTTGCCGACGGCTCCGTCGTCGAGGCGGCACTCCTGATCGCCGCCGACGGCGCGCGCTCGAAGCTCAGGGAGCGTGCGGGAATTGCCACCCATGGTTGGGATTACGATCAGTCGGGCATTGTCGTCACCGTTGCCCACGAGCGCGATCATAACGGCCGCGCCGAGGAGCATTTTCTCCCCGCCGGGCCCTTCGCAATCCTGCCGTTGACGGGGAAACGGTCTTCGCTGGTGTGGACCGAGCGACGCACAGAAGCGGCCCGCATGGTCGCGCTCGGCGAGGAGGAGTTTCACGGCGAGCTCGAGCGGCGCTTCGGCCTGCAGCTCGGCGAGATCAAGGCGCTCGACAAGCCGCGCGCGTTTCCCCTGTCCTATTTCGTGGCACGCTCCTTCATCGCCGAACGGTTGGCGCTTGTGGGCGATGCCGCGCACGTGATTCATCCGATCGCGGGCCAGGGGCTCAATCTGGGCCTGAAGGATGTTGCGGCCCTTGCCGAAGTGGTGGTCGATGCGGCGCGGCTCGGCATCGATTTCGGCCACGCCGATGTACTCGAGCGCTACCAGCGCTGGCGGCGGTTCGATACCATGGCGATGGGGCTTGCAACCAATTCGCTGAACTTCCTGTTCTCGAACAGGTCAACCCTGCTGCGCACCGTCCGCGACATCGGTCTCGGTCTTGTCGATCGAACTCCGCCGCTGAAGGAGATGTTCGTCCGTCAGGCCGCAGGCCTGACCGGCGAAGTGCCGCGGCTGCTGAAGGGTGAGGCGCTCTAAAGCCACACGGGCTCGCCAAAGGGCTGCGGTTTAGGCTTATTCTTATTCTAATTCCAAAGTGGAGGGATTCCAGGCGCGCGCGCCATTTCCGGATCCCAAATTGTCATTCACCGGTGTTAGGTCCCCCGACTCGCGGAGCTTTTCGTCTCTCCGCAGCTTGGGGGCACCATGTCACACCGACGGCTTTCGTGCGGGCTGGTTTTGTCGTCGCTGCAACGCTTGCTGGTGCGAGCGGCGCTTGTCGCCGCAACCGCGCTATCGATCCTGGGCACAAACACTGCGACCGCAGCCGAAGGCGACAGCAGCCAGGCGCTGCTGGAAAAGCTCGAGAAGATGGAGCAGCGCATAGAGCTGCTTGAAGCCGAGCTGAAACAGAGAAAGCAGTCGCCATCCGTGGCCGACAAGAGTGCGGCCGTGTTGCCCAAGGATTCGACACCATCAGACAACAACGCAAAATCCAGTAACGGATCGGCACCGGCAGCGCCGCCTGCAAAAAACACAAAACCGCTATCACCATCAGACAAACCGCAGGAGGTCGCCGCGAAAGCCCCGGGGATGCCAAGCGATGCCGCCACGCCGCCCGCCGACAAGCCGATTCTCGGGCTCGCCCCCTCGCCCGCCACCGGCCTGAGTATCGGCGCCTATGGCGAGGTGGCGTTCGGCGGAATCCAAAATCCGGCAGCGGGCGGCCAATGGCAAAACGGCTTCGACGCGCACCGCCTCGTGCTGCTGCCGACCTATGCGATCACCGACAACATCATCTTCAACGCCGAGATCGAGTTTGAGCATGCCGGCGCAGGCTTCGATGCCGACGACAAGCTGCACGGCACCGCGGAGATCGAGCAGCTCTGGGTCGACTTCAAGATCATGGATCAATTCAACTGGCGGGCGCCCGGCATCGACTTGATTCCGATCGGCTACATCAATCAGCATCATGAGCCGACCCAGTTCTACAGCGTGCTTCGGCCCGAACTCTACAACGGTTTGATTCCTTCGACATGGAAGGCCGGCGCAAGCAGCGTCTACGGCACGATTGCCGACGGTCTGACCTATCAGGTCCAGGTCTCGACCAGCCTGGAAGATTTCGGCGACGACTTCGGCTTGCGCACCGCCGCCAACACTGTGCCGCCCTTCCCCATCGGCTACGCCGCTGGGATCACCGGCCTCGACGGGCTTGCCTTCGCATTGCCGGTGCGGGGAGATTTTGCGCAGCTCAACGATACGCTGGCCACTGCCGCCAAGCTCGAATACGTGCCGCCAGTGCTACCCGGTTTTGCCGGCAGCATCAGCGGCTATTACAGCCCGAACGTAACCCCGCGTGGCGCCTATGCCAACACCGGCGCCTTGCTCGGGAGCAACGCGCTTGGAATGTTCGATGCCGAATTCCGTTATCGCGTTCCCGCTACCGGTCTCGAGCTTCGCGGCGAGTATGTGTACGTCAATTTCAGCCACCCGGAAAACCTGCGGGCCAACAATGACGGCGACCCCTTCAACAATGTCGGCAAGACCATGTATGGCTATTACGGCGAGGTCGCCTACCACGTGCCGATGGGGACCATTCTCAACAGCGAATGGGAGGCGGTGCCCTTCTATCGCTACAGCTATGAGAATCTGCAGACCCCAGGCTATGTCGGCACCGATGCGAATCTGCCGACGGGCGCCGGCCAGCGTCAGTTCCACACCGCCGGCATCGCGATCTTCCCCTCGCCGAAGCTGGTACTGAAGGCGACCTACCAGCATGTGATCGACAGGAGCCTTGTCGGTGCGCTGTCGGACTCCTTTCTCGGCGGCGTCGGATTCTTCTTTTGAACCGCACACAACAGCAATACGGAGTTGGCTGAACGATGAAGTGGGTTCGTTATACCTTGCCGGCGGCGGCGGTCATTTCGGCCGCCTCGCCGGCCTACGCGGTCAAGTATCTCTCGATCGAGGAAGCGCAAAAGCAGGCGTTCCCGCAGGCCACGCGGTTCACCGAGGTGCAGGCCGGTCGCGTCTGGAAGGCGGAAGGTGCCGGACGTGTCGCCGGCTTCTTCGTTTTCGACCGGGTGGTCGGCAAGCACCTCTATATCGATTATGCGGTTGCGCTTTCGCCCGCCGGCGCCGTCCAGCGCGTCGAGATCATGGAATATCGGGAGTCCTATGGCGGCGAGATCAGGAGCCCGAGCTGGCTTGCGCAGTTTGTCGGCAAGACATCTGGCAGCGCGCTCAGGATCAATGGCGACATCAGAAACATTTCCGGCGCAACCCTGTCTTCGACCCATGTCACCGAAGGCGTGAAAAGAATTCTGGCAACCTATGGCAATCACCTCCGATAGCTTTCGTCGCGCACGACCGCTGCTCGGCACGTTCGTGGAGATCGAGGTCGCTGGCGCCGCGGAGGCCAGCATGGCGGCCGCGGTGGAAGCTGCATTCGAAGCAATTGCGGATGTCCACCGCTTGATGAGCTTTCATGAAGCCGACAGCGACGTCAGCCGCCTCAATCGGGAAGCGGCCTTGCGACCGACGGCGGTTCACGCCTGGACGTTCCGCGTCCTGAAGGCGGCCACAGACCTCAATCGCCGATCGAACGGCAGCTTTGACATCGCGCTGGCGCCGGTGCTGCAGCGCCTGGGCCTGTTGCCTCAAATTGCCAGCGACCGTCGCACTGGCGCTCTTCTTGCCGCCGACAGCGGCGCGGGTTCACGCGATGCGATCGAATTGCTGGACGAACATGCCGTGCGTTTTCATCGCCCTGACGTTGCGATCGATCTCGGCGGCATCGCCAAGGGTTTCGCGGTTGACCGCGCGCTCGAGGTACTGAGGCGCTTTGACATTCCCTGTGGAATCGTCAATGCCGGTGGCGATCTTGCGACGTTCGGTACAAACCCCCACACGATCAATATTCGCAGCCCACGCAATCCGGGCCGGATCATCTGCAGCGTCGAGGTCGCCAATCAGGCGCTGGCATCAAGCGCGCGGCGCTTCGATCCGTTTCATGCCGAGGATACGATGAGTTCCGCCGTGATCGATCCCGGCAGCCTCAGGCCGGCGCATGCCGTCGATGGCGTCAGCGTGCGCGCGCCCTCCTGCATGATCGCCGACGCACTGACCAAGCTCGTCATGATTTGCGGAACGGACGCCGGCGAATTGCTCGAGCACTACGACGCGGCCGCCCTTGTCATTGCGCCCGACGGCAATCTTCAGATCACCTCCACTTGGCATCACGCGGTGCACCTTGCAGCATAAACCCATATTTCGCTACTCGATCTATGCAGCCTTTGCGACGCTGTTTCTGACCGGCGCCTGGTGGCTCGTCGCCGATTGGCAAAAGGAAGGCGATGAAATCTGGCAGCAGATCGCCGCCAACTTGCTCATGGTGCATGGCGGGCTCGCCATGCTGGCGTTGATGCTGCTGGGTGCCTTGATTCCCCTGCACCTCTCGCGCGCGTGGCGAATGAAGCGGAATCGCGTCTCGGGTTCGGTCATGGCCGCCATCAACGCGGTTCTGATCGCGACCGCCTTCGGCCTCTATTATTTGGGCTCGGATACGTTACGCCCCTGGATCAGCTGGATCCACTTTGGCACCGGGACTTTCCTGTGCCTGATGTTTCCCCTTCACATCATGCTGGGCAGGCGGGCTAGGGCATGAGTGAGGCGCGCATCACTCGATCTTGCGCGCCTCTTCCGGCAGCATGATCGGGATGCCGTCGCGGATCGGATAGGCAAGCTTTGCCGAACGCGAGATCAGTTCCTGTTTTGCGGGGTCGAATTCGAGCGGTCCCTTGGTCAGCGGGCAGACCAGGATTTCCAACAACTTCGGATCGACGGTGCTTTCGAGGCGTTCGGGAGGACCGGTCATTCGCGTATCTCCTTCAATATCTGTCACTGCAGCGGCGGGTCGCCGCTGGTGCGCTTTTTGGCGAGGTCCATCTGCGTGACGGCGATCAGGATTTCGGCGCGCGTTTTCAGGTCGGGAGCCTCCAGCATGGCCTGCTTTTCCGCCGGGCCATAGGGCGACATCATCGCAAGCGCGTTGACCAGCGCCTCATTGGGCGCGGCCTCAACGCCTTCCCAATCGACCTTGAGGTTGTTGGCTTTGAGGAAATCCGTCAGCACGGCGAGCAGCGCCTCGCGGTTGACTGCCTCCTCACCCCTGCGTGCCGTGAAATCGTCGATGAAAGGGAAATAGTCCACCCTGCACTGCCGGTACTGGGTCAGGACGGTCATCTCCTCGATCACGCGGAAGCGGGCGATCCCGGTCAGCTCCAGAATGTAGCGTCCGTCGCCGGACTCGGCGAGCTGGGTGATGCGTCCGACGCAGCCAACCCGAAACAGCGCCGGCCGCTCCTCGTTTTGCGAGTGCGCGGCATCGGGCTGGATCATTCCGATCAGGCGGTGGCCGTCGCGCAGCGCGTCGTCGACCATCGCAAGATAGCGCGGCTCGAAGATGTTGAGCGGCATCTGTCCGCGCGGCAACAGCAGCGCGCCCGGCAGGGGAAACACCGGTATCGTTTGCGGAAGGTCCGCCGGTCCGCGATATTCAGCATTGATCGGCATCGGCGCTCGCGGGCCTCGAAGTTCAGGGCGCGTATTCTATAGCGTTTTCGAGCGAAGTGTGTAGCGGTTCGCGTGAAGAAAACGCGTCTGCTCTGGCAGCAATGCAGCGCGGGTCTTACGCGCCGATTTCATGAAAACAGGACGGTCGATAGCCGCTTGCGGCCCTCGACGGTTGCCTCGTCGGTCCCGCCCCATGCCTCGAAGAACTGCAGCAGCTGCTTGCGCGCGCCGTCATCGTTCCACTTGCGATCGCGCTTGACGATTTCCAGCAGATGTGTGGTGGCTTCCTTGCGTTTGCCGGCCGCGTTCAAGGCGGTGGCAAGATCAAAGCGCGCCTGATGATCGAGCGGGTTCGCCGCGATCTTCTGTTCCAGCTCGCCGATCGGGCCGACCGATTTGGCCTGTTCGGCAAGGTCGATCGCCGCCTGCACTGCCTTCACCGCGGCATCGTTGCGCCTGGATTCCGGCACCATGGCGAGCGTCTGCTTGGCCTGGTCGACGGCGCCCGTCGTCACGTAGCATTTGGCGAGCCCCGCCAGCGCCGCAATGTTGGTGGCGTCAACCGACAGCGCCTCGGCGTAGACCTGCGCGGCGCCGGCCGGATCGCCCTCCGCGAGCAGCGTCTCGGCTTCTTTCAGGATTTCGGCAATGCTGGCTTCGCCCGAGCCTGGCATGCTCTTGCTCAGCTTGTCGATGAAGGCGTTGACTTGGCTCTCCGGGATCGCTCCCATGAAACCGTCGGCGGGGCGCCCATCCACGAAAGCGATGACGGCGGGGATCGACTGGATTCCCATCTGGCCGGGAATCGCCGGATGCTGGTCGATATTCATCTTCACCAGCTTGACCTTGCCCTTGGCGGCGCGGACTGCCTTTTCGAGCATGGGCGTCAACTGACGGCAGGGGCCGCACCACTCCGCCCAGAAGTCGATCAGCACCGGCTGACGCTTCGATTCCTCGATGACGTCCTTCACAAAGGTCTGAGTGGTGGTGTCCTTGATCAAATCGGGCGCGGCCTGCGGCGTCGCCCCACTGTCCTGCTCTGCTATCGTCACGGCGATCCTCGTCGGATGTCTTATCAGGTGTCGTTAAGGTCGGGCCTGTTCTAGCACGGCCGGGCAAGTGATGTTCTCAGGAAGTTCGCTCCTTAAGTGGCGGTTTGCCGGGAAATTTCAATCGGTTCAAGGCCCAATGGCTCGAATCGCCGCGGGCGAGTCTCGGTGGTGAGATATCTGGTGAAGCCGCGTCGCGGCGCGACCAGTGGAGCGGATTTGACGTTCGCGACCCTCCCGCGGCGATTGCCTTATGCGAACGTCAAATCCAAAAGCTCCACTAGTGTGGTGGTTCGGAAGTTCTCTTCATTCCTGCTGCGAGTCGTCCAAGAGAACTTCCGAACCAAAACCACACTAGAATCATAGGTTTCTAGTGTCCTTGCGAATCCGAAAAGCGGCTCCCAGATGGGTAGCGAATGTTAGAATCGGACCACTGGCTGCCCTCGGTGCATCGTTCCGGCCCGATCCGGCGGCTTTGGCCGTAATATCCGCCGATTTCGCCAGTATCCGGCTGCAGCCGGGCTGTTGCAATCACGGTGCGCATTTGGCATAGGTCTGGCGTTGCCCGTGCTTGGTCGCGGGCAGCAATTTCGGATGCGGGTGTAGCTCAGTGGTAGAGCACGACCTTGCCAAGGTCGGGGTCGAGGGTTCGAGCCCCTTCGCCCGCTCCAAGATTACAATAGCTTAGGCGCATGGCAGCGCGGCTTGCATGACCTGGGTAAGCAAGGGGTAAGCAACAGGACGAGTATCGAGCCGGGTGCTTGGCGCAAAGTAGCCCACCGCCCCCCCCAGAGCCTTGCCGAGACCAACCCAAAAATCCAAACGTCGCCCTTATCGCTTGGGAAAATAAATAGCCCCTTTTTGAATCATACCTGCATTTCTTGCTCGCTCGCGCACAGCTTGGTCGGCATACACTCAAACAAGCTTACGTGAATGGTCGCTTCCTGTTCTTCGAG
>Ga0306926_10006914_pt1 | contig 12251 bp, 9 predicted proteins | sample flu12Cox44000178_FD_203759 | JGI IMG/M metagenome (GOLD analysis project Ga0306926, IMG submission 203759) | Lab enrichment of tropical soil microbial communities from Luquillo Experimental Forest, Puerto Rico - flux8day.12C.oxic.44.000.178 (v2)... | ecosystem: Environmental > Terrestrial > Soil... | reverse complement strand
TACCCTTGTGATAACGTAACCTCCGCTGTTTGCGTGTTGCTGCCTCGCGGATGGAGTAAACCATGATTCCGCCAGCCTTTGAGTACCTGCGCCCCGCAACCATTTCGGAAGCGATTGCCTTGCTTCAACAATACGGTGACGATGCCAAGATCCTGAGCGGGGGCCAGAGCCTCATTCCCATGATGAAGCTGCGGCTGGCGCGCCCTGCATACCTCATCGATATCAATCGAATCGCCGGATTGTCTTACATCAAGGAAGAAGATGGACACCTGAAGATCGGCGGATTGACACGCGAAGCCGAGTTGGAACACTCGCCAATCGTACGCGCGAAGTTTCCCATCATCCTCGATACCGCGCACGTTATCGCCGATCCCCAGGTGCGGAACCTGGCAACCGTGGCGGGCAACTTGGCCCATGGTGATCCGGCCAATGACCATCCCGCAACCATGCTGTCGCTGCGGGCACAGATCGTGGCTACCGGTACGAAGGGCGAGCGCCTGATTCCGATTGAGGACTTCTTCGTGTCCCTGTTCGCCACCGCATTGCAACCGCACGAGATTGTGACGGAGATTCGCATTCCCCTGCCGCCGCCGCGCAGCGGGGGCGCCTACTTCAAGCTGGAGCGCAAGGTGGGAGACTTTGCCACGGCGGCGGTCGCCGCCCAGGTGAGTCTGGATTCCGGCGGCACCTGTAGGCAGGTAGGCATTGGCCTCACCAACGTCGGTCCTACTCCGCTGAAAGCACGCCACGCAGAAGCCTTCCTGCGCGGCAAGCAGCTGGATGAGGGCAACATCCGGCAGGCCGCGCAAATGGCTGCTGACGAAGCACAACCGAGCTCCGATCTGCGGGGCCCGGCGGAGTACAAGAAAGGCCTGGTACGGGAGCTGGCGGCTCGCGCCTTGTGGCGTGCGCTCGAACGGGCCGGCAAATAGATTGCAGGATTTTTTGCGGAGAACAGGCATGGCGAAGAAACAGTTGGTTGGCGTCAAAGTCAATGGCCGCGAGCGGCAAGCTGAGGTCGAGCCCCGCCTCCTGCTTGTGCACTTCATTCGCGAAGTCTTGGGGCTAACCGGAACCCACGTCGGCTGCGACACCAGCCACTGCGGTGCCTGTACCGTCGTCCTCGACGGTAAAACCGTCAAGTCATGCACGATGTTTGCGCCGCAGGCCGATGGCTGCGAGCTTCTGACAGTCGAAGGACTCATGCAGGACGGCCAGCTCCATCCCTTGCAGGAGGGTTTTAGGGAAGAGCACGGTCTGCAATGCGGTTTCTGCACGCCGGGCATGCTGATGTCCTCCTACGTCCTGCTGCAAAAGAACAAGAAGCCGAGCGAGGAAGACATCCGGTGGGGTATCTCCGGCAACCTGTGCCGTTGCACCGGGTATCAAAACATCGTCAAGGCCGTGCAATTCGCCGCTGCCAGGATGGAGCAGGGGGGAGTAAAGTAATGCCGCAAACCACTCCTGAAGTCGGTGGCATGGGCCACTCCATCAAGCGCAAAGAAGACTTGCGGTTCATCCAGGGCAAAGGGAATTACGTGGACGACGTCCACCTGCCGGACATGGTTTATGGACAGCTGGTGCGCAGTCCATATGCGCACGCCCGGCTGAAGGGCATCAACACCGAGAAGGCCAGGGCACTTCCCGGGGTGCTGGCGGTGATCACGGGTACGGATCTCGCCAAGGCGAACCTTGCCTGGATGCCGACTCTTTATTTTGACAAACAGATGGTGCTGGCAACGGGCAAAGTGCTGTTCCAGTCGCAGGAAGTCGCGTTTGTCGTTGCCGAAGACCGCTATACTGCGGCCGACGCAGCCGAGTTGGTGGAAGTCGACTACGAAGAGCTTCCCGTACTGGTCGACCCGCACAAGGCAACCGATCCCGGTTCGCCGATTCTCCGGGAAGACCGGGAAGAGAAGAGCAACCACATCTTCCACTGGGAAGTGGGCGACAAATCCGCCACCCAGCGGGCCTTCCAGGATGCTGCCGTTAAGGTGAATCTGCAGGCCGTGTTTCAGCGTTGCCATCCCGCGCCGCTGGAAACCTGTGGTTGCGTTGCCGACTTCAATCGCGCCACCGGAAGGCTCACCATTTACTTGACTTCGCAGGCGCCGCACGCCCATCGCACCCTGTTTGCCCTGGTAGGCGGAATTGCCGAGAACAACATCCGCGTGATCTCGCCTGACATCGGCGGTGGATTTGGCAACAAAGTTCCTATTTATCCCGGATACGTCTGCGCTGTGGTTGCCTCCCTGACGCTGGGCCGGCCTGTGAAATGGGTTGAGACCCGCTCTGAAAACCTGCAGTCGACCGGATTCGCGCGCGATTACCACATGACAGCCGAGTTGGCGGCTGACCGCGACGGCAAGATTCAGGCCTTGCGCGTCAAGACCCTGGCCGATCACGGCGCATTCAACGCCGCGGCCCAGCCGACGAAATTTCCGGCTGGCCTGTTCAGCATCTGCACTGGAGCCTACGACTATCCCAACGCTTTCTGCGAGGTCGATGGCGTGTATACCAATAAGGCTCCCGGCGGCATCGCATACCGCTGTTCGTTCCGGGTAACCGAAGCAGCCTACCTGATCGAACGCGCGGTGGATGTGCTGGCGCTGGAGTTGAAGACGGATCCGGTGGAGCTGCGCAAGAAGAATTTCATTCGTCCCGAAAAATTCCCCTACCAATCACCTCTAGGCTGGAGCTTCGACAGCGGCAACTACCAGGCGGCAATGGATCTGGCGCTGGAAAAGGTCGGTTACGAGCAGCTCCGCAAGGAGCAGGAGGAAAAGCGCAGGAAGGGCGAGTTGATGGGGATCGGCGTTTCCAGCTTCGTGGAAATTGTCGGAGCGGGTCCGGCGCACAGCTTCGACATCGCTGGAATCAAGATGTTCGACAGTGCGGAGATTCGGGTTCACCCCACGGGCAAAGCCATCTGCCGCATGGGCACGAAGAGTCAGGGACAGGGCCACGAGACCACATATGCGCAGATCGTCGCCCAGGAACTGGGCATTCCCGCCGCCGATGTGACGGTGGAAGAAGGCGACACGGACACCGCTCCCTACGGCCTGGGAACCTATGCCAGCCGCAGTACGCCGGTTTCCGGTGCAGCTACCGCGGTTGCCGCGCGCAAGATTCGCGACAAGGCCAAGAAAATTGCTGCCCACCTTCTGGAATGCAGCGAGGAAGATCTGGAGTGGGAACCCGGGAAGTTCTTCGTCAAGGGTGCTCCCAGCAAGTCGAAAACCATACAGGACATCGCTTTCGCAGCCTACACCAACATTCCCGAAGGGCTGGAAGCCGGCCTCGAGGCGGTGGACTATTACGATCCACCCAACCTCACGTTTCCCTTCGGAACCTACATCTGCGTGGTAGACATTGACAAGGGAACCGGCGAGGTCAAGGTTCGCCGCTTTGTCGCCGTCGATGACTGTGGCAACGTCATCAATCCCATGATCGTCGATGGCCAGATTCACGGCGGCCTGACGGAAGGCCTGGCCATTGCCTTTATGCAGCAAATCGGCTACGACGAAAACGGCAACGTCCAGGGCGGGAGCTTTATGGACTACCTGCTGCCTACCGCCGTCGAGACGCCCCATTGGGACACGGACAAGACCTGCACGCCGTCTCCACATCATCCTCTTGGCGCCAAGGGTGTGGGGGAATCGCCCAACGTGGGCTCGCCGGCGGCATTCGTCAACGCCGTGGTGGACGCGCTTTCGCACCTGGGTGTACGCCATATCGACATGCCCATCGCGCCCTGGAAGGTGTGGACAATCCTAAAAGAGAAAGGGGTCGTGAGCTAACTTGGCCTTGGGGATCGAGAAGACCTTTCAGGTGAGCCAGCCGATCGAAAAAGTGTGGGCTCTGCTGAGCGATCCGGAGAAGGTGGCGAGTTGTGTGCCGGGCGCCCGGATCACCGAGAAGGTTGACGACAAAACCTATAAAGGCTCCATCACGGTCAAGGTCGGCCCCAGTCTCACCGACTACAAAGGGGAGGTGCAGATTCTCCGCCTCGACGCCCAGAAACACGAGATCGAGATTCAAGGCAAGGGGCAGGACGTGCGCGGGCGGGGCAGCGCTTCCATGACCATGACTGGCAAGCTCGCTGCCCTCAATGGGGGAGCGACGCAAGTGACCAGTATCTCGGAAATCAATGTTGTTGGCATACTGGCGCAAATGGGATCGCGCGTCATCAGCGAAGTGTCCAACATCATGTTCGACAAGTTCAGCCAGAATTTTCAGGCGCTGCTCGAGCCCTCCGCCGATCAGCCAGTGCTCGCCAGTTCCGCAGTCAAACCGCCCCAACCGATCGAACCCGGTTCAATCGCCTGGCAGGCCGTCAAACAGCTGTTCGGCCGCTGGCTGCAGGCCATGAAACACCTGTTCGCAGGCGGCAAAGCATGATGTCGCCATCCCACGATTCTGCTTCGGCAGGAGAAATCAAGGAAATTGACGGGCTGGTTCAGGAGTTCGCCCGCCTGGGATATGTCGCCGATATCGCACTGGCAACGGCAATCTATCTGGGCACACATCTGCATAAGCCAATCCTCATTGAAGGACATGCCGGGCTGGGTAAGACGGAAGTTGCAAAAGTACTGGCGGAAGCGCTCGGGACGCGTCTCATTCGACTGCAATGCTATGAGGGTCTTGACATCAGCTCGGCGGTGTACGAGTGGAATTATCAGAAACAATTACTCGCCATCAAATTGCAGGAGAAGTCCGAGCGAACCATCGCAGAAAAGGAAAAGCAAATCTTCAGTCGGGAATTCCTTCTCCAGCGTCCGTTGCTGCTGTCAATCATGGAGGAAAACGCGCCGCCGGTGCTGCTGATTGACGAGATCGACCGCGCCGACGAGGCGTTCGAGGCGTTTCTGCTCGAGTTGCTCTCCGATTTTCAGATCACCGTCCCCGAGCTGGGCACGATCGGGGCAAAACACACGCCTCACGTAATCTTGACCTCTAATCGCAGCCGCGAGCTCAGTGACGCCTTGAAGCGCAGGTGTCTCTACCACTGGATCGATTATCCGAGCTTCGAAAAGGAGATGAAAATCGTCCGCGCCCGCCTGCCAGGCGTTGAAGAAGCCCTGAGCAGGCAGGTGGTGCGCCTGGTACAGGCTGTCCGTCGACTCGACCTCGCCAAGCCTCCCGGTGTGTCTGAAACTTTGGACTGCGTTCAAGCCGCAATGGCTCTGGGCAAAAACCGGCTGGATCTTGAAACCGTCGAGCAAACGCTGGGCTGTCTGGTGAAGACGATGGAGGACGGCGCCGCCCTCAAAGCATCTGGGATCGAAAGCCTGCTTTCGCAATCGAATTAGAAGCGAGCCTAACTTCGACAGATGACCGCAGCGCGCGACAACCCGGATCAACTAGGGGCTGGCATCGTGGCCTTCTGCCGCTTCGCCCATTCCCACGGTCTATCGAACGGCATGCAGCAGACTCTGACGGCACTGCAGGCTGCCAATGCCGTCGGGGTCGCTGACTGGCACCGCTTTTCGCTCGCCTTGCGCGCCGCTCTCTGTTCCTCTCAAGAAGACTGGGAGCGGTTCGACGGGCTGTTCGCTGTTTTTTGGACAGCAGAGCAAAGCCAACCCGATTCGAGGAACCACCAGTCGCCTCTCCGCTGTGTCACCAATCTGGAATCGTCCGCTTCGCGCCTGCTCATCCACGCAGACGGAGGAAACGCTTCCCCGGCAGAACACGAAGCCAAGCTTGTCGCGGGTGCCAGCCCGCACAGGCGTCTGCGGAAAGTCGACTTCTCCGAAGCCCCGCCCACGGACCTGGCTGCCCTTGAGCAACTGTCGCTTCGACTCCTGCGGCGGATGAGCATTCGCCTCTCCCGCAGGACGAAGATCGAGGCGCGGAGCGATTATGTGGATCTTCGCCGTTCCATCCGGCGGAGCATCGCCCAGGGTGGCGATCCCATCAAACTGGCGTGGAAAGGCAGAAGACGGGAGAAGAAGCGGCTGGTGATCTTTCTGGATATCAGCGGCTCTATGAATCTCTACAGCCTGTTCCTTCTGCGCTTTGCCTACGTTCTGCAAAAGCACTTTCAGCGTGTGCACACCTTCCTCTTCAGCACCGGGGTGGTCGAAGTCAGTGACCTTCTGCGCACCCGCAAGCTGTCTGAGGCGTTAAGCGGGCTTTCACAAAGGGCACCCGAGTGGTCGGGCGGCACCCGAATCGGCGGATCGCTGCGCGAATTAAACCAGCATGCCGGTCGAAGGGTGCTAACAAGCAGCAGCTTTTTTATTATTCTCAGTGATGGCTGGGATACCGGAGAGCCACAGCTGCTCGCACAAGAACTGCAACGTACGCGGGCCCGGGTGCGAAAGCTGTTATGGCTCAATCCGCTTCTCGGGCTCAAGGATTATCAACCTATCACCCGCGGAATGCGGGCAGCGCTGCCTTATGTTGACATCTTCGCCCCAGCGCATAACTTAGAGAGCCTGCTGGCGCTCGAACGGTATCTGTGAAGAACACCGAGGGGGATCAGGATGTTCGATCAATTCCTTCGCAAGGCTGAGGAATTGCTGGCGAAGGGCGAATCGTTTGCAGTTGCGCTGGTGGTCCGCTACCAGGCGCCGATTTCAGGCAAGCCTGGAGACAAGGCCATCATTCGATCCGACGGGAGGCTCTGGGGGTGGATTGGCGGCGGCTGCTCGCGGCCCGTGGTCATCAGGGAAGCCCTGCAGGCGCTGGCTGACGGTCAACCACGCCTGGTTCGTATCAGCCCATCGTCCTCCCCCGAGGAAGGGATCGTGGACTACACCATGACGTGCCACAGTGGAGGTACCTTGGACATCTACATCGAGCCGGTCTTGCCAAAGCCCCAGGTTCTGATTCTGGGCTGTTCTACCATCGCACAGACGCTGTGCAGGCTGGCAAAGACTATCGGCTATGCGGCATGGGTGGCGGCCCCAGGTGTGGATTCAGAAACGTTTCCCGGCGCCGATCTTCTACAGAAGAACCTTGACCTGGCGGGGCTTAAGATCACCCCGCAGACCTTCATTGTCGTTTCCACCCAGGGAGAGTCCGATGAGGAAGCGCTGGAAGCTGCCCTGCAAAGCGAAGCCAGCTACATCGCATTTGTCGCCAGCAAAACCAAGGCAAGCAAGACTCTCGAATACTTGAAAGAGCGAGGTCTGGGCTCCGAAAGCCTCGCCAGGGTAAGGGCCCCGGCGGGACTCGACATTCTCGCATCCACCCCCGAGGAGATCGCCGTGAGCATCCTCGCGGAGATCATTCAGACCCGAAAATCCGCCGCCCTAAAGTCAATGCCCGCCTCCCCTTTGCCGGCGCTTGCGAAAAGCGCCAGGGATCCCATCTGCGGTATGAGCGTGGATGTCGCGGCTGCCAGGTACAAGTCGGACTTCGACGACACTGTGTACTATTTCTGCTGCGCCGGCTGCAAACAGACCTTCGACCGACAGCCGCAAAAATACGTGATTGCACGAGCCCCTTAACTTCCCCATCTCCAGCACGGCGGAAGCCGGCAACCGGTCGTTGGCCATTTCCTGCCGTCTGGACAAATTCAATTTCAGGGTAACCGATGCGATTGCAGTCCACGGCGCTCGACCATGTCACTGGCCCCTGGGCATGCCGCTGCTATTGAAATCTGTAGCCTGGCAACAGCTCACATCGGTACGAGGTAATTCTGTCGTTGAGCTCTCCTCGCGTACACCGCGCGAAGGTCACCGAATAATCCGGCCCTAAGGGAAACACGATCGGTTCCCCGTTTAGCTCCGCCTCGATGCTCGGCCCCTCGGATGACGACGGCAAGCTAAAGCTGAACGAGGGACCGAATATGGCGGGATAGGCTTCGCGTACCACGTCGATCTCAGCCGGATGGACCACCTCGGCTTCAACCAGGAACGTCGTTGTATCGGACCAGCCCACCGCGGCTATATCCAGATGCCTGCCGTCCGGCGAGACCGTCTGGTGAGCGATTCGCGTGAAGGGACAGGGGCCGGCTATACAGGAAACGCGAATGTTACGGAACTCGTTTCCCTCGCCGGCATCGAGAGCTATGGATGCCGCAGCAGCCTTCCACTTCCCGTCAGGTGAGCATAAGAATTGGGGTTCACAAGGCACATTTCCATTGTTTGCCACCTGGAAGGTTTTGGCTTCGCTGCCGACATCTCCGACGTTGGTCGAGCGGACCACGTATCGCACCCGAACGTTGGACACCACCTGCTCGGGCGGTTTCGGCGGCTGGTTCTTGACCGGAATGGTCAGCGGAACCATTCGCGCGACGTACAACCAGTCACCGACGATTTCATTCAGTTGCACAGGCTGATAATCGCCATGGGTGACTCGCAGGGTAACCAGCTCTCCCTTTCGCACTTCTTTAGGGAAATGGATGGTGAACAACCCGGCCTGATCTGACGTTACCTGCACTGCGGTTTCACCGGCCAGGGCGATGACGTCGGCACTGGCGATCGGTATTTGTTTACTGGGATCGGTATCCTGGCGGACAACCGCTCCTCGAAGGGTGACCGGTCGGGGTTTCCCAATGAATGACAGCGTCACCCAAGCAGCAATTGCCAAGAGTGATAAGGCGACTACCCAAGCGATCAAGCTTTTTGCGGTCAGCACTCAGCGATTCTCCGTAGGCCACAGGGAAGCAACTATCCCTGTGATGCCCCAATCCTATCCTTCGGCTGATTTAAACGAGCAACGGATCCTAGCCGCGAATCATCTAAAGCAAAATTGTGAGGGCGATTCAGCCACACTCTGCCTCTGTCACTCGGCGCCAATTCCTGCGACAACTGGCCGGAGTGAACGTGTGCCTCTCACTGGCTCCTGAAATAATTCCTCCGTCGTTTGCCAGAGCCAATACCTCAGCGACACGGCAAGCCGCCAGCGCAGCAACGATTTCCGACGACGATGATAAGTTGCTTGAAGAAGTCGAAAGGGCGCATTTTCAATATTTCTGGGAACAGGCCGGTCCGCAAACCGGGCTGGTAAAGGACCGCGGCAACGTGCGGTCGGCCGATAGCAGCATTGTCGCCAGCATCGCCGCGACCGGCTTCGGCCTTACCGCACTGTGCATCGGCGAAAAGAGGGGCTATATACCATCTGCCGACGCACGCAACCGGGTACTGACAACTCTGCGATTCATCGCCAAGAAGCTGCCGACCCATCGCGGTTTTTTCTTCCACTACGCGAACGTAAACACCGGCGAAAGAATCTGGGACTCTGAGGTCTCCTCTGTCGACACCGCGCTTCTGCTCGCCGGCATTCTAACCTGCCGGCAGCATTTCGGGCCCCACTCAGAAATCAGCAATCTTGCATATGCGATTTTCAATCGTGTGGACTGGACCTGGCTGGCGGAGGACACCACGCTGCTGTCGCACGGCTGGAGGCCCGAGAGCGGCTTCCTGCCCTATCGCTGGGACTATTACAGCGAACTGATGTTGATGTATCTGCTGGGATTGGGATCGACCTCCAACCCGCTGCAGGTAAACGTGTGGAATGCTTGGAAGCGCATCATCTTCGAATACCAGGGACTGCGTTACATCGGATCGTTCGCGCCGCTGTTCGTGCACCAGTACTCGCAGGCCTGGTTTGATTTCCGCGGCAAACGCGACAAGTACGCCAACTATTTTGTGAATTCACGAACCGCCACCGAGGCCCATCGGCTGTTTTGCCTCGGATTAGCCCGGCAATTTCCCACTTACAGCGACGATTTATGGGGCATTACGGCATCGGATTCCCAAAACGGATATGTCGTCTGGGGTGGTCCGCCGGCGTTGGGTCCCATCGACGGTACCGTGGTCCCTTGCGCTTGCGGCGGCTCGCTTCCTTTTCTTCCAGAAGCAACGCTGCGAGTGCTGCGTAACATCCGGCACAATTTTCCATCCGCGTGGAGCCGCTACGGATTTGTCGATGCCTTCAATCCGCTCACCAAGTGGTATAACCACGACCTGATCGGCATCAATGCCGGAATCACTATGCTCATGGCGGAAAACCTTCGCACCGGGTTTGTCTGGGAAACGTTCATGAAGAATCCGGAAGCAACGCGTGGCATGGAACGGGCAGGATTTTACCCTGACCCACGAGCAGGAACCTGATGCAACGGTTATCCTAGGCGGCGGACGGTGGGCGGATGGATTGACGCGTAACGGTCGCGACCGGCCGTTCTTGTAACAGTAATTCAGTTGCTTTCACCGCTGGCTTGCCATGGAACCAGCGACGAACGATCCCATCACGTAGCGAATTGGCAATGGCAAGCAAGATCATACCTTGATGATGCGCCATCCATATGGGAACGATGTTGGGACGCGTTCTTCCTCTACTTCCATTGTTTGTAAAATCGGCGGCCTCGTACAGCCCGTACGGACCTAACCAGCCGGACCGCTCCATTTTGCGCAGATTGCGCAACGCCTCCCTGGGACTTACATGCTGCGCCAGTAATGTGGAGTAAGGGGAAACCACGGTTGCCTCGGGATGGGACTCGCGCAGCGCCAGTTCCGGCACACCGAAGGCAAAGTATGCATACGATCCGTCATCCAGCTGTTCGAACGACGCACACTCCGAAATTCCCCAAGGAACACCTTTGCGCTTGCCGTACCAGCGCTGAGCGCGTACAGCTTCGATACCCGCGCGGTCCAGCAATGTGTCGGGATAGGTGTTCATCCAAAGGGCAGGCATCAAGTACTCGAACATCGTCCCGCCCCAGGACAGCAGGACGATGCGTCCCCCGCTTACCTTGTGGCGGCGACTCAGGAAAAACGAGATTTCCTGCGGTATCTCATTCTTAGCAATGGCTACAAAGACGGCCATACGGGCCTCGGATGCCAACAAATCGTAAGCCGCAGCACTCAGGGTCTGGGTCGAGGAATCGAATACCACCGCCAATTGCTTCTGACTTGAGTTCAGGAAAACTGTGAAATCAAGTTCCTGGGCTAGCCTGCCGGCGTCCAGCGCAGCATTCTTCAGGTCGCGAATGACTTGGGTAACGTTCTGGCTCGCGGCGGGCAACATGGCATGAAGCTTGCGCCGCAGTTGATCCACTTCGGTAGTTGAGCCCGCAGATGACCCGGCGAGGTAAAGCTGCAGGGCTTCGATGAATTCCGGCATGCGGGCGAGCGAAATGTCTTGGGCGGCGCCGAATCCCAGTCCGTCCAGGACGCTGCGCAAGGGACGGAACTCGACCAGCAGCCACGGCGTGTAGGACGGGATCATGCGCCTGATATTTTCGACTCGCAGGGCCAGTTGCTTGGTCAACCACTCGCCATCCGCTGCTTGCTTTGCTTCCTTGGGACCGCGGGATCCGCCGGCTGCTGGCAGCTCTTGGACGGCTGCCAGCCAGTTGACTTTGCTGTCGCGGAGAAAACTTCGTAGCGCCGGCCGGTCCAGTGCGCCGACATGAACCAATTCGCGCAAATAATCGGCGATACCGTCTGCTAAGTGCGGATCTGCCATCGGCTTCTGCAGCTGTTGCAGGCAACCCTGTTCGAGGGTCCACAAGGAAGCCACCAGGTTACCGTTGTCCACAGAAGATACGTTAAGGGGAGGAAGCGGCCCGTGAGTCGCAATGTCATACCAGTTGAACAGGTGCCCGCGATAACGAGGAAGCATGGCCGCAGTCTGCAGCGTCCTCTGCGTGGCCTCGAGGAATTCGGGCAAAGTCAGGTAACCGAGTTCGCAGGCGACTTGTCGCGAGTTCAGCAGAAAGCCAAGGTTCGTCGGGGACAAGCGGCGGTCAACGGTCAGGGGAGTCTCGTGAACGTTATCGGGTATCAGCCAGTCGTTCTCCGAGCTTCCGAATTCTGCAAAAAAACGCCAGGTCCGCAGCCCAATCCGGCGCAGGAAGATACCGTCGGCCGGGGACTTTTCGTATCGCGAGTGCGGCGAACGATTGAGCCAAAGCGAAATAAGCTTGCTGCTGGCCCAGATGGCGAGAATCGGGAGGGCCACGAAGAACGCCTGCCGTCGTTGGAACCACACCAGCAGGCCAATACCGACCGCGAGCGCGGGCGTCCAATCCAGGTAGACATCGAGGGGAGTACGGCGACGCAAGTCCTGCTCTTCCTGGGCGGCGGTAACCCACTCCAGCAGTCGCTCCCCGGTTAGCAATCTGCGGATCAGTGCCCTCACCATGGCGTCGAGTGATAACAGCATCTGATCAGCCAGGAAAACCAAGGTCAGCACAGCACCCAGGTTCTGGGAGAACAGACTGTCCGGCAGAGTGCTAACCGCTTTCTGACTTCGCGGAAGTGCATGGCGAACCACTTCAACCAGCATTCGAA
>Ga0306926_10006911_pt1 | contig 12254 bp, 18 predicted proteins | sample flu12Cox44000178_FD_203759 | JGI IMG/M metagenome (GOLD analysis project Ga0306926, IMG submission 203759) | Lab enrichment of tropical soil microbial communities from Luquillo Experimental Forest, Puerto Rico - flux8day.12C.oxic.44.000.178 (v2)... | ecosystem: Environmental > Terrestrial >... | reverse complement strand
GATGCCGCGTGCAACCGATTCCAGCATATGCAGCACTTTCTTTTTGATCGCTGCATCACGGATCAACATTGGCTGATTCACTCGGCCGTACTCACGCAGGATGTTGCGGTAGAAGGTAGTGCCGACGGCCTTCTCCATGTCTAGAATGCGCTGATCGAGCTCATTGTCGGGAGTCGTCGCAGCCGGGCCGTCAGTACTGCCTGCCTGCTCGTTTCCCCCGCAGTCCTTGCTCGGCCGACTCAGTGCTTTTGTGCGGCTGCGACTGTTTCCTGTGTTCGGACCTTTGCACTGGACCGCTGCATTAGCTTTACCATCGCCGTTCTTGGGCCGCATTCCCTTGCGCCAGTTCTCGGGCACAGCCCAGGCTGACAGGACAGGCGTTGTGACCGGCTGCCGGTGCTGATCCAGATCAACCCAGATTGCCCGGACATCGTAGAAGTAGCGGCCAAGCCAAAGCAGGAGCAAGCCCGCTTAAAAGCTTGTGCATCCGCTGAGGTGATTCCATTGTCGTCGTCCGCCCATTCTTCACCGGTTCCAGAGTGCGATCCCAAGCCAAGGATCGTGACGGTGCAACTGACCAGCATCTTCCCGGAAAGGATGCTCTCGCCCTTTTTCACCCGGGTGATGTTGCTCAGGGTTTCGATCTTGTGCTCACGCGTCCAGCCTTGGGGAGAGAACAATGCATTCAGTCGATCGGTATAGGCCCGCGGATCAGCGTGGGAACAACCTGTCCGCGTTTCTTGTCGTTGGTGGTGTTGGTGACCCGCCATTGGACCTGGTCTGGTGAAAATGGGACTTCAAGCTTGGCAAGCAGCTCCTTCGCGTCGGGTCCGGCGGTAGACCTATTTGTGGCTTGAGTTTGCATGGGGGCGCCCTCCATCGGCGCTTGAGGTGTGTTCGGTTCAGTCTTGTAGCGGGAGAAAAACGGCAAATTGGTAGGTAATAATAGTAGCTAATAATAAAAGATGGAACGAATTCCTAAGCCTTCAGAAATCCTGAGAATTTAAGCGAACAAAAAGCGAACGCAGCAGCTATAATTCCCGCATGGGCAGCGAACGCGCTTCCACGGTTCGGCAACGTTACGCTGGCAAAATCTGCTGTGAATGCAGCTCTCCTCTTCCACCTCCCCATCGACGGGGCGAACGGTTGTGTGATCGCTGCGGTGGTGTAGGCCGGAAGCGCGTCTATATGCACTTCGTCTTCCGGAAGAGCTGGTATTGCCAGTTCCTCGAGGAGGACATGAAGACGCCGTTGCCGCGTAAGCTGGCATTCGCTGATCATCGGAAGATTTGGGAAATTGCGAAACGCGGCGGCTTCACTTTGAACATTGCTGGCCGCCAGGAGATCGAAGAAGCGCTCCGCAAAGGGGTAGGGGGAATCTGGCTGGATCTTACGCCCGAGCAGTACGCGAAGCTGCGGACCACTGAACGACGTTAGTGCTAACGCCGAACGTTATTGAGAAGTTTTCAGCCGAAATCAATATGGCATCCTGAGGGAAGGTGGTTATTGCGTGAGAGTACGAAGCTGATCTTCGATACGGGTGACTCGTTCGCGCAGCTCGCTAATTTCGCGCTGCGTTCCCATCTCGCCTCGCAAAACGGCGTTCTGAAGGGCCGCCATCAGTGCTTGCTGGTTCGCCCGAACCTCTGAGCGCAGTGCATCGAATTCGGCATGCAGGGAGTCAAACTTGGACCCCAAGGCTCGAATGTCGCCCTTCAGTTCACGGACCTCGGGAGCAACGAAGTCCTGAATACCCTTCCTGATGGTTTCGAGAATATTCTCCGTCATCATGTGACCTCCATATGATGGCCTAAGTTGAGCGAAAAGTCTCCTGCCAGAACCGGAAAATGCCAGGCGATTGACGGACGGTCATTAAGAGCACCCACTTGTGCTCCCACAGGTCATGCACCGATAGCACGTTCCGCTGCGCACCATCAGCGACCCGCAGATATTGCAGGCAGGCGCATCTCCCATCTGGATCAGCTCTCCGAGCGCGCCAACTGGATCGGCCCATTGGGATCAGTCGGTGACGAATCGGCTATCGGAAGAGCCCTGAACAACTCGCCTTGGGCTCCAGTGATAAATTTCAACTGCAGCCAGCGGAACATGTAATCCACGATCGACGTGGCATAGCCGATCTTCGGATTTCCGGACCAACCGCTGGGCTCGAAGCGCGTGTGGCTGAACTTCGTGCATAGCGTCTCGAGGGGGACTCCGTACTGCAGAGCCAAGGATACCGCCGTAGCAAGCGAGTCCATGAGGCCGGAGATGGTCGAACCCTGCTTTGCCATCGTGATGAACATCTCTCCCGGCGAGCCGTCTCGTACAGGCCAACCGTGAGGTATCCCTCATGTCCGGCGATAGAAAAATGATGGGTGATTGCTAGCCGTTCATCGGGTAGGCGACGGCGCGAAGGGCGCACAGGTTCCGAGTTCGTACCACCTGTCCCCGCGGGCGCCATCCTGATCGAGGATCCCCGCTTTTACCGGAAGCCGCGCGTGAGCCGCATTTGCCGGATGCTTGGTAGTCGGTTTTATGCCCTAGAGGGGACTCGACGTCGCGTCCACGATGTCGCCAAGAACCGGCGCATCGACGGTGGGACGCTTACGATTCCACGGTGCCGCTTTATTTGAAAGCGAAACGACGGGCCACCCGGCTGCCCAGTCGAGTCTGGAGTTCAGCGATCCAATTTCATTATATGGAGGGTGTAGAAACACCCGAAGGCGAGGGTTTCGCCGTCCGGGGAGAAGGCAAAACTGGAGACTCCGCTGGCAGTTTTTTCGCCAGCGTCACGACGATTGGTGGAATCGGGCAGAAGTTCACCCTTGGTAAACGTCGGAACTTCGATGGTGCGAAGTTCTTTACGCGAGACGGAGTCGAAGAGTTTGATGTCGGGTCCACCCAGCGCTAGCAACCGGCCGTCTCGTGAAAATGCAGCAGCGGCGTAGCCACTCAAAGTGTGTGACGTCCAGTCGGTCGTATTCCAAACGACTGCCGTTCCATCGGCGAGCTTCTTGCCTCGATGGATCGCTACCAGGATTTTCCCGTCGGCTGAGAACACAAGATTCACAAGCATTTTGCCGCCGCCATCAGGCGAGCCAACAGCGCGAGTTTCCGATTTGCTGTCAAGATTCCAGTCGTGCAGCACTCCGTCCTGGTCGCCGACGACGAACGATTTACTGTCGGGCGCAATTGCTAATACGGAGAAAAGAGCGCTGTTTCCCTTGTCGCTCACAATAAACTCACGTTGCAATGTCCAAGAAGACGTATCCCAGATCTTTACGTGTCCGTTGTGATGCTTTGTGAAAAGAAACTTGCCATCGGGCGAGTAGTCGACATCAAGGGCGGACGCGAATTCATCGCGGGACGCTCTCGGTGCTTCAAGAACACGAAGAGGCTTGTCTAACGCGTAGAGTTCGTCTACGCCGTAGAAGGATTTGAACGATTCGGCATTTTCCGCCGGCACCTGCTTACCCGGGTCTGCCGCGTTCCAAATTTCGGCGCCGATGATCGGCCGGACGGTGGCCATGGTCTTTCCGTCGGGACTGAAGGCGAAGCCCCTGAGGTCCGGAGCATAGTCGATCTGAGATCGAAATGTTCGCGCTTTGTGGTAATTGGTGGTATCGAACAACTCGATGGGGGCGAAGCCACAGGCCTGCGCAAGTTCGCTACCGTCGGGAGAGAATGCAAGTGATATCGCTGCGAAGCACCCCTCGCGTTTGATGACGACGGGCGTGCCGGTTGACTGAGCAAGAGCGCCGAGTGCGAGAGCTGCAAGGAACGCAGCGAGCAGCTTCATCAAGCTCCTCCTTGCCTGTACATCCTTCTGCAAGCCGCCGCGATTATCTCATAGGCAATGAGTTTTGGGGGCAGCTCGCCCTCCCCGTTAACTTGGCCAGCGTTCAACCTATCCCGTGGCCTACAATTGCCCGACATGTTGGCAAACGTGGGGCTGATGACTACGTGCGCAGCTTTAGCGCCAACTGAATCGGACCGCGAGCCGCCGATCTGGTACAGCGGATCCAGCGAGCCGCTCTGGCCCGCCGCACGTTCGTGGGCATGGCCAGACATCAATTCACTACTGCGGTATCGAGATGTCTTGCTGCAGCGTGAAATCAAGAAGGGTTTCACTCGGGATTTTCACTTGGTCACCCTTGGTGATGATCTCCGAACCTGCGCCTACTGCTGCGCCGGATGCGGCGCCGATGCCTGCTCCTTTGCCCCCACCGGCCACGGCACCGATGATTGTTCCCACTGCCGCTGCTCCGAGCGTTCTCTTGGCCGTGGTTTCGCCGCGCGACTTGCCCGTCAGACTATATTCCCCCGTCACCACGGGCACGGTCTGCCCATTTACCACAATCCCCGTTAGCTCCAGCCGTAGTTCCGATCTCCCCGCGAAGGTCCCTGATGTCTTGGACTCGATCAAGCGGCCGTAGACATCGGCTCCCTTCGCGACTACCACCTTGCCATCCAGCGTCAGGGGTTCCTCCAGAGACGCCTGGAAGCGATCTCCCACATGGTTTTTGGTGGAATCTATGACGTCGATGGTGCGAACACAGATTTGCGTTCCCGCCGGGATAGTTGCCGGGGCTGACGTTGTCGAGTCACTCGCGCCCGCCGTTGCGTCGGGTACAGAATTCGCTTTTCGCGTCGGCATATCCAGTCCCGGGGCTTCAGAATCGAACCTGATTGAACTGATGTCGGTCAGACGATAGTTCTGCACCGAAGACCCGACCTTGAAGCTAATCTCATTCTGGGTGCCTCCCACGAAGGTACCATTGATCAAGCTGCCATTTTTCAACTCAAGAGAGTCGGCGTAGGCAGCCGATGCGAGGGAGAGGACAGCAATCAGCGATCTCCAATGCCAGTTGAATTCCACTAGACGCTCCTAGTACTGCCACCTGTGCTATAGCACGCCGAGTTCCAAAACGTACCGGGGGAGCTATTACCCAATTCAGCAGGGCGAGGAATTGTTTACAAAGAGATGAAATCAGTAGTCCGTTTGCTTATCCTACTGTTGGTGGCGTCGCCGCTTGGCCTATCTTCGCAGGGGTATTCTGACTGGCAAATGTTCAAGGCGTTTTAACTGCGATACCTTTGTATCTCTTTCGGTAGACCCTGACCCCAACGGTACCACGTTACCTGTCCTTTTTCGCTGCAAATGCCAACTCTTTGGCTCAATGATCGACATGGTGGTTTCGACATCACTGGACAGGCACCCGTTCGATGACCTCGACCATGCCAGACAGGCGGCAGCCCTAGATGCCGTTGTTACCTATCCCACTGGATTTCATTGTAGTTCGCGCCATTCACGCAGCGAATGGCGACTGGCTGCCTCTAACTGAGCAGCGCGGTCTACCCGATGACTCGCGTGATCGCGCGATAAAGAAACCCTTCCAGAAAGAGTCGAGCGATCTGCGTCAAACGGAAGTTCTGCAGATGATTACTTTCGGCCACTTCCGTGACGGGACCGTTCGGTAGCTTTGAACATCCCGCGAACCTCCGGTTGACGTCTTTCGGAAGGATAGGACTGTTCAGTTGGACAACAGGCACCCTTAACGGACCCTTTTGAACCCGTGTCGGAACAGAGGAGCCCGATTTTTCCTAGATCGAGTCGATCCAGGCCATCGTCAACTCTGGGAGACACTCTACATAGAGAAAGCGAGATCATGGAAATCACCCACCCCGGGACTAAACCGTCTCTGTTTTGCGCACACTTGAATATGAGACGGGCGAACTCCTTCGAAAGCGTCGCTGGCTGCTTCAAGCTATAGCGATCCTTCTTGGCGTCGCAACAACGTGTCCCGTGATGAGAATCTTGTTGTCACCAGCCGTTTGATACACCTTGAGCCACGACAGTTCTTCGGCATGGCGTTTTCAATCAACGCCTCGCTCGTGGAATCGTGCCTCCGCGCCAATAGTTTTCAGGATGACAAACATAGCGATCATCTTTGGCCTGCTGGTCACTCCATATCTGGTTGCGTCTCTCTTTCACTTCAATGATGCCGCAATGGCCGTGCGAATCGGCGTTTGTACCGTATTCCTGTTTACTGCTATCGGTCATTTCACCAAGACCAATGAGATGTTACCCATCGTCCCTCCGTTCGTGCCTGCGCGCCGTGCCTTCTACATTTCCGGAGTTGCGGCCGCCAAGCATCCTCGGGGAGCCGCCGGCCCAGTAATCCAACTCCGATCGACGCTCATTACTACACGATTCGAGCTGCGATGCAGGGGGTATTCCACGAACTCGGCCTCGCTGCTTAAATATTGACAATTTTCTTGTTTCAGATTGGACGGCTGATCAAAGCGGAGAAGATCACGGCCGGTTGGTTAGAGCACGACATCTGTTGTAGGAATGGGTTGTGAAGAAGCTCCTTTGAAGTCTCGATTTCGGCGGATCAGGTCCAGTGCTGAATGTCCGAAACACGTCACCTCCGGCGTTGGTGGGACCTTTTGGGATGCGCAAAAGATCTCTTTTGAGCCGTGCCTTTCGTCTCGGCCTCGGCACCTTCAAGCACGAGGGGCAATTCATATTTCGACCGGCTGTCGTAAACGATGGATGTCTCGATGTTCACGACGACCGGTTGGCTGGTGATGCGGTCCAGTCCAAGGTTCCGAAGGTGGTCCACGTCCTTCACAATGATGTGAAGAATCACATCATAGCGGCCATTTACCAGGAATACGCTTCGCACCTCCGGGATCGATGCCATCTCATCCATGAACTGATTGATGACGGCTCGCTCGTACTTGGCGAGCTTGATGAAAGCGAGCGCTTCCAAGCCCAGCCCCACAGCGCGTGGATCAACCCTTGTGTGAGCACTGCGAATCACTCCTCCGGCTCGCAAATTCCGGATCCGCTCATGACAGCTTGATGGAGCAAGCTTCACCGCAGCAGCAATTTGTTTATTCGGCATCCATGCATTCTTCTGTAACAGGCGAAGAATTTCGAAATCGATTCGGTCGAGTGCTGCAAGTCCCATGCTGGATTCGAATTATATTCGATTGCACTGCATCATGTTGGCTGATAAGGAAGAGGTATTGGAGCCGCAGCCACCCAGCGCAACCGAGGATGGTTTGTATGAGCAGAACAGCACTACGAAATTCCTTTCAAATGGAATCTCACACCCTGACCGGGGCTAAGTCCAGCTTAATAAATTCGGTGCTTCGGAGGATCTTTGTCGGACAAGACGGAATCCGGGCCGGTTGGAGCGCTCTTTTGTTTGTAATTATCTACTTGATCCTGAATGGTATAGAAACGGCCACTCTCGGCCATTTCGTGAATCTGGAGGGCCGCGGACCACTGACGCCTTCCCTCGCGTTCGTTCAGGAGTCTTTCGACCTGCTCGTGATAGCGGTAGCCACGTGGGTGATGGCACGAATCGAGCATCGACACGTTTTCTCCTACGGCTTGACGGGCACATACAGAGTCCTGCGACTGGCCAGCGGACTGGCGTGCGGAATCCTATGTTTATCCATACTGGTCGGAATCCTGTGGAAATTACACCTGCTCGTCTTTGACGGCGTGTCGTTGGGTGGGCTGACCGCATGGAAATACGGCCTGGCATGGGCCGGAGTCTTTCTGCTCGTGGGCGTATTCGAAGAATCGCTGCTGCGTGGGTATCTTCAATATAGGCTCGCACGTGGAATCGGTTTCTGGTGGGCTGCGGTGCTTCTCTCAACGGCCTTCGCCGTTTGGCACATAAGCAATGGCGGCGAATCGCCACTGGGATTGGTGGTCGTGGGTCTCGGCGGCCTCGTCTTCTGCCTCAGCCTCTGGTACACCAAGTCGCTGTGGTGGGCGGTAGGTTTCCATTCCGGATGGGACTGGGGTCAGTCGTACTTGTATGGAACACCAGATAGCGGGTTGTTGGCGAAAGGTCATTTGTTGTCGTCTCATCCATCCGGGAATTCGCTGTGGAACGGAGGAACTACGGGGCCTGAGGGCAGCTGCCTGATTGTTCCCATGCTGATCGCAATGGCGCTCGTGATGTGGCTGTGGTGGGGAAGAACGCCAGCGTCTTCATAGTGCAATCTCAACCTGTCACGTTAGTCAACAAGACGCGCTGCAATTCACGTCCAAAACAAGTGCCTCGCGTTTCGTGGTTTTCGAGCTTGGGACAAACGCGTCAGCTGCTGTTGCGCCAGGCTGGTTTACGGCGTAATTTCAGCTCTTGGAGAGGATGAGGCGATGGCGGTTGCCGAGTACGTGACGATTGCTTGTCCTCGGGACACTCCATCCCGGACGATCGAAAACGAGAGTCCATCCAATCGCGATCGACGGTTTGACCGGCCAGCCATCGTTGTTGCCCGCGCCAAACCCTAAACTCAGCGAAAAGGGTTCCCAGGTCATTTGTTTTTCTGTGCCAGTGCCATTCTATGCAGCCGATAATAACGGCAGTCAACTCTGGCTTGTGAAGGGGATTTACCAATGACCAGCTATGTGATTCTCAGTCGCTTTTCTCCGGAGGCATTTCGTGAGCCGAAGGATTTCCGAAAATTGGCGGATGAGGTGTCCGCACGAATCAAGAAAGAATGCAAGGGCATTACCTGGAAACAGAGTTTTGCCACCTTGGGCCGTTTCGACGTTGTCGATATCGTCGAGGCGGACGATCCCAAGGATATCGAAAGAGCCGCAATGATCATCCGCAGCCATGGACACTCGATTACTGAAACGTTGGTGGCCACTCCATGGAAAGAATTTCTGGCTGCCCTGTAGTTCTTAAAGCGCCTTCCGATGACGGTGGATGACGAGCGGAAGGCGCCGCAGATGCGACATTTTCACAGTTGGGGGATAAGCACATCCCAAATAACATCGCGTTGCGGAACAGCTCACCGCTGGCTGACTTCTCGACTTGGTGGTGGTGTGGGCTCCCGGATCAGCCAGTCTAGGGCCGAAGTTCACTCTTCTCACTGTCGCCGATCAATTTGCTCTTTTCCCGACTACAAGCAATCGAACATACCTCTGGCCTGGAAAAGGGCCCGGGCAGAGTCGCGCTCAACGCCCTTTGTAAACACACGCCAAGCCAATTCCTGCGATATGGGCACTACAGATGCGAATTCCCATTCGGATCGTCCTTCGAGGTGCCACCCTCCGTCGAACTTCTAGGCTGTTGCTAATCCTGCACGGGGCAGCTGCTCGGTGTGTGGCTTTTCGGTGTTGTCCTGCAAGGAGTATGCTCGGGCGAGGCCAAGGTGAGTGAGAGTGCCGTGCAGCAAGTTCACAACCAGTGCGGGGTGATCGAGGGTTCTTTGGAACTCTGCTGCTGCAGGTGCTGTGTGGCTGTGAAATGCTACGGGTTTTTCTTAGATCTAGATTTGCCCTTCGTTGGTGCTGGCTTCGGGTGCGCCGGAGGCTTTGCTTGAATGTCGCTCAAGCGGATGACCGCTCCCGCCGCGGAGTACTGAACTTCGTCTTGCTTGTCCTGAAGACCGTCAACTGCAACATGCAGCAGGGAAGGATCACCGCGCACAGCAATGGCATCGAAAGCCGCTGCGCGGACCAGCCACTTTTCTTGGCCTGTGGCAGCATCTGCCAACGCTTGCCCGCTTTTGGGGTCAGGGTCTCTTGCCAAAGTGAGGGCGGCTGCGGCCAGCACCCGCGAGGTATCGTCTTTGGTCAGCAGTTTGAATCCACCCAGAGCAAGGCCGCCAAACGGAACGAATCCCATACCCGCCTGCAGGCCCATACCAGCCATTTTCTTGGGGTCTTTCAAGGCCTTCTTCTGTTGGTCCGTCTCGGCGCGGCTTAGGAATGCAACCTTCCTAGGCCATTGCTCTTTCCTCATCCAACGTTGTGCTCGCGCTCCAAAAAGGGAGTCTAATGACACCTCAGTGCGGACAGTGCGAACAGGACATCCCGGCGGGCAGGGCCATGGTACTGGTTCCTTGCCGGATAAAATCTCTTCCACACATCGACCACTCCGTTAAGCCGTATCGCGTTGAGTGGGAGGTGAGAGTTCTCGCATGGGCGCCTAAGTGCCTAAGGTGTTTCTGTGCGGAACCGCAGCTTGGCCAATGGGTACCGAGATTGTGCATCCATTGCGGGCGTGAGTTGTACATCGACATCGAACAACCGCCGAAAGTGCTGGCCTGCAGCGCCAGTTGCCCCGATGGTGCTCGCGCCAAACAGCGTCGGGCTTTACGTCGTGCGTAATGCTGCGTCCATCACATTCCCTTCATGCAAAAACGCAACGGTCAGCCCCAATCGTAGGCGGATCAATAAACAACTGAGAGTTACGGGCAGTGATCCGCCGTAACCGTATTGCGGGCTCAACGCAGAGGACATATTGCTTACCGACCAACCGCTCAAGCAAGTATTCATCGATACTCGGAACTGTGTGCGCCTTCGTCATAGGAGAATTTACCCGGAAATGCCATTCTCCCCGGTTGCGTCCGGGCTGTTTGGCCTCAAGCACTTTGCGCTTGCGCTGTCTTGGCCGCCACGGCATCCAGAACCCGTGTCGAGTAAATCAGTGCCGCCCCGGCGTTCATCGCTACAGCTACGCCTAATGCTTCGCTGATCTCTTCCCTGGTCGCACCGGCCTTCAGCGCCGCGTCGGTGTGAACAACGATGCACCCGTCACAATGCGTCGTAACCGCTACGGCCAATGAAATCAATTCCCGTGTCTTGGCATCTAGGTGACCGGTCTTCGCATTCGCTTCCCTCAGCATCCGGTAGCCGCGCACCGTATCCGGGCTGAGCTTCATCAGCTCACCAAGCTGATCGCCAATCGCTTTATGGTACTCGTTCCAGTCGAGCATCATGGCGTCTTCTCCTTCGTAGCAGATCTCAAATTTTTTGCTACCGCGCGGCTGAGTATACATCCCGCAGTACCGCAAGCGTTAATCCGCTGGCTGACTAGACACTCCTTGACGGCCAATATTCTGGAGAACTCTGCTGCCAGTCTCTGGATACCCAATCAAGCGTGAGTTTCTCAAGAAGGTGCGCGATCATTGGTTCCAGCTGTTGGAACGGCGCCTTATTGATCGGCGACAATCGAAACTCCCCGACGCATTGCGTCACCAAATTTGCTACTGAGAGATGGGTGGTTGCCTCATTGAAAATGCTACCGGCGTGAACCACGCCGGAAAGGCGGAAAATGAGGAGACGGATCAAGTTGAGCACACGACGGGAAGTAACCGCAGCTATCAGACAGCGATATCAGGCGGCGAACCGCGCGGGTAAGAAACTAATCCTGGATGAGTTCACCAAGGTGACTGGCTACCATCGTAAGCATGCCATACGTGCTCTCACCACTCAGACCATGAGCGAGCCTAGGAGTCGTGCAGCGCGTCGGGTCTATAACGAGGCGGCGAAGGAAGCCTTGATCGTGCTCTGGGAAGCGTCGGACCGGATTTGTGGCAAGCGACTGAAAGCGTTGCTGCCCGTGCTATTGGGAGCCATGGAACGGCACGGTCATTTGCAGTTGGATGACGAGGTGCGGACCCAACTTTTGGCTATGAGTGCTTCGACCATCGATCGTCAGCTGCAAGGGGTACGAGAACCAGCCTGTGGAGGGCGTAAGAAGAGACCATCCAGAGCGAACCGTGTGCGAAAGCTGGTTGCCGTCCGCACGTTTGCCGATTGGGAAGAACAGTTGCGACCGGGTTATCTGGAAATCGATTTGGTTACGCATTGTGGGCCAAGGGCAGAAGGCAGCTTTGTGCATACGTTGGTGCTGACCGACATCGTGTCGGGCTGGACGGAATGCCTGGCGTTGCCGGTCCGCGAACAGGCCCTGATTGTGGAGGCCATCAAGGGGCTGCGGCCTAAGTTACCCTTTCCTCTGCTGGGCCTAGATACAGACAACGACATCGCCTTCCTGAATGACACGCTGTGGAGCTACTGCCAGGAAAACGGCATCGTGTTTACTCGCAGCCGGGCTTATCGCAAGAACGATCAGGCCTGGGTAGAGCAGAAGAATGGCGCGATTGTACGCAAGCTGATTGGGTACGGTCGCTTGCAAGGGCTTGCGGCAACCGCGGCGTTGCGCCGTGTCTATGAGGCCGCCCGATGGTACATCAACTTCTTCCAGCCGTCGTTCAAACTCAAGTCCAAACATCGGCAGGGAGCACGGGTGCGCAAAACCTATGAGCTGCCGGAGACGCCGTATCGACGTTTGGTGACGCGAGAGGATGTTCCGGCGGAGATGAAGGAAATGCTGAACCACAAGATGGAGTCGCTGGATCCGGTGATGTTGTTGAAACACATACGCGATGCCCAGGATAGGGTAATGGCGCTCAGTGAGAATCGA
>Ga0306926_10006908_pt1 | contig 12256 bp, 20 predicted proteins | sample flu12Cox44000178_FD_203759 | JGI IMG/M metagenome (GOLD analysis project Ga0306926, IMG submission 203759) | Lab enrichment of tropical soil microbial communities from Luquillo Experimental Forest, Puerto Rico - flux8day.12C.oxic.44.000.178 (v2)... | ecosystem: Environmental > Terrestrial >... | reverse complement strand
GAAGAAAAGCAGCCCCACAACAACAGGAGATCCTATGACGGAAGCAGACGTGATGAAGTTATTTGCCCAAGCGCTGCAACAAATGAACGGTGTGCCTTCGGTAAAGCGCGGCACTCGATCTCATCGTTATGCGCCGAGAGGCAAATTAACCGATGAGCAAAAGGCCGAGTTTATGGCCGCTAACGATGCCGAGTGTGTCCGGGTTTTCACCAAGGCCGGATTCACGAACATTAAACCGCGAGAGAATGTGCTGACGTTCAAGAAATGGTTAGCGCAAGGTCGAGTCCCTAAGGGTCAGCATGGCCACAAGGTAGGGCCATTTACGCTCTTTCACATCGATCAAACGGTCCCGGCAGAAGATAGAGCCGAACTCAAAGGCGAAGATCTGAAAGAAGCGGTTTGCGAAGGTCTAGAAAAAATGGATCAGTTAATGCCGCCGACTGAAACTAAAAAGCTCAATTGGACCGATTGGAATAAATGAGCCGCAACATCTCTCTCTTCTTGCAGTCCTCACGAAGTGAGACTGCAAGAGAGAGAGAGAGAATAAAACCACGGAGAAGCTTATGAGCAAGAATGGAGAAGCAGCAAGAATAGTGCACGAACACATTACGAAAGTCGTGCAAGAGGCCATTATGATGGGAGATATGGATAGCCGTGACGGCGCTTATGTTGCAGCGATGGCCGGGCTCGGCGGATTAATCCCAATGACACTGACATTAGGTAAAAAACCAATCATTGGCGATCCCGACGAACTGACCGGCAATCAGAAAAAAGAAATTATGTGCAAGATGGTGAGTGATGAAGCGCTGTTATTTTGTGCGCTGTTAACTGCCAACGTCATGCAATCGCTCAACGTAAAGACCGGCGACATGATGACCGGCATGGGACCGGATGTTCTCTGGGAAACATTGCAGATGTGGCAACTCTTAAACAAGGACAAGAAACCCGAAGATTATTTGGATAACGGAATGATTGCCGCCGCCATAGATCACGGCAAATCAGCATCGGCACCGTTCGATGAATTCCTTAAGAAACGGGCCGATGACCAAGGACACCAGACACCGAAAACTTTGCAGTAATTGGTTTCTGGCTGGATACGCCGTTATCGGTTTCCCCTGCCGATAGCGGCGTATTCGGGCGGAAATGCCAAACATAAACATCACGGAGAAACAAATGGCTGTAGCTGAGAAATGGGACGACATTCTGCGGAGACTGGTTAAGGATAAGCTTATTCCGCAACCGCTCTATCGCATTCTGCTTTACGGACCGCCGCGGACCGGCAAATCGTCAATCGCTCATGATCTGTTTGTCAAGCATGAACGGCAAACGATCCATAAGCAACTACCAACCGACGATCTGCTCGGCAGTTATGCCCTAGTGGATGGTACGACCAAATGGCAAGACGGTCCTGCCGTCAGAGCGATGCGTTTGGGCTTGCCATTCGTAGCCGATGAAATCGATCAGATTTCACCGGAATGCCGTTGCGTCATGCACGCTATCCTGGATGATCCGCCGGGCATCACTTTGCCCAATGGCGAACGAGTTCAGGCTAAGCCCGGTTATTGCGTCATTGCAACGACCAATGAACTTCCATCCAGATTGCCAGCGGCAGTTTTGGACCGCTTCGATCTGATCCTTTGCGCCAATACCTTGGCCAAAGGCTTGGAAGGTAAGCTCGGCCAATTGGCTGGGCCAGCAGCTAACGTTCTGGCTCGCGGTGATCGTAATTATCACTGGGTCAGACCGGCTTCGATCAACCTGTTTCTCGCCGTTGCCAAACTGCGAGAGAAGGGTTTGGACGATAACAGGATCGTCATTGCCCTTGGCTTCCAAGGCCCACAGGCAACGGACGTTCTGTTGTCGATCACTCCAGCGAAAGCAAAATAAATGAAAGCAAAGCAAGCATCATTTATCCAAGCAGCAGTGCCCGCACATCGCGGGCCTGCTGTTCACATCGAACGCATGGATGACAGCGCCTTCACCATATTCGATAACAAGGGCAAGGTGAAGGAAATCCATACGCCGCAAAGCACGCTTCAACGTATCCATGAAGTGCTGCACGCTCGTCACACTAATCCCAGGGCGTATCCTGGAATTAGACACTGCGTGAATGAAATCATCGAAGACTGCCGTCTTCACGCTAACCATTGGCCGTTTGATTCAACGCCAAAGGACATAGCGAAGGATGTCAAGGCGCAAATCGCTGATGAGCGCAAGATCCATGATAATCCCAAAGCCGATCCATTCTCCAAGTTTGCTACTGAGCTTAGGGCAACTGCTGTTATGCAAGCGATGGGATTGAATATCCGAACCAAAGATAGAAACGCCGAAAGATTTATTGGTGATCTGCTCGAAGATATTGGCTCTGGCCGTCACTATACCGCAGCCAAAAAATTGGAAACGGCATTCTTTGGTGGACCGGAAGAACAAGAAAAGCCGCCTCCGGAAAAAGATGGCGAGCTTGTTCCTGATCCGGAAGGCGAAGAAGAGCTAACCGAACACGAGCAAGAGGAGCTAGACGTTTATGAGGCCGGGCTATCGAAAATGGAAACCGTCGAACTGGAATTAACGGAATCCTGCCTTGATAATCCAATGGATGGCTACCGTATAGCCACCACCGGGGCTCGGCTTTACCGTCCGGCATTGCGGCGTCCAGTATTGCCGCAAAGGCTGTTCGTTAAGCAAACGCCACTGGAGCCAATGGGAGCAATCCTGTTCGATGCTTCCGGCTCAATGCATGTTGACCGGGAAAGATTGCTGGATTGTTGCAAACGGGCTCCTACGGCATCGGTTGCCTTCTATTCCGGCGATGATAGCGAAAGAGGTACGCTTTATATCTTCGCTAAAGACGGTATGAGAGCTAACGACATTCCTGAGGTTGAAGGTGGCAACACCGTTGACGGCCAGGCGATGGATTGGCTCATGGCACAAGATGGTCCGCATATCTTTGTAACGGATCGCGGCTTCTGTGGCTCATCCGATTCCGATGCCCAACGCATTCGCTTGGATGCGCTGGAACAGTTAGGTGAAATCGAGGTGTGCGAATCATACGATAAGTTTACGCAGAAATATCCACTAGCAACCGACACCATGTGATCTCCGTGTGGTAGTCGGTCGCTTGCTTCCGGCTACCAGCTTATAGCCCTCGCCACTTGACTGTGGCGGGGGCTTATAAGTATTACGGAGATAACCCAGAACGGGTCAACCACGGAGAACTAATCATGTTTGAAATACGCTGCATTGTCCACGACAAGAAGCTTGTAGAGGTAATAGACGCACTCGATGGCATAACACTGGAGCCTCCCGTCATTAAGCGGGTTGCCGATACGGCCAATCCTGCTCAGCCAAAACAGCTTGCAAAAATCAGAATGGAAAACGGCGGCTCGGTTAAGGCGCTATCAGAGTGGCTAACCCAAACCAAGCCGAAATGGCTCAGGGCTCGGGAAATCCGTGAAACCTTGGTAGGTAAGGGCTTCTCGCCCAAATCCTATTCTCACGCGCTAACCGTGCTGAGAAAACAAGGCATCCTCAAGAAAGGCAAAGAGAAATATACCTACGAGGTAAATCTCCATGGCTAGAGGCTATATCCCGCAATATCGCACCTATGCCTTCAGAGACAAAGATCCGATTATTGATAAAATGCGAACGGTAGTTGAGGACTCCAAGCAATCCTATCGCGTCATTAGCGAGAGCAGCGGGGTCAGTACAACGACGCTGTATAACTGGTTTCATGGCAAGACGCGCAAGCCGCAATTCGCCTCAAGCAATGCGGTATTGCGTGCGGTAGGACATAAGCTTGTCATCGTTCCTATCGGCTTTAAGGAAGAGAAATAATGGAACGTACAACGGCTATTAAAAAGCTGACCAAAATACTTGGTACTAAGTTTGGTTATCGCGTCAACAATCGAGCAGCTACCGCAGACGAACGTGAAACTGCAAAATTAGCGCTTAGCTCGGCAGTTGCAGAACGTAATAGTTTAGGCGAACGCTTAGATGAGCGACGGCGGAAAATTCTTGCTGCTGATCCAGAATTCCAACAACTCCACATTGACCACAAAGCTGCGAAAAAAGAAGTAGAGCGCCTCCAGGGCATTATGTTTAGCCGCAAGATTACGGTTGGTGCCGACAATGGAATATTCTTTATTGTTAAGGCAGAAGGAGATTCCTGGGAGGAAGTCATTGAGAAGCTCGGAAAGACAAAATAATTTGTAACTACGTTGGTATTCCGGTTATAGCCCCCGCTCCACGCGAGCGGGGTTTTTTTTATTTCGCGCGCGTCAATCCCACCATGACCTAACTGGTTCTCTAGCTTCTCCCTTAGCAACAAGCTCCCTATATTCCGTCCAGGTTACTATCCGCGACCCCGGATCTAACTTTCGCGCTGGTCTATTTCTAAATTGTGCCTTCCATTCCTCCACTTCTTTTATTTGCCTGTCTATTCTCGCCTTATATGCCTTATCATCATCTTCTTTTGCTCTAGCCTTTGCTCTTTCTCGCAATTGCTTGGTAATGCGCGATATACTTAAGAACTCCTCATCCCGCGACATATATTTCACTATATAATCAACATCTTCCCGCGGATATTCAGCAAACAACATCGCAATCGATGCAGTAAACCCGTCTTTCGCCTTCTCAGCGTTGGGGAATTGGGAAACTAACAACGCTGCTGCCTGTAGCGCCTCGCTGGGAGCCATTTTCCATTTGGCGGAGTCGTTCAGCGGCTTGGAAGGCACGTTCACTGGCGGAAGCGGTTCCATTTGGTTTAACCTTCTGTTGCAAAAGCTTGGTCACATAGGCGATAGGCTCAATCGGGACAAAATCGCGGGCATAGCTAATAGCGGCAAGGATGCCCTCGGGATCGCCGTTAACCTTTAACCATCTCCCAATGATTGAGCCTGCTGTTTTCTCTGAGGTTCCCATAGACACCAACATCGGTTTCCCTTCTCTGAATAACCTGGAACTCGGTGTCTCGGTAATGGGAATAGGCACCTCAGTGCCATACTTGATCTTTCTTTCTTTCTTCTGTGATTGTGATTGTGATTGTGATTGTGTATGCTTTTGCAGGGCTGCGGCCTTGCGTTTATTAGAGATTTCGTCCGAACGGAGACGCTCCTGGTTAACCCTGTTATGTATATAAACAGGGCCTACTCCGGGAGTCTCTGTTAAGACAAAAAAGCTAAGTATTTCAGTCTTATATTTATGCAAAAGCTTATTTGAGCACTTTGCAATGAGTGCAATCTTACGATTGTCTGCCGGAACGAATCCACGTTCCCAGCAATGCATGATCAGACGCATATAGATGCCAAATTCGGTAGCTCCTAAATGCATCGTGTCCTTTTCAAGATCACCGATATAGAGCGGCATCCACAGGCGCTTTCCCATATTTCACCTTTGACTGTTTAGATTGAGCATCGCGCTCTTTGACCAATTGGCAAGCGAACCTCACCCAATATTCGGTGTTGTGCCCGCTTTCCTCATTTCCCACATCGTGTTCCATTTCGCGCTCAAGGATGTTTCTCAGCCATTCCATCTTGTTAGCGCCATGCTGCACCGTGCTGTGATCACGGAAGCCCATCAATTTTCCGATTTTGGGGAAGCTTAACGGTGTTAGGCAGCGGCCAAGGACAAAGCAAAGCTGACGAGCTACAACAACATCCCGTTTGCGGCGCTCTGACAACATATCGGCTATTGTTACGCCGAACGATCTGGCTACCAGCGCTCGTATTTTCTCAAATGGCTCTCTGCGTGCCCGTTCTGGAATACTTGAGGTAAGAGCTTCAACATGGTGCAGGATTTGCCGCAATAAATCATGGCACTCCTGACAACAGACTTGATTTTTGGAACTTATATGGTTAATGGGATCTTCGGTCATGGATTACACCCATGGCTATGTCTGCATCGCCAATGCCCGTTGGCGAAGTTACGGACGGCTCCGCCCCTCGCGGGGCCGTTTCGTTTTATGAACCTATTATGATGTCACTGGATAGTCACCGTCTCCAGTGCTGTTGATAACTAAAATCACTTGATCAGTTCCGCGAAGTCTGTTCCACGAAGAACTACCAACACTGGTGTTCTATCGTCTCGGATGCACAATCCATAGCTATCCCCCAGCATTTTATAGATTGTGGCAAAGGCTCGTTTTCTGCGCTTGCACTCAAGCTTTTTGTTGGTGCCTTTGACCGGACAATCGATGTCCGATTTATACCCCTCCATAGCCCCTGATAGCGGTACTTTCCAGGCAGCAATCCCCTGCTCTTGCAGGAAGTTCACCACTTCTCTCTCGAATTCTCCGCCTTTGCGCTTGCTTGGATTAGCCATAGTGCCTGGTTCTTATCTGGTGTTTCATTTGCTTGATATGGTCAAGAAAAGCAGAATCTCTCTCCATCAAAACCTGGACTCTGTGAATGGCATTGAGGATGGTGGAATGATCCCGGCAGAGCTTAATGCCGATCTGCGTGAGGCTCATATGGCAACAGGTCCGCATAAGATATGCCGCCACTTGCCTAGGGTGACTGAGGATGAGTTTTCTGGAGGGGCTGCGTAGGTCGGTGACCCCCACCTGGAAATGACGCACCACAGCCCGTATGGCGGCCTTTGCCGGAATCTTCTCCGGCGTGCGCTTTAGCTCCCTGATAAGGATAACAACCCCAGCAAGCGTAGCGATATGCGTTTCCGGAATAGGTTCCGGTGGCGGTATTCTAATACGTCGCCTTTTCAGGTCAAAGCCAACATCGAAGACGGCATTCGGTGGGTGCTCAAGCCTTTTGCGGATTGCGGCGTAATGCTGCTTAAGCTCATCCACCTCAGGCATAGGTACGCCCCCGCGTATAGTAGAGCTTGATGTGGTGCTCACACCAGGATGTGTTGGCTATAGTCTTCTTTCCGCAGAACAGCGCAAGCCCATCCCATCGACCGATGATGGCACGACATTGGTCCTGCCTGGCATCGACCAGTGGCACGCCTTTTGGCGGCTTGGGTTCTTGCGGCTGTATGGGAGGAGATTTGGTCATGGCCGGTGGTGCTCTCTTTACCGGGAGGACGCTGCTCTTTTGCCGTACCCTTAGCCGCCATACCGCTCCAGCCAACTGATTGCGGCCAATGCCAAAGAAGGCGGCGATCTCTTTCCTGGATTTTCCTTCCTTCAGCAGCTTATCAAGTTGTTCACAGCGTTCATTTGTCCATTCGACGCGATTGCTTATACCAGTCGCCATGAGTCACTATACCTTCCGTCAATCTCTTGATCTTGTTGATGTGATGCGGTCGTGGCAGCCGTACACCGATTCGCCACTTGCGTACAGCGTAGATTGATACCCCCATCTTGGCGGCGAATTTGCGGGTGGAGATTTTGTGTCTAGTGAGATAGCGGGACAACTGCATCAGCAAGGCTAACCCGTTTTGGGACAGCAGCCAACAGATTTTTGTTGACTCCTGTGTAGAGGTGGAGGATGGTGTTTCTGCGGGCGCATGGTGCCCCGCAGAAAGGTAGATTGCTATGGCTCGAAGTAGTCTTGAATTTCGTCCAGCCCCTCCTCTCCCTGAAAAAATTGAAGATTGGGAACGGTTCATCAAAGCCGAACGCACTCTCAATGATTTGGTCGAGGATATCCATCGTATATTGGTCGATGAAAGCCCAGAATACCGGGCTTATCTTCGCGCGGTGTACGATGCGCATGCCGTTACGGGATCTTTGTCGTTTGATAACTGTAAGGCATGCGAGATCATACAAGAAAAGGCCAAAGAGATTGGCAACACTGAAGTAGCTAACGAAAAACTTGCTGTCATCAATCTTGCATTGGGCGTCGTGTTGCGTCGTTACCACAAATCACGCAAACAGCGTCGTAATATGGTTGGTGGTGAGGAAGTTCCTAGCGACGACAATAACGGCGGATAGATCCTTGATTGTCGGATGGGCCGGGGAGCAATCCCCGGCCTTATCTTTCCACGCCTGCATGGTGTTGGGCAAAGAAAGAAATAAAGAGAGGAATAATGACTACTGAACTTGAAAAGTTACCACGCCTGATCCAACGCGCCATTGCGGTGCTGGAGAAGGCAACCACTGCTGCGGAGATACTGGAGGCAAAAGAGCAAGCAAATATGGCCTATGAAGCTGCAAAGATAACGGCACGACTGAGCAAGATAAAAGATGCACACGAAACGGTCATCGCTGCCTGTCGTAAGACCCAAGCCGATGCGCTGATGATCGAAGCGCGCGCACAAATCAGATTGGCTGATGAGTATGATGCGGCGCAGGAGCGGGGTGAGGTACAAAAAGGTGGTCGGCCAAAAAATAAAACTATTCCTAATGAGAATAGTTTTCCAACCGTCATCGACATCGGCCTGACGTCCAAGCAAGTGCATGAAGCTCGCAATGTGCGCGATGCTGAAAATGCCAAACCAGGAGTCATTCGCAAGGTGTTAGATAAACAATTGGAGGATGGTGAAGAGCCAACGCGGGCGGTGGTCAAACGCGCGATCAAGGATACAATTAAAAAACCGTCTAAGCCACGCAAACCTCGCGAGCGCACAATAGACAATCGCGACGAACAGATCGTCGCCATGGAGAAAGAGGGCCTTTCCCGCTCCGATATTGCTGCTGAACTCGATGTGACGGAGCGTACCGTTCGTCGTGCGCTTGATGCCGACCAATTGCGCCAAGAAGGCCGCGATGAGCCTGTTGTTGATCGTGCCGAACTCTCGCTAACGGCTCAGCAAAAGTTTGATCTTGCGGTCAAACAACATCAGCGCAAACTTGACCTGGCATTCGAACAGCGCGTGCGTGACGAAGTAAAGCGGCGCATTGATGAAATCGTGTTACCACACTGGAAAGAAAAAATCGAAAAAGCCCAGAAATTATATGTTCATCGCAGAGGGGCAATGGCTAAGGAGACGTTCAATACGATTCGCCGCGCTCTGCATCCCGATAGCCGTCAGTCTATAAGCGATAAAAAACTCGGTGAAGCCTTTGATACGTTTATGGGCTTAGAAAAATTCTTACTTGATGAAAAGGATTCACCAACTGACCTTCCAGATCTGCCAGATAATTTAGCAGCTTGGGATAGGGCAAAACAGCAACATCGCCGCAATAACAGGCATTCTAAAACCGCAGTGAGAAGACGTTAACGATCTCTCTTGCGGGGGTGTGTCTTTTGACACCCCCGCAGAGAGATCGATGAGGGCATCGATGACAAAAATAGCAAAGAATAAAGCTAGACCTCGAACCGAAGAGGAGCAGAAAAAATACGAAGCAATAATGGCGAGGGGGCGTAAGGCCCTTCTCTGCCTTCAGGCAAGAAGGCAATTAAAAAACTTAGAACCAATAACGCCTGAAATGGCCGATGCAATATTTTGGGACGAAAATAATAATAAACCATTAGAACTAACTCGGGCAGAACAAGCAATGCTAATTGTCTTTGGAGAAGAAATCACCAAAAGCGAGATGGAAAAGACGAGGCAATAGATGCAAGGCGTTCCATCACGGTTTGTCGCCAAGTGTGAGCTTGATCCGACCCACGAACTCGACATCCGTGCCGATGGTGTGCATCAGTGGACTTGCGGTTGGGTCATGCAACGCTCCGGTGGCGGCGGTCATGGCATTTCGTTGGCGCAGCGCTCCAATCGTTATGCCTGCCGCTATTGTGTCGAGCGAGCCATCCAAGGATGGATTAGCCAACCCAGCATGTTTGAGGAAAGAAAAAATGAGCAAGAGTCTTGAAGAATGGGATGAACAAATCGTTCCTAGGCTAATGGGCATCCGTAGTGATGCCGGTTGGATAAGACACTACGCACAATCGATAAAGTCATGGGTCACCTTGTTGCCCAAGCGACCACCGTGGCAGACGCAAGCCATATCGGAGATCTCTTCCGCGATCATGGATCTACAGGAGGCGCTTCGTGACTTGATAGAAGCCGAACAACTCTATCGTGACAAGGATACGGCGGCATGAACGAAATAAGACGCGGCGTGGCGAGGCCCGGCACGGCAAGGCGATGTCCGGCGTGGCGAGTTGGGGTCAGGCAGGGCAGGGCAAGGATTTGAATGAAACATTTATTTAGTTGCGGCATGGCTGGGCTAGGCGCGGCTGAGTATGGCAAGGCGTGGCCTGGTTGGGCTCGGTCGGGCAGGGCAGTGCTCGGTGCGGCTCGGTATGGCAGGGCAGGGATTTAATTTGTGAATTTGAACTCGGCTTGGCGCGGTTTGGCACGGCTTGGTCGGGTGAGGCGTGGCTGGGTGTGGCAAGGCAAGGTTTAACAACAGGAGCAACAAATGGCTGTAACGAAACTGAAAGCAGTTAAAGAAGAGGAAATGACGGCATACGATGCGGGTCACGCGACAACGGCTCGCATAACGGTAATTGTAGATGGATTGACACCATTACTAACACATAACCCCGAATCAATGGGGCAAGAAAAGGGACCGAAGAGAGGATCAAAGATCCCAAGTCCAGAAGTCGAAGCAGAGAACGCCTGCTATCGTTTTCCCGATGGACGATTAGGTATCAAAGGTGAAGCCTTCCGCGCTTCGCTTCTTGGTGCGGCCAGCGCATACAAGCTCAAGGGAAAGGCAACAATGAGTGGTGCATTGGCGCATGTCACAGTAACCGAAGAACTTATTGCGTTGCTGCACAAAGATGGCACACCAATTAAGGATTATGTAATTGATCGTCGTCCGGTGGTGGTACAGAAGAACCGCGTTATCAGAGCACGACCAAAATTTATGGAGTGGTCTTGTCGGCTTACATTTGAAATCGTGCAAGAACTTCTGCCTGGAATTACTCCGGAATTGATCTGTGACATCTTGCAAGATGCCGGTGGACGCAAAGGCGTTGGCGACTATCGACCCGATAAAAGAGGAACGTTCGGTCGGTATTGCGTCCGCTCTTACAAGGTTGATGGTTGGGATTTCAGTAAATGAGTTTACCAAATTGCGGCTTGGCAAGGCGCGGCACGGCAGGGCTCGGTGCGGCCTGGCGCGCTGCGGTTCGGTAAGGCTCGCTGCGGTTCGGCAGGGCTGGGTCGGGCATGGCAAGGCAGGGATTTAACTCAGAAAGGAAGTCAAAATGGCGAAGATTAAGTTAAGTAAAATCGTGCTTGATGAATCGCTCTATCCGCGAGATCAGGTAAACGCTTTTACGGTTCAACGTTACAAGTCAGCGATGGAAACCGGAGAAAAGTTTCCGGCACTAGTCGTTGAAGCAAAGACTTACCGGCTTATCGAGGGCTGGAAGCGATATCATGCTTATAAAGAATTAGAAGTAACCGAGTGTGAGGTAGAAATAAAATCTTATGCCTCGGAAGCTGACGCATTTGCCGATGCTGTCAGACTTAATGCCCTGCATGGTGAACCGCTAACTGCATTCAATATCAAGAATGCGGTCATCAAGCTTATCTCCTATGGCTATACGGTCGCTAAAATCAGCGAAGTTGTGAAAATGCCAGTATCGAAGATAGAAAAACTGGAGCGTGGTTTTACTACATCGGCAAAAACAGGCGAGCCCATACCGTTAAAGGGTGGCCTTTCTCATTTGCGCGGTATTCCACTCGCACCAAAACAGATTGAGGTGAATCGCCATTACTCTGGAATGAAAGCGGTGTTCTATATCAATCAGCTTATCCAGTTGATCGAAAATGATATGTGGCCGCGTTCAGAGATGTTCGCCATCGCAATGGATAATCTTATAGAAGCATGGAAAACAGTCAGCGAGATTAAACCTGCGGCACCACCACCAAAATCCAAAGGCAAGCGTGGTCGGCCACCTTCAGGCGAGGCAAGAGTTTAATGCGGTGAGGCGAGGCGTGGTGGTGTTTGGCGGGGCAAGGCACCGCATGGCATGGCACGGCGAGGCAAGGATTTAATTAAATGAGTTTACTTAGTTATGGCTTGGCAGGGTTAGGCTGGGCTGGGCGGTGCTGGGTTCGGCTTGGTGCCGTACGGTAAGGCAAGGCAGGGATTTTATGACTGAAGCACAACTCCATCACAATTTACCGCCCGATATGACCGTTACCGCCAACGAGACGGCGGCGGCCATCTCGGCATGGATGAAAGAAAATCCTGTAATCGAAACCGAAGAGCAGGCAAGAGAAGCCAAGGTCTATATCGACCGTGGCAAGCTGTGCCTCAAAGACATGGAAGCGGAGAGAGATGCTGCTGTCAGACCTCTTAATTCACAAGTCGAGAATATCAATGCTAGATACAGAGCACCAAGAAATGTACTCACAAAAGTTACTACTGAAATCGTATCAAGAGTTTCAGCATTCC
>Ga0306926_10006906_pt1 | contig 12257 bp, 11 predicted proteins | sample flu12Cox44000178_FD_203759 | JGI IMG/M metagenome (GOLD analysis project Ga0306926, IMG submission 203759) | Lab enrichment of tropical soil microbial communities from Luquillo Experimental Forest, Puerto Rico - flux8day.12C.oxic.44.000.178 (v2)... | ecosystem: Environmental > Terrestrial >... | reverse complement strand
GAAGATCGAGGCTTTGTCGCGGGCCCCGACGAGATCCTGAAGGGTGGAGATCGGAACGAAGAGACGAGCGCCCTTGCCGTGTTCAACGATGCCGACGACATGCCAGTCGTGACTCAGAAGATTGTAGGTATCGCCGACCTTAAGATGCTTGGCCTTGGCCGCCCAATCGTCGACGAGCAGGTCGTCGGGGCCTTGGATATCGCGCCCCTGCTGGAAGACAAAACCGCTCGAGACGGCCCGGAAAGAATCGGGGTCAATGCCGTAGACAACTTCGACGCCTCCGGAGGAATTGAACTGTAGGAGGGCCGGGGCAACCGCGTGCACGTATTTCAGCTCGGCGATTTTTTCGGCAATCTTCATGGGCATGGGAGAGCCGCTGAAGGCCAGAAAGATCTGGGCGGAGGGAGACTGCATCATCACGTCGGCACCGATGCCTTCAATGCGCTTCGCCGTCTCCTGGAGCATACCGGAAGTCAAACCCACGATAATGACGATCAGCATGACTTCAAAGCCCACGGCCAGAACACCGATCAGGGTGCGCACGGGGCGGTGGAACAGGTTGCGGAAGATGAATTCGCCCATCATAGCTTCTTGTCCTCGTTGCCGGTGCTCGTGAGATGGACGACCTCTGCGCCAGGGGGCGGATCGAGGTGAAAGCGATCAGCGGCAATGGGTTCGTTCACAGAAACCTTGGAGAAAATCATTTGGAGGCGGTACTCGTCGCGCGGGCGGTCGATGCGGACGCTACGGGGGTATTCGGTGAGCGAAGAAGGAACATCGAGAGGCTGCCAGTCGGCGTAGCACACATCGGAAAGCAGAGCGCCTTTCGGGCCATAGGACTGGAGGCGAACGACGCGGAGATCGGCACGATCAAACCAGATTTTCCGGAAAATCTCGGACTTGTAGCCACCCCGAAGAACGGTGAGCACATAATAACGCGCTGATTCATCATTGAATTCTTCGGGTAGAACGACTTCCTCTCTGCGGACCTCAGGCCAGAGTAGAGCCTCGACAAGATGCTGGGGACGAAGGTTTTCGATGGGCTTCGAGCTGGGACGCTCGAGCAGAACGGGGCCTTCCAGGAATTTGTTTTTCGGCGGAATGGAGACTTCGAAATTCTGGCCGTCGCTGGTCATGTCGAAGACGGTTTTTCCGACGACAGGGACCTGGCCAATCATGCGGAGGTTGTAGGGTCGGGCGGCCAAGACAAAGGCTTTGACTTCATGATACTCGCTGATGACGCCGCTGTAGGCCGAGCCGGCGGTGGGCTTGAGTTCGGCGGTGGCGTTGAGTGATTGCAGGTTGCGGGCGAAGCCGTTATAGCGGTCGAGAAGTTGCTCCTCGGAGGCTTCAAGCGCGACCGGACGCAGGGCCGCAGGAACGGTGCTGGATTTGGTGACGCCGGAATGGCCGCCGCAGCCGCCAGCGAGAGCCGACAGCGACGCCCAAAGCAGGCATTTGCGCACAAAATTCATCGGGCGAATTACGAAACTCTCCATAACCTGCCGAAAGCTGCGGCCAGGGTCGTATGAATGGCCGAAGGCCATGTTAATTAGATGCTTAGCGTCCAGAATGCCCGACGGCACTCGGCTTAAGTCCGCCCCAGTCTGCCGAGCAAGGGGCGAGATTCCACAGCCTGCCCATACCTAGAGCAATCCCCCAACCACGGGTTGGTGTGACCAGCACACCGTATACACGCAGTATTTATTTTAGCGTAGTTTGGGAGTTATTGGGGCCGGGCGATGTACACATCGAAGGGCTGCAGAACCGGGCGCACACGGCGGATGATTTCGCTAGGCCAAAGGGTCTCGCTGAGGACCGTGACCCAGCCTTCGGCAGCTTCGCAGATGGCGCAAAACGAATAGCGGGGGTAGGCGGCTTCGTAAGCATCCAAGCCGCGCTTGGAAAGCTCGCCTTCAAGGGCAGGGTCCTCGTTTTGCGTGGCGGGTCCGGCGCGAAAGCCGAACGTTTCGGCTTCGAAGCGGGATATGAGCCTCTGCAAGACCTCGACGACCGGTTGCGAAATCACGATGCAGCGGCCGGCGGCCTCGCGGAAGTCGATCTTGTGGGCTGAGCAAAAATCGCGCACGCGGTCGAGATGACTGAAAAAGTCGACGGCGTAATGCTCCTTGCCAGCCAGGGCCGGGAAAACCGCTGCCCAGATGTGAGCGGCATCCTCACCGGCGAGCGGCTCGCGACTTTCCGTTTCGATGAGCTCAAGCCCCACGGCCTTGGTTTCAGAACCGAGATCGAGGCCCTGTACATCGAGGGAATAAGGCGGCAAGTCAGGAGCGGGATTTTCGGCGTGCATCGCTACTCCTCCGCGTCGAATTCACCGAACTTTTCGCGGAACTCAGGAGAGGTTTTGCGGACGTCCAGCCAGTCAAAGAAAGCATCAGGCGTTTCGAGCCAGATGCGGAACCATTCGGCAATTTCCTTTTTTTCCTCGCGCTTTTGCGGCTCCACTTTGCGGTTGTGCGAAATCATTTCGGCCCGGCGCTTCCCGAGGCGGGCAATTTCGAGAACGCGATCGACGGCAGCCTTTTCACCATGAACACGGAAGCGGCGAACCAGTTCGTCGAGGCGCGTGAGGCTCACCTCGGCGTCCTGAAGGGTCTTGAAATGAAGGATGTCTTCGAACTCCTCTTCAAAGCGCTCTTCGGCTTCTTCGCGCTCGGAGAGTTGCACTTTCCAGCCCATCGACTTGAGGACATCGGCGATGTAATCGTTGCCGGATTTGGCGGCTTCGCCGTGGTCGGCAATCAGTTTGCGACGCAACTGATCGATTTCGGCGGTGGTCCATTTCTGGTGGCCGAGATCGCGGGCTGCTTCGAGGATGAGGGCTTTCTTGGTCTTGAGCTGGTTCGGTTCGGTCATCGTTTGCCTTTGTGGGCGTGGCTAACGGAATGCGTTTGATGGACCTCCTCCGTGACCGGGGCGTCCGCGGGTTCTCCGTTAAGCAGACGATGGTATTTGGCCACATTTTTATTGTGCTCCGCCAGCGTGGAGGCGAAGAAGTGGCCGCCCTGAGTATTAGAGACAAAAAAGAGGTAATCGGTTGGAGCGGGGTTCAGGGCGGCTTTCAGAGAGGCTTCGCCGGGATTGCCGATGGGACCAGGGGGAAGGCCGGGGTGGACGTAAGTGTTATAAGGCGAGTCGTAGCGGAGATCCTTCAGAGTGAGGGGGGGGTTGTAATTGTCGATCTGCTTGAGGGCGTAAATGACCGAGGGGTCGCACTGCAGCAGCATTTCCTTGTGCAGCCGGTTGGTATACACGCCGGCGACGAGCGGACGCTCGTCGGGCTTGGGAGTTTCCGCTTCGACGAGGGAGGCGAGAGTAACGACGGAGAGAAGAGGAGTGCCGGGAGTGAGCGGGTCAAGTCGATCGGGGGCAATTTGCTCAAGGGCATCGCGGAATTTGCGGACCATGACATTGGTGAGATCGCTGGCCGTGAAACGATGAGGAAGGTTGTAGGTCGCAGGAAAGAGAAAGCCCTCGAGGGTTTTGGCGCCGGGGGCCATGTCTTGAATTTGCGAGGCGTCCCTGGCTGCCGCGAGGAAGTCCGCCGCTCGCATGTATTTCGCGCCTTGCAGATTGCTAGCGATGTCGAAAATGGTATCGCCTTCATGGACGGTAAAAAGCTGCTCGAAGACTTCACCCTTCGCTAGCTTCCAGAAGACTTCTTTCGTGGTGAGCGGATGATCGAAAAAATATTCGCCTGCCTGAAGAGACCGTTTAGGCTGGCGGCGGGCGTAAAGCTCGAAGGCGAGGGGGCTCCGGATAATACCGCTTTCCGCAAGGATGCGGGCGGCCGTGCGTTGCGAGGAACCGTGAGGAATTTCGACAAAGATTCCCTCGCGAGGAATGTGGCCGAAAGGCTTTTGGACGGAGTACCAGAGATAGCCGGCCGCCGCCGATGCGACCATCAGAAGAACAACGACGAGGATGAGAAAGACTCGCAACTAGGAGCGCTCCTTCAGTGCCGGGGTGCGAGCCAGATATTCGCGCAGAATCACCATCGCGGCAACGGCGTCGACCGTGTATTTGCCGTCAGAGGTCCGGGCGTTTTTTTTACGGCCATGGCCGCCATCGCGTTGAGTGAGGCGGCGGCCCTGTTCTTCTTCAAGCAGGCGTTCGGCTTCCCAGCTTGTAAGCCGCTCATCGACAAGTTCGACGGGAACGCCAATCTGCTTGCGCAGACGTTCAGCGAAACGGGTGGTTTCTTCGGCCATGTCGCCACGGGAGCCATCGAGACGGAGCGGCAGCCCGACAACAATATGACGGACGCTATGATCGCGAACAAATTCGCGAAGGCGGCGCATGTCTTCGTTGCGATTAACGCGTTCGAGGGTGTCGTGTGGCTCGGCGATGCGGGCATCCCAGCCGGCCAAAGCAAGGCCGATTCTGCTCCGACCATAGTCGAGGGCGAGGATTTTGCGCTCCGCGGCGGCGGAATCCGGGGCGGCCGATTTGGAAACTTGCGTCACCAAGCCAGTATAGCGTGAAGGCCCGAGGAAGGACCGAAGCGGGAGGGGCCGTGGAGACAAAGAGTTCACCGACCCTTGGAACAGGGCGGCAGGGGAAAGCGCAAAGTGCCAATTTCGAGTGCCGAACCCGGCGTGTGTCAAATCGCTGGGAACTCCGGGAGGCGGAAATGCGTACCGTACTGAGTGTGGAGGGTGTGCATGCACGATTTGGGCGGCAACCTGCGTTATGCAATCCGGCAATTCCGACATGCTCCGGTATTCACGGCAACGGCGATTCTGACGCTGGCGCTCGGAATCGGGGGAACAACGGCGATATTCTCGCTGATCCACGCGGTGATGTTGCGGTCGTTGCCGGTCTCGGACCCGGGAACGCTCTACCGGGTGGGCGAAGGCGACGACTGCTGCGTGGAAGGTGGGACACAGGATAATTGGGGGATGTTCTCGTTTCCATTGTTCGAACGGCTGAGGAAGGAAACGCCGGAGTTCGAAGAGGTCACCGCGTTCCAGGCCGGGCGTGGGCGGATGAGCGTGAGACGGCAGGGCGCGGAAAACGCGGCACGGCCGCTGCATTCGGAATACGTCGATGGGCATTATTTTTCGACCTTGGGCGTCGCTGCGTTCTACGGACGAGTCTTTACGCCAGAGGATGACAAGCCGGGCGCCGCGCCGGTAGTGGTGCTGAGCCACCGCGTGTGGCAGACAACCTATGGGTCCGACCCGTCGATCGTCGGTTCTACTTTCGTGGTGGAGGGCCACCCGTTTACGGTGGCTGGGATTGCGCCCGCCGGCTTTTTCGGTGAAATGCTGCAAAGCGATCCGCCCGACATCTGGGTTCCTTTGCAGCAGGAGCCGCTGATCAATGCCGACGGCAGCATATTGCGCCAGCCGGTTTCAGCGTGGTTGCGGATGATCGGGCGATTGCGGGGAGGAGCCACGACCGAGGGAATGTCGCCGCGGCTGACCGGAATTCTACGGCAGTGGCTGCAGTCCGATTCGGAATACCCGGCGAACTGGATGCCGGACGTGATCCACGACCTTCCGAAGCAGGTGCTCAACGTCATCCCGGCGGGTGCCGGAGTCGCCGCGATGAAGCAAGAGTATGGGCGGAGCCTGCAGATTCTGCTTTCGGTTTGCGGGTTGGTGTTGCTGGTGGCGTGTTCGAACGTGGCCAACCTGCTGCTGGCTCGCGGAGTGACACGCCGGGCACAAACAGCGGTGCGGATGGCGGTTGGTGCAACCGCGAGGCAAATCGTTACACAGGCACTACTCGAAAGCATCCTGCTGGCGATTGCAGGCGGACTGGTTGGACTGATGGTAGCGATGGCGGCGGCGCGGCTGCTGCTGGCGCTGGCCTTTCATAGCGCGCATTTCCTGCCAATCAGCGCTACACCGTCTTTCGCGGCACTCGGATTTGCCTTCGCGCTGGCGCTGGTGACCGGGATTATTTTCGGTGCGGCGCCTGCATGGCTCGCCACGCGCACGGATCCGGCGGAAGCGCTGCACGGATCGGGCCGGGGAAGCAGCGACCGTTCCTCGATGGCTCGCAAAGCGCTGCTGATTGTGCAAGCGACGGTGTCGGTCGTGCTGGTGGCGGGCGCGACGATGCTGGGACGGAGCCTGAACAAGCTAGAGCATCAGGATTTCGGGTACCAGGTGCAAGGGCGTGTCCTGGTGAGCCTGAACAATCCCCCGGCGAGATACACGCAGCCGCAACTGGCGTCGTTGTATCGCCAGCTCGAGGATGAACTGGCGCATATTCGAGGAGTGGAGGGAGCCGGGCTGGCGCTCTATAACCCGCTCACCGACAACTGGGGCGAAGAAGTCCTGGTCGCCGGGCATCCCCCACCTCAGGTAGGCGAAGAGTCCGGCGCATCGTGGGACCGGGTGAGCGCCAACTATCTTCAAGATCTTGGCGTGACCATGTTGCGCGGGCGGACATTTACGGCGGCGGACAATGAAACGACGGCTCCGGTGGCGATCGTCAACGAAGCATTTGTGAAGCGTTTTTTCAAAAATGGTGAAGATCCTCTCGAGCAACACTTTGGGCTGGACCTGCCGGAGAACGCAGGCACCTATCGAATCGTCGGCGTCGTGCACGATGCAAAGTTTGCAGGTTGGGGGCTGGACAAGCCGGCACGGCCGATGTTCTACGTGCCACTGGCGCAAAGCGTGAACTACCCGCAAGAGCTAATGAAGAGGCTCGAACTGGTGTCGCACCGTATCAGCGGAATCATGCTGAAAACCAATCTGCCGACGGGGAAACTGGAACCGTTGCTGACGCAAAAGCTGGCGGAGCTGGATCCGAATCTCACGTTCAACAGCATACGGACACTGCAGCAGCAGGTTGAACTCACGTTCGATCAGGCACGGGCCGTCGCGAGCCTCGCGGGCTTGTTTGGGATTGTGGCGTTGCTGCTGGCCGCGGTTGGACTCTACGGGGTTACGGCCTACGCGGTGGCGCAGAAGACCAACGAGATTGGAATCCGCATGGCGCTTGGGGCGGACCGTAGGAAAGTGATGCAGCTCGTCCTGGCAGGGGCCTTTGCTCGCGTGCTGATTGGGCTAATCCTAGGATTGCCACTGGCGATTGGGGCTGGGAAGTTGCTCTCCGCCCAGTTGTACGGCGTTCGGTGGTGGGACCCGCCGGCACTGACCGTGGCCACCGGGGCGTTGACCTTTTGCTCGTTCGTTGCAGCAATGATTCCCGCGAATCGGGCGGCGTCGATCTCACCGATGAATGCGCTCCGGGTTGAGTAGCAAGGCGTCGGAGCCGACCGGAGGTCCCGGGCTGTTTCGCGCTTCCGGATGTCCGGAAGCGCGACAAGAGGTTCCCGGCAGCGAACATTTCCATGGCTCAGCCAGGGCGACAAACTTCATTGATTCGTTATTTTCCTATCGATTAGCTCGAGTGTAAGGTGGCAAAGGAATTGCGAGCTCTTTCTGGGGCGGAGTGTCTTCCCCCCCGCTGGGAAGAAGCTGGTTCCGGAGGCACGGGCATGAAGAAGATCGATCGTATGCGTGAAAGGGTCAGTATCCTGCCGACCGCGCAATACCTGTCAAAAATGCACGATGCGGGTTGGAGCCTCGTGGCGCTCGAATGGGAGCGCGAGGTAGAAGTGTCTGGCCAAACCCCGGAGCCGAAGGCGGAGTCCGGGTTCGAGGAAATACCGTTCGGCCTGCGAGTCGCAACGGACTGCCAACACCTAGAGGATGATCCCATGGAAATGCAGACGCTGCGGTTTCTCACCGAGATGATCGTGCAGGACGTGTCGTTCAAAAGCATGGCTGACGCCCTGAATATTCGGGAGTACCGAACGCGGGACGGACGGCCGTGGACCGCGGCCAGCGTGTTCAAGCTGACGCCACGACTCGTTGAGGTCGCGCCGCGCATCCTTTGCGGTACCGAATGGGAAGCGCGGCGCAAGCAGATTTCCCGTGTGAGCTGGAATTCCTGAGTGAGTGTTTAGAGAATGCCACCGGTAACGCGAACCGTTTCGCCGGTGAGGTACTTGGAGTCCGAGGACGCCAGGTAGACAGCGGTAGGAGAAACGTCGTCCGTCTGGCCGATACGGCCGAGGGGCGACTGGGATTCGATCCACTTGCGGAAATCGCCTTCGCTGAAACCGCCGGAGACGACACCTTCGGTTTCGATCATGCCTGGATTGATGGAATTGACGCGAATCTTGCATGGGCCCAATTCCTTGGCGAGGGTGCCGGTCATGGCGTCGACAGCTGCTTTGGTCGCCGAGTAGACGGAAGCGTTGGGCGGAAGAATCGTACTGGCACCGGAACCGATATTGATGATGCTGCCGCCTTCGGGACCCATGAATTTCACCGCTTCCTTTGTGGCCAGCAACAGACCGAGAACGTTGAGATTGAACTGGCGATGGAAGAACTCCTCGGTAATGGCTTCGAGCGGTGCGAATTGATAGATGCCGGCGTTGTTGACGAGGATGTTGAGCTTGCCGAAGACTTTGATGGCCTCGGCGAACAGACGCGTGACGTCGGCTTGCTTCGAGACGTCGCCCTGCACGGCGATGGCTTTAGCGCCCGTGGCGGTGATTCCCTTGAGAACCTTGTCGGCGGCTTCCTTGCTCGAGGAGTAGTTCACTACAACCGATGCGCCTTCTGCAGCAAGGGCCTTGGCAATTCCCGCGCCAATGCCCTTCGAAGCACCCGTAACCACAGCAACCTGATCTGTGAGCTTACCCATGACGACCTCCACTTCCTGCCGTGTATGACGTCGTGTCGGCACAAGGGGTTTCTCAGGAGGATCAGCATCGCGCCCGCATCCCTCGACTGCGAGCCCGCAGAAAACGTTGGCTCTCGGGCCAGGATGAAGATTCTCACGGATGTTACGAGCGAAGAGAAAAGACTCCTGGAAGCTCGGGAAACGAGGGCGCTTCACTTAGGCGTTAAGGTTGGCGGCCGCGGGCTCCGGACTGCCAGTCATCCCACAGGCCAAGAGTCTTGAATTGCTGGTCGAGGCGGGTTTCTTTCATGAGAGCCTCGATTTCGGCGCGCGTTTGACGCTTGCCGATGGGCTCAACGCGATCCGCGATTCCCCAGGCCGTGACGGCCGCGAGAACGGTGTTGAGCTTCAGTTCGCGGATATCGACCTTATCGAAGGTGTCGGAAGAGGCGTGGTAGTTCTCGAGGTAGTTGGCCACTTCCTGGTTGGCCATGAGCGTGGGAACGCCCTCGAGGAGAAAAGCGAGGTTGTCGGTGCCGAAGGTGGCATCGTAAGTGAGGTTGTCGACGTACCAGCCGGAAAATGGTTTAAGAATTTCGCGCACCGCTGGTTCGATGTCGCGGCGGCCGCCGAGAGAGTAGCCTGTAACGCGGCCGATGCCGGTATCGAAGACAACCATGCCGCGATGCTTGTCCATCTCGGCGCGATGGCCATGGACGTAGGCCCAGGAACCGATCGTCCCCTGCTGTTCCCCGGAAAACAGGATGAAACGGATGGTGCGCCGGGGAAGCAGGCCGCTGGCTTTGATGGCGCGCGCCGCTTCGATGACGAGCGCGGCATTGCAGCCATTGTCGAGCGCTCCGGTGCCAAGGTCCCACGAATCAAGGTGCGCACCAAGGACCACGATTTCGTCGGGCTTTTCGTAGCCACGAATTTCGCCGACAACATTGGCTTGCTCGACCGGGCCGGTGAGCTTGTTCGGCATGACGAGACGAACGCGGAGTTTAGCGGGAGAGACAGCGGCGACACGTGCAAGGCGGAGGGCGTCTTCACGCGCAACGACAGCTTGAGGAAGCACATCCGGCTTGCCCGCGGATGAATTTGTGTGGCGGTAGAGCAGCTTGCGTTCACGCTGTCCGGTCCAGAGAATTGCGACCGCACCTGCTTTCACCGCTTGATCGATGATTTCCGGCGGGCGCAGGTATTCGTCGACAAGATCGGCTAAAGTAGTGTCGATGTCGGCGCGAACGAGAAGAATGGCGCCCTTCACCGAAGCGCCGGCGGCGGCAAAATCATTCTGGGTGCCGTAGCCGATGTCAACGAGGACGGCTTCGAGGCCCTCCGGCGGCGTGGCGGGAGAAAGGCCCTCGGCAACGAGGGAAACGGGGAAGGTGACTGGACCGAAAACGTCGAGGCGCGTTGCTCCTTCGGTCCAGTAAATGGGCAACATGAATTTTTCGGTGTGTACCTCGACGCCCGCGGCGCGGAAAGAGGCGATCGCCCAGTCAACGGCTTTGCCCATTGCCGGCGAGCCGCTGATGCGGCCGCCGATATCGTCAGTCAGTTTGCGGAGATTTTCTTCGAGAGGCGATTCGCCCATCACGAGGGGAGTGATCTTGGCAGCGGCTTGCGCGCAGGAAGAGGCTTCGGTCGTGGAGCAACCTGCGGCGCCTCGGATGGCTTGCGTGGGGTGGAGGGGGTCGGTCGCGACGGGCGGGAGTTGGGCGAAAAGGGAGGAAGCAGCAAAACAGAGAAGCAAGGATGTGAAGGAGCGGAAACGCTTGGGCATGCAAAGGTCCCTTTAGATGTTGATCCGGTAACCGGCAAATTATAGCGCAGCGGGAAAGAGGAGCGAGCGCGGGGGAGCGAGCGCGGGGGAGCGAGCGCGGGGGAGCGAGCGCGGGGGAGCGAGCGCGGGGGAGCGAGCGCGGGGGAGCGGGTGCGTCTCGATCAAGGGGCGGCCAGCAGTGCATCGGAGACGCGGGCGACTTGGAGCATTTCGGGAACGTCGTGGACGCGAACGATGTGCGCGCCTTTGAGAATGCTGGCGGTGACCGTGGCAGCCGTGCCCCAGATTCGCTGATTGGGAGGAGCAGGCTTGCCGCGGCGGGCCAGAGTGGCACCGAGAAAACCCTTGCGCGAGGTTCCGACCAGCAATGGATAGCCCAGTTTGGCGAGCGTCGGGAGTTCGGCCAGCAGTTCGTAGTTCTGCTCGTAGGATTTGCCGAAGCCGATTCCAGGATCAAGGACAATCTGGGATTTGGGCACACCGGCGCGGCGGGCGATGGAAATGGATTGTCGCAGGCCCGCCATGACATCGCGCAGAACATCCTTGGCGAAGGGCAGCTTTTGCATGGTTTCGGGGGTTCCCCGCATGTGCATGAGGATGAGAGGCACGCGCGAGCGGGCAGCGGCCAGAGCGAGGTTAGGATCGTGCTGCAGGCCGGAAACATCGTTAATCATTTCGGCCCCGGCGCGAATGGCGAGTTCGGCGACGCCAGCTTTGCGAGTGTCGACGGAGATGGGAATTTTCAGGCGGCCACGAAGAGCCTCGAGAACGGGAAGGAGGCGGGCCAGCTCTTCCGGGACGGAAATGCCCGCTGAGCCGGGACGGGTCGACTCGCCGCCGATGTCGAGGATGTCCGCACCAGCGCGCTGCATGGCGAGAGCGGCTTCGACAGCGGCCTTTACGCTGAAGAACTTGCTGCCCTCGGAAAAGCTGTCGGGCGTGACGTTGAGGACACCCATGATGAGCGTGCGTTCGCCGAGGAACAGCTCACGCGCGGGGAGTTTGAGGTGGAAGAGTTTGCGCCGAAGCATGAATGGCAAGCAGTGTAGCGCGGCAGAAGCGTATTCCGCGACGATGTGGACCTGGTCAGTCGAGGTCGATGTCGCGGACAGGCTTGCCGGCGGGCGCATCCTTCGCCTTTTTCATGGCTTCTTCGAATTTTTTTGCGAGGATATCTTCCTTGTGGGTTTCTTGGAAGAAGGAGTCGGCAAATTTGTCTTCGCGCTGGCGCCGTTGTTCTTCGAGGATGCTAGAAGCCTTTGTGAGATCAACGTCGGGCCCGGGCTTTACGGGCGCAGTGTGCGAGAGAACCGTGCCAAAGATCGGATCGATGACCAGCTTGGCCTGACAGCACGGGCAAGTAACGTCCAGATTTTCGCCGTCTTTGCGTCCCATGGGGATAGTCTACTCCAAAAGGCGCAGGAAAGTGATGTAGGGTGTTGGGCTGAGGCAATTCCATCGAGTCCACAGGGGCGCAAAAAGTTAGGGCACGATTGCTCGTGCCCTGTAGGTGACTCAGTGAAAAAACGTGTTCAGGCTTTGGCCGGAGAGTCGCCGCGGGTGAAGCCAGGCGCCGGACGAAGTTCGGGCCGAACAACCTTGGGATCCGTTCCGGGCGCAGCTTGCGGAGGCGGAGCCGGAGGAGTGCGCGGCTTCTCGGGTAGTTGCTTGCCTTCCATCAGCATTTTGACTTCATTGGCATCGAGAACCTCACGCTCGAGCAAAGCCTGGGCGATGCGGTCGAGGGTGTCGCGATTGGATTCGAGAATACTGTGCGCGGTTCCGTAGG
>Ga0306926_10006905_pt1 | contig 12257 bp, 16 predicted proteins | sample flu12Cox44000178_FD_203759 | JGI IMG/M metagenome (GOLD analysis project Ga0306926, IMG submission 203759) | Lab enrichment of tropical soil microbial communities from Luquillo Experimental Forest, Puerto Rico - flux8day.12C.oxic.44.000.178 (v2)... | ecosystem: Environmental > Terrestrial >... | reverse complement strand
GTCCAAGGTCACCACGACGTTTGGGGTCTGGCCGAGCCACCCACGGGCGGTCGAGCGAGGAACCCCGAGATCGGTGGCGATGGTCACGTCCCCGGTGCGTTGGACGAGATCCCGAAGCCGGTGGTCGGTCGGCTCGACTGAGCTGAAGCCGTCGAGGCGCGGCCTGCTGGAGGACGGCGAGTTGGTGGGGGAGGAGGGCCAAGATCTCCGCTTCGAGTTGGGCGCGCGTGTGGAGGCTGGACCGAAACGCCGCAAGGAGGGCCGTGATGCTGGGGCGCATGACTGGTGACGTTATCAGCAGAAACCGATAAGCTCAATCGCCACAAGGTGTACCGAATTCTCGCTAGGGACGGGGCCTTGTTTCTGCCACTCTGTTGGGGAGCCATCGCCGTTTCTCCTTTCGTTCTCATCAGTCCAGTGCCGCGCCTGCTGTCGCGTTGACGACCGTTCCGGTCATCATGCGTGCTCGATCTGACGCCACCAGCACCGCCGCATTCGCGGTGTCTTGGACCGTCGCAGGAACCTTCAGGAAATTGGACTGCGCGATTTGCGCCATCGCCTGATCTTTCGTGATGTTGAATTGGCCGGCGAGAAAGCCCATCGTGTCCTGGATTGACCGGCTGTCGACGTTGGCCAGGGTTCGGACGCAGACGACCCTGACGCCGAATGGGCTGACCTCGAACGCGAGGTTTTGCGTCAAGTTCTCCATCGCGCTGAAGGCGGCGCCGATCGCGGTCGCGCCTGGCACGTGAGGCCGTGCCGGGCTGCCGGTCACCAGAATGATCACGCCAGCGTGCTGCTTGATCATCTGGCGCGCGGCGGCGCGAGCGGTGATGAAGCGCGACCTGACGATCGTCTCGAGCGGCACCATGAACTCTTCGATTAGGAGATCCACCGCCATCTTGGTGTTGCCGTACTCTTTCGCCAGCGGGCCAGCAGCATCTAGGATGATGTCGATCTTCCCGGTTTCATGCACGACGCTGCTGATGTACTGGTTCACCGCGGCGTCGTCCAGCGTGTCGACGACCGCGGTGTGCGCTCGGCCGCCGTTTGCCGTGATCTGCTTCGCGACGGCCTCCATATTGGATTTCGTGCGACCGGACAAATAGACCTCTGCACCTGCCACCGCAAATTCCCTGGCGACTGCCGCGCCAATGGTGCCGGCTGCGCCGAAGACGACGGCATGCTTCCCGCTCAGGACCGGAATGCTGTTCATAACCCTCCTCCGTTTCTGCTATTCCAAAGACGTTCGAGCGGTGCGGCAGGGGACAGGTGCACGGTGTGATTACGGCTCAGCAGGCGACTACTTGGTGAGCCGGAGACAGATCGAATCGAGAACCGCTCGGGCCCACGTCCCCGACAGCTCGTCCCGAACACCGCGAGAACGTACTGAAGCATGGGATTCCTCTGAGGAGTCGGCTCACTCGCGCGAGCGTCGGGACTCTTCGATCTGGTTCGTGATGGCAACAAGAAACGGCGTCTTCGCGTGCTGATAGTGTTCTTGGTCGCCCTTGCCGTTGGCGATCGCGGCGCGTTTGATGCGATCGTATTCAGCGGCGTGCTCGGGATGCGATCGCATGAATTCGCGAAACGCGATCCAGCCCCGGTAAATGTCGCTCTCAGGCGTCATCACGTAGAGCAGAACCGGGAACGACTTTCCTCGACTGCTCACCGCAGCGACCAGCAGCGGGAGAAAGTGACGAAACGGGCTCGGCTGAAAACCGAGGTTTACGAGACGGGCGCGCAAAGGCTCGTGGTCCGCCTCGGGTGCCGTCACGACGACGTCGAGGACATTCCGGCCACCCAGGCCCCTAACGGAACTGCTTCCGACGTGCTCGATGCGAGCATCGGACATCCGTGTCCGCAAAAACGCCGCCATCTCGTCGAAGACGAGCGGCAGATCGGTATCGTAAGGATGGTATTCGGCTTTCGTCGACCTAGTGTCGAGCCGCCCGATTTCGATCATGGTTGTTAGTAGACTCGATCGAAGACCGGTGCGTATTGTAGAAAACGGACTCAGGGGCGGCGCGCGTTGCGCCACTGCTGCGGCGTGAGCGACGTCATCCGCTTGAAGTCGTGGATCAGGTGGGCCTGGTCGAAGTATCCGCACAGGGAGGCGAGCGACGCCCACTCCGGGGTAGAGGACGCCCTTTCGACCATCGTCAGCGCTTTCCGAAAACGCTGGATCCGCGCAAACGTCTTTGGGGAGGTGCCGACGACGACCTCGAACTTCCTTCGCAGGTGCCGCTCGCTCATGCCCAACGCGCCCGCGATCGACCGAACTCGGACGGAATTGCCCCTCCCCGAGAGCGCGACCATCGCTTGCGCCAGCTCCCGACTCGGCTCGGAGCTGAGCGATCGGCGGAGTCGTTGGACCAGAAACGACTCCAGCAAGGTCGCCATCATCTGGAGCGAGGTCGACGCACCGACACAGTTGAGGAGTTCGGCGGCCTCCTGGGGCCACAGATCGCTTAGCGGAATTCTTTGGTTCTGGAGCTCGCTCATCGCAACGCCAAAACAGGAGAAGGCGTGGCCGGGCCGGAAACGAACCCCGACGAGAAAGCGAGGCCCGGTTACACCGTTGACGAACGGCGTGGTCGGCGGTCCATTCAGGTCGAGTCGGATCGGGTCGCCCGGTCGCTCGAGGCGCAGGATGAGATCCGCGTGCGCGTCGGGCAGGATCGCTCGCGGCTCCCCGCCGTTTATCGGCCTTCGAGCGATCCAGATCGCGTCGACGACACGCGCGAGTGACGGAACGGCGCTCCGTTCAGCGTAGAAGCCGCCTTCGTCGACGAACGAGTCCGAAACCACCGTGGGCCAATGAGCGGAGGCACTCGCAGCGCGCGCCTTCTCGACGGCTGGCGCGAGCGCGTCGGATGCCCGGCCGAGCATCTTCATGCCGTCGTCAAGAACTCTTTGCTCCACAGCCTTTCCGAGACGGCATCTTCCGGGCTGTCATCCATTCGGACTCAAGCTCCTGCGTGGACCGTTTCCGGAATGCCTCAAGTTCGAGAGCGGCTTCAGTATATCCGGTGTCCGTAGTGATGCAATAACGACGTCGGCCTCGCGACGGCCCGCGTAAACAGTGCGGTGTCCACCCCAGCTATCTGCACGAACATTCTGCATTTTACCGTGCGAGTTCTCGTCAATTGGGCGGCACGGGGCCACTAACGGGCAGTGAGTCTGATCGGGTCCGGCTCTGCCCTCTACTCGAGCGACCGGTCCCAGGTCTGCTGGTCGTCGTGTGCGAAAACTCCGCCGAAGTCGGATTACCTGATGATTGGCGGATCGACGCGGTCGCAGGAGGGCTTGTGCTTCAAGAAACTCGGCCCAATCGACGCCCCACGATAGCGAATCCTTGAACCGGACGAGAACTCGCGCAGGAAAGTGCAGAATGTCCGTGTAGATAGCTCCGAGCTCAATCACAAAGAACACGATATACCGCGTCAACCCCATCGCAGTCCACACTTCCACCGTGAAGAAGTCGGCCGCGGCGAGGACGTCCCAGTGGGCCTTCAAGAACTCGTGCCAGGTCGTCCGCTTCTGCCGCTCCGGCGCCGGTTCAATGCCGTGCTGCTTGAGGATGGTGGCGATGGTCCCGCGCCCAACGTCGTGGCCCAGATTCGCGAGCGCGCCTTGAATCCGTGTATAGCCCCAGTCGCGATTCTCCGTGGCCATGCGGACCACCAGCTGCCGAATCTCGGCCGTCACCGGCGGTCGTCCCGGTCCGCGGCGGCTCTGGCCGTCATATTTCCGGGCGATGAGCCGCCGATGCCATGCCAGGAGCGTGTCAGGGCTCACGATGGTGCCGATTTCCTGGAGCACGCGCCGCCGCAGGTGCTTTGCTATAGCGGCCAACCTGACGCGCTGATCGTCGGTCAAGCGCAACCGACTCGCGCCGAGGTGCTCGCGGAGACTTCCCACCTTTTGTCAAGCCCCAACGGTTACCTCTTCACGGACGACGGTGCGCGCGGGGTCATAGAGCGTTCCGTTCGTCAGCATTGCGATGAGAATTCGGAAAAGACGATCAGCGACGCTTCGAAGCGCCCGGCCGTGTGCGTGGCCGCGGAGCTGCCTCCACGGACATTCTGCACTTTCCCGCGCGAGTTCTCGTCATTGAGGCGGCCGGGGCCGCTATCGGGCAGCGAACGTAATCCCAGACAGGCTCTGCACATCTACTCGTGCGACGTGCGGTCCCGGTTTCACCCGGCTTCGCCCCGAGACGGACGGGCCAGCGGGTCCCGGCGGTCGGAAGGGGGTCAGGTGTCGGTGATCAGGCGGCCGCGTCGATTGAGGGGCACGTCCCGCAGGCCGCCGATCGGTTGGTCTCAACGCGGGCCCGTCGTGCCGCGGCCGCGCGTAAAGACAGGTCGGCGGGCACTGCGTCACCGGTGCCGAAATACATCTCGTCCGGCGTCTGTCCGCGAAACGCCGAATGGGGAAGCACGCGGTTGTGCTCCTGGACGTAGAACGCGACCAATCGACGGACCGTGGTGACGCTGTCCAGCGGGTGGAGGAAGAGCCATTAGTGTTTCAAGGAGCGCCACCAGGCTTCGATCATGGAGTTGGAGAACTTCAGTTCCGTGAAGGCTAAGACCCGGCGCAAAAGTCCCGTGGTGATCAGGTCGTCGACGTGGGCATTCACGTTCTCGACGCCTGCGTCCGCAAGCACGACCGGCGTCGTTTCGGAAGGCGTTGTGCCCCGACTTGCGTCGAGCAGCACGGCCACACTGTTCACCGGCGCAAACGTCTCAGCGACTCGCCACGCCAAGATCCGTCGAGAGAAGTTGTCGATCACCGCGTGCAGATAGGCGCGGGTCCCGTCGAGCAGGCGAATGACGGTGGTGTCGATGTGCCACATCTCGTCAGCTCGAGTCGTGCGAAGCCCTATCTTGGGTTTCGCGGGGTGCACGCGGAGACGGGGGCGCCGCCAGCCGTTCTGGCGTACGAGGCGGTACCACGTGGAGGGCGAGGCCCAGACCTTACCGAGCCGCTGGGCGAGGACGGCAAGCGTGCCGGTCGGGACGTGACGGTATGCAGGCGAGGTGACCATCTCGTGGATCACCCGGATCTCCGATGGCGTCAGTGGATGGGGTGAGGTGTGCGGACAAGACGACTGATCGTCAAGCGCACACGCCTGCTCCATTCGTCGCCAGGCATGGAACCGACTTGGCGACAATCGCAGGAACCGCAGGAGCGCCCGCAACGGCACAAACTCTCGGGCCCGATCCACGGCTCGTAAGATCCTGATCTTGCCGCGTCCGTCTGGCAAACGCTCGTTCGTCAACGTGAATCCGGAGCTTCGAAGCAGGGCGAGGGTGAGCCGAAGAATTGCGGTGAGCTTCTTCACGCGGCGCCGGAGTCCCACGACTTCTTGCTGGAGTTCCGCGGCCTTCAGGTCCGTCACGTCCAGGCTCACCACGACCTTCGGGGCCTGGTCGAGCCACGCACGGGCCGTCGAGCGAGGGACCCCGAGATCGGTGGCGATGGTCACGTCCCTGGTCCGTTGGACGAGATCCCGAAGCCGGTGGTCGTCGCGGTGCTGAGGGCGCCCCGTGGTCGTCATGAGAATGATCATGGGGCGATTGGCTCACGTCGCTCAACTCCGCGAGGACATTGCGGGCCATCCGCCGACATAAGATGGTCGCCTCAGTGACGAGAAGTCGCGCGGGAAAGTGCAGAATGTCCGCGCAAGCAGCTCGGCTGAGGCCCAAACGTTGCCCCCTGGTTCGGCCGAGCCTCGGCCAACTCCTCAGCCCAGTTGTGTTGCGGCGAGCGAGACGCTTCGGCTCTTGAGCTGGAAGTCGAGTCGCCCAAATCGCGCCGCAGCCTCATCAATAGGCGTATCGAGTGAATGTCGAGTACGCAGTTTCAGAAACGTCCTTGTACATGGGGAGCTGTTTGGAGGCTCACGAAGACTCAGCCCTGTAAATGATGCCGATGATCATCCTCCACGTATTGGCCACATACAAACGCGACGAAGGGCTGCTCTTCGAAGAGCGGCTGCGTCAGGTGGTCGGCGAGGCCACGCTTCTGCCTGGCTGCACCCGCTACGAGTGGTTCCGATCTCCGCGTCACGACTGCCAAGTCTTCATCTGCGGCGAGTTCGAGTCCGAGGACGCATTTTTACAATACCAGAAGGGGCCAATTGTGAAAATGATCGGCGAGCAGCTAATTCCGTTGCTCGCCGCATCGCTAACGTTTAAGCACTTTCGCGCGGTCGTTCTGGAACAGGGTTGACGACGGACCGCGAGGATAGGCGAGGTGCCGATTGCCAAGGTCTAGGCTTGCTCATCGCGGGTGGCGCTGATGTCGATTGGCGCAAAACCCGAGTGGGAGCCGCGACGGAGTCTCATTGAGCTCTTGAGATCCGGTGACTCGCCAGCGGCGACGTAATTCATCCCTGCGACGATTTCTGCCGAGATCTCAGCGCAGGCGCGAACGCGTCGCCATGACGGCGCTACAGATCTCGGCGGCGGCGGTGGTCAGGTCCCAGGCGATGGAGAGGGGACCGATGGGCATTCTTCGAGGGAAATACGCGCTGGTGTTTGGTGCCGCGGGTTCGGTGGGGTCGGCAACGGCGAAAGAGTTCGCGGCCGTAGGTGCAGAGGTATTTGTGTCGGGCCGTACAAAGGCAAGCGTAGACGAGGTGTCATGACGCCGATCCAGCGCGAGCAGATGGTTCGCTTGCTGAAGCGATCGCAAGCCGAGACGATTGCGCTGATCACGCCCTTGACTGAGGCGCAGCTGACGTTCAAACCAGCAACCGATCGATGGTCGGCGATTGAAACCGCTGAGCACGTCATGTTGGCCGAAGGCTTTCTTTTTCGAGCCGTGCAGCGCGCCTTATCCATGCCGCGCAACCCCGATTGGGAAATCGCGACCAAGGGCAAGGCGGAATTCCTCGAGACCGAGTTAGGAACACGTCTGAGGAAGGCGCATGCTCCTGAACGTCTCGTGCCGAGCGGCAAGCTGTCGCGCGGGGAGGTTCTCGACCGGTTCGAAGCCGCCCGCGCGGAGACGCTCGCGTTCGCCGAGAACATCGACGCGCCGCTCGAAACGCACACCCTCGAGCATCCATTCCCCGTGTTCAGCACGCTCAACGCGTATCAGTGGTTGCTCTACATCCCATTGCACAACATTCGGCACAACCAACAAATCGCTGAACTCTTGACGAATACGGACTTTCCGAAGAGCTGAACCTTGGTGGCTTGTCGCGTGGTGATATCGCAGGGGGCAGCCGAGCTATCTGCACGGACATTCTGCACTTTCCCGCGCGAATTCTCGCCGTCTACGGCCACGGCTATTCATCGGCAACTCTGACTGACCCGGGACATGGTTTTGGCCGTGTGCTCGAGCGACCGCACGGTCCGATTCTCCTGGCCGGCACCTCCCCCACGCACGGGTCCGCGGAGCCCATGGTCGCATGGGCGGTCAACTCAGTCGGTGGTCATGCGGCGGTATCGAATAACGGACACGTCGGCGCAGGCCGCTGATGGGTTGGCCCGCAGCGCGGGCCCGTCCGTCTGGAGACGAGCCGGGAGAACCAGAAACCGGGGACCCGTCCCTCGTGCCGAGCTGAACAATGTGCGTTGGGTCTCCCACTGTAGGGACCTCGTCAAGCTCCGAGTCGCCGCCTGACGACGAATTCGAGACCCACAGCCTATCCGCGGAGCGTGACAACATCAATCGCGACAGCAAGTACCAGATTTTCAGTAAGCACAGCCTCAACAGCAAGATCATGAGCATCAAGCGCGAGGCTGGCGGTTTCCGGAACTTTACGACGGCGATTTATTTCCAAGCGGACGCCTGGATCTATACCCACGCCAATTCCGGATGGTTCCAACTTTCATGTGTCCGCTGTGTAACAATTCGTCAACGCCGCGACTTGAAGAGCTACCGAGAAGTTAGTAGGCAGACTACCAGGTCATCCCTTCGACTTGACGTTGAGGTTGTGCGGCTGAGCTAGTCGATTGGCCGAGTGGTCAATTTCTTGAGTATTGACAGGTTGATGAATCGTCACTATTTTTCCGCGTCGGTCCATTTGAATTAATGACGCTAGTAACGTGCGCCGGAAGAGAGGAGCACAAACATGCATGTAAACAAGCTCACGGTCTTAAGTGCCGCAGTCGCGAGCCTCATTGTTGGGGTGGGAGCTGTGGCGATCGCGCGAACGGGTAACCAGCCGCCCTCCCAGGCGAACATCAACTACGCCAAGGGCGTGGCCAACCTCCTCCAGAACGAGACGCTCGCGGCGTTGTTGAAGGAATTCGACGAGACCACGGCAGCCAACGCGGCGCAGGGCAAGGTCGCCATCGGGCTGATGTTCAACGACGCGAACCCCGCCATCCGCCTGATCGGTAACCTATCCCCCCTCGATCCTGGTAACGTGCCCCGCGACAGTTTCGAGACTACCCCTCAGCAACTTCCATCCTGCGTGCGTGATCTGCCACACTAACTTCGGGCCCCAGAACCCGAACGAGTGGGTGGGTGCATTGACCCTCAGGGTGCCGATCCCGAACTGATCCGTTCGCCAGGTTCTCTTGACGGTCGCCCTCATCGGAAAAACTTGCGGCATGGCGAAAGCACGCGAGAGCCATCGGCTCAGCCAGGATCTTGTGAACGTGCTTCGTTAAGAACGTCTGGCATGATTGCCGAAGGTGGACGGCCGGGCGAATCAGGATCGCCCACGAAGTGAACAAATGGCTAGCGGAGCTATCTGCTCAGAAAATGTCCGAGCTATCTGCACGGACATTCTGCACTTTCCCGCGCGAGTTCTCGTCAAATCTGCGGCACAGGGCCGCTAACGGGCAGCGAATCTGATCGGACCGGGTTCTGCCGTCGCGAAGCACAGCACTATGCCGCTTGCATCTTGTGCCTACAGTGCCTATACTTTGTGCATGCAGTACACGATTCGGGGGATTCCGGAGGCGATCGACACCGTTCTTCGTCAGCGCGCCCGGGCTTCCGGCAAGAGTCTCAATGAAGCTGCGGTCGAGGCCCTGACCGAAGGCTCCGGCATGTCCGGAAAGCCGCGAAAGCGCCGGGACCTGCATGACATCGCGGGTACGTGGAAGTTCGATAAGGCAATCGAGACGGCACTCGCGGCCCAGGATCACGTGGACGCGGATCTCTGGCGGTGAGGGTTGCACTCGACACCAACCGATATGTGGATCTCTGCAAAGGCGTAGAGGAAACGGTGTCGTTACTCGAGGAAGCCGACGCCATCCTGCTGCCGTTTGTGGTCCTCGGCGAACTGCGAGCGGGATTCGTTCACGGTCGTCGGCACGCGGACAACGAGCGAACTCTCCGGCAGTTTCTCTTGAAGGATGGTGTGCACGTGCTGTTTGCCGACGATCAGACGACCCACCATTACGCCGCCGTCTTTCATCAACTCCGGAAACAGGGCACACCGATTCCGACGAACGATATCTGGCTCGCCGCGCTGGTGCTGCAGCACAATCTGGCGCTGCACGCTCGCGACAAACATTTCGATCATTTGCCGCAAATTGTGCGCGTGTGAGCGCCGTAGGGGTTCACGTGCACCACCACGCCAGTCGTGTTGATCGATGACGGGATGCCGTCATCGTCGGATCGAATCGTCGACTGTCCCAGGTCGGCGAGTCCGCCGGCGGCAGCATGAACGAAGACGGCGTTCTGCGCGATTTCTGCACATCTCTAACGACGTCGGCGCTGTCAAGAGACACCTTTCCCGTGTAGGCCGATAGAGCAGCTCTCATCTGCTGAAGAGCCCGCGGAAGCGGCCGTGCCTGATGTCATAAGCGTTGCTGCGGTGTCCACTCTCAGCGCTCACTTGTGTTTCACCGTTTCACGGCATCACGACGGTGGGGCCCACCAAACATCTCTTCGGTCACGACGGACCATGATGACTCGTGCGAACTCCCTCCCGAGGGAGGCGGGTAGCCTGATCAATTTTCCGGTCACTCGCCAAGAGGACCATTGTGCAGACAGGCATCCCCGCACGGGCCGCCACCGCTACGCCTGCCGCGCCGAACTCCGACGACAGAACTCGGCGTAATCAATCTGATCCCGCAACATGATCCACAGACGAATCCCGAGTTTCCGAGCCGCCGCGACTTTCGCCTTCGCGAAGCCTTTCTGCTGCAGCTTGCGCCGGTAGAAGCGCTTCAACGCGGGGTCATGCGTCACGGCATGCTGCGTGGCTTCACACCACAGAAACCGCAGGAAGGCATTGCCTTGTTTACTAATCGCGCCGAGCCGCTGCTTCGGGCCACTCGAATATTCACTGGGAATCATCCCGACGTAACTCGCCAGTGCCTTGGCATCCCTGAATCGTCTGGGGTCGCCGAGGAACACCTCCGTCGCCAGAGCCGTGACGGGGCCCACGCCCGGATGCGTCATGAGCAACGTGGCGCGGGGCCGGCCCTGGGCTTCCTGTGCCACCCGGTCGTCCAGCCGCCCGAGCTGTTCCGTCAAGTGGCGATACAACGCGTGCAACTCGTTGCGTCGATCGGTGGCGTAGCGCGGCAGTGGTAAGGCGGCAATTGCCGCCTGGCCGTCTCTTGTCCAGAGGGCAGGGCCGCGTCGCAGGCCATGGTTCAAGGCGATTGCCTGTAAGGCGTGCTGCACGCGCGTCCGCATCCGCACCCACTGATGGCGATGCAAGAGCAACGCGCGTAGATCGCGCAGCTCGGTCGTCGGCATCCAAATCGCTGGGAAGCGATGCTCGACCAGTAACTGCAGCAGGAGTGTGGCATCCCGCCGGTCGTGTTTTTGCCGCCGGGTTTCGGCTTGCCGGATCGCCGCCGGGTGCCCGACGCGACACGCAATCCCGAGCTCGTCCATCAATTGCAGAAACCATCCCATCGTTCCCGTCGCTTCGATGCCGACGACGACCGGCGCCGGCAGCGCTCTGTAAAAGTCCCGCACCTCCGCGTCTTGGTGGTGCAGCGTCTTCTCGATCACCTCTCCCGTCTCGCAATCCAACATCGCAATTGATTGTTGGGCGGCGTGCAGGTCACAACCTATAATCCTCATCTCGGCCTCCTTCGACCCGAGCGCTGTGAGGGTGGATACCGCACAGTCTACGCGGGCCGTTGCGAGGCCGACGTCGTTATGACATCAATTTTTCGGCGAAGTGCCCGTCCAGCAGGCGAATGACAGTCGTGTCAATGTGCCACATCTCGTTGGAGCGAGCGGTCCTCAGCCCCGTCTTGGGCTTCGTGGGGTGCACGCGGAGCCGGGGCCGCCGCCAGCCGAAGCGGCGCACCAGGCGGTACCAGGTTGAGCCGGACGCCCAGACTGTGCCGAGACGCTGAGCCAGGACCGCGAGTGTGCCGGTCGGCACGTGACGATACTCGGGTGCGGTCACCATGTCCTTGATGACCCGGATCTCCGATGGTGTCAGTCGATGCGGCGCCCTGCGCGGACAGGACGACTGATCGTCAAGGGCACAAGCGATGTGCCGCCGTCGCCACGCGTGAAACCGACTCGGCGACAGGCGGAGAAACTGGAGGAGGGCTCGCAACGGGATGCAGGCACGCGCCTGATCGATGGCCCGCAGGATCCGCTGCTTGTCGTGACCATCGGGTAAGCGCTCGCCTGCCAAGGTGAACTTGGAGACGGAGAGAAGGACAGTGCGAGCCGGAGCAGCGCCGCGAGTTTCTCAACGCGTCGGCGAAGCTTCAGGACCTCTTGGCGGAGTTCGTGCTCGGACAGGTCCGCCACGTCCAATCCGATCACCACGGTCGGCACAGTGCGAAGCCATCCTCGGGCCGTCGACTGCGGCACGCCCAGATCCGTGGCGATGGTCGGGTCCCCGGCGCGGTGAACGAGTTCGCGGAGCCGATGGTCGTAGCGTTGCTGGGGACGGGCCGTCGTCATGGGCCTGATCATCGGCTCTCGGATGACCGTCGCTCAACCGCGCTCCGAGAAACCCGCCGTCGGCCACAGTGAGCAGATCCAGACAGTCCATGACGACAACTCGCCCGAAAAATGCAGAATGTACGTGCAGACAGCTCGGCGTCGCCCCCCGACCGGCTTCGACGAGCACGGCCACACTGTTCACGGGCGCGAACGTTTCAGCAACGCGCCACGCCAAGATCCGTCGAGAAAAGTTGTCGATCACCGCGTGCAGGTACACGCGGGTTCCGTCGAGCAGGCGAATAACGGTCGTGTCGATGTGCCACATCTCGTCGGCGCGCGTCGTTCGAAGGCCGACCGTCGGCTTCGCCGGGTGCACGCGGAGCCTGGGGCGGCGCCAGTGGAACTTGCGC
>Ga0306926_10006904_pt1 | contig 12258 bp, 9 predicted proteins | sample flu12Cox44000178_FD_203759 | JGI IMG/M metagenome (GOLD analysis project Ga0306926, IMG submission 203759) | Lab enrichment of tropical soil microbial communities from Luquillo Experimental Forest, Puerto Rico - flux8day.12C.oxic.44.000.178 (v2)... | ecosystem: Environmental > Terrestrial > Soil... | reverse complement strand
TGCACCAGGTCCCGATCGTCGCCAGGCTCGAGAGCGGGCGGTTCACCGTCGAGGATTACAAGCTCCTCCTGCTCAACCTCCGCCAGCAGGTGGTGGAGGGGGCGCGCTGGATCGCGCGGGCCGCGTCGCAGATGGACGCCGAGCGCTTCCCGCTGCGGAGCCTGTTCATCCAGCACGCGCGCGAGGAGCACCGCGACTTCGAGATGCTCGAGCGGAACTACGTCGGCGTGGGCGGCAGCCTCGACGACATCCGCCGCGCGCCCAAGAACGTCGGCAGCGAGGCGCTGTCGGCCTGGATGTTCCACCGCGCCTCGCGCGACAACCCCCTCGATCTGCTGGGCGCGATGTTCATCATCGAGGGGCTGGGCGCGCAGCTCGCGGCGCGCTGGGGGGCCCTCATCCGCGATCAGCTGGGGCTCGCCGACGAGCAGGTCTCGTTCCTGCTCTACCACGGCGGCAACGACGACCGTCACCTCGACAAGCTCGAGCAGGCGCTCGGCGCCGGCATCCTCGACGACGCGCTCGTCGACCAGATCGTGAAGACGGCGAAGGTCACGGCCCGCCTCTACCTCCTCCAGCTCGAGGAGCTCGGGAATGTCTGAGGCCGCCGCGCTGGTCGCCTTCTGCGCCGGGTACTACCTCTGCGCGGGGCTGGCCATCAACCTCGGGTACCACCGCGTGCTCTCGCACCGGTCGCTCGCGCTCCACAAAGGGGTCGAGCGCCTGGTGGTCACGCTGGGGCTGCCGGCCGGGACGCCCATCCAGTGGGCGGGCAACCACCGCTTCCACCACGCGCACGCCGACCGACCCGGCGACCCGCACTCGCCGCGCGACGGGTTCTGGCACGCCCACAACGGCTGGTACATTGGACGCAAGGACGCCGTGACCTGCCTCCTCTACGCGCTCGCCGGCCCGCTGCGCATCCTCTACGACGGCTGGCACCGCCCGCGCTCGAATCAGGAGCACGCCCACCTCGCGCCGGACGTGGCCGCCGACCCCTGGTACCGCTTCGTGAGCCGCCCGGGCCCCTACCTCGCGCTCGCGCTGGCGCACGTCGCGATCTTCTTCGGCGCCGTTCACGCGCTGTTCGGGTGGATGGGCGTCGGGGCGCTCTGGCTGACGCTGGTGATCATCTTCAACCTGGGCGACGCCATCGACAGCGTGGCCCACATCGTGGGGACGATGCCGTACGGCGGCCCCGACCTGGCCCGCAACCACTGGTTCCTGGGCCTGCTCTGCCTCGGCGAGGGGTGGCACGCGCACCACCACCGGTTCCCGTGGAGCGCGCGCCACGGCCTTCAGGGCGGGCAGTGGGACTGGACCTGGGGCGTCATCCGCCTGCTGGCGGCGGCGCGGCTGGCGCGCGACGTTCGCGTCCCCGCCCCCGCGCAGCTCCGCGCGGCGCTGGCCGAGGAGGCGCGTGTCGGCGCCGCTTGAGGTCGCGGCGCCCGCCGCCACCGCGGGCGCGGACGACTTCGTCGCCGAGGTCGGGACCACGCCACACGACCGGCGCGACCCGGATCCCTGGTGGGCGCTCTACACCGATCACAGCCTCCCCCTCGACGCGCAGGTCAAGGCCGCGCTGGTGCTCGACGCGCGCTCGTTCTCCCGGCGGATCCTGCTCCCGATCCTGCGGCCGTTCGCGCGGGCGTTCCTGGTCCTGGTGGGCCTCTTCCGCGTGCTCGTGCCGCGGGCGCTGACCTCGTCGCGCCTTCTGCACTGGCTCATCTACGTGGGCCTCCGCTACTTCGTCAGCCCGCAAGCCTGTTTCCTCATCCTCCGCCACTTCCACCTCGGCTCGAACGTCGTCGCCTTCCTCGCCGCCAACTCCGGCGAGCGCGTCGAGACGACCCCGCTCCGCCCGCTCACCCCCGCCGACGTCAAGGACCACCTCTTCCTCAAGCACGATCTCAACCTCTACAACTTCGTCATCACGCTGAACGCCGCGCTCGACGCCTCGGGCCGCCGCCTCGGGTCGCCGGCCGCCATCGACTACGGCGCGATCGACGAGCGCCCCGTCCCCTTCCCGCGCTTCGCGCGGGGCCCGTTCAACGTGCTCGACTCGATCTCTGCGATCGAGCTCTACACGCCGCTCTACCACCTCCTGCTCGGCCAGCGCGACTTCGCGCGCGCCAACCAGTCCCTCCAGCTCGACGAGACCGTGGCCATCTACGCCGCGCAGGTCCTCGGGGACCCGACCCACCTCGCCCTCGTCAACAACCGCCACCCCTGGATCCCGCTGTCGTCGATGCGCGCCGGCCACCGCCTGGTCCTGCACGGCCTCGCCACCGAGCTCCTCCACGCCGTGCTCGTCCACCACAAGCGGGTCTCGCGCGGCGAGGCCGCCCCGCTCGGCGGCGCCGGCTGGGGCCTGCAGCGCTTCTGGACCGGCGCCGGGGGCGGCTAGCGTGCCGGCGCTGCGCCTGGAGGCGCTGCCGCTTCCCGTCGTCTTCGCCGCCACCACGCTCGGCTTCCTGGCGATCTACTTCGGGCTCGGCGGCGCCGCCTGGCTGCTGACGACGCGGATCCTCCCGCGCCGCGGCGTCGGCCGTCCGCTCGCCGACCGCCCGCTCGCCTCCGGCCAGATTGCCGGCGAGCTCCGCGCCTCGCTGATCTCGATCCTGATCTTCGGCGGCTTCGGCGTCCTCACCGCGGTCGGCGCGCGCGCCCACCTCTGGACCGTCGTCCCGCTACGCAGCGCCGCCGGGGTCGCCGCCGAGCTCGCCGTCCTCGTGCTCTGGAACGACGTCCACTTCTACGCCATCCACCGCCTGCTCCACACCCGCTGGCTCTACCAGCACGTCCACCGCGAGCACCACCGCGCCATCCGCCCCACCCCGTTCTCGACGTACGCCATGCACCCCGTCGAGGCCACCCTCCTCGGCAGCGTGATGGTCTGCGTCGCGCCCTTCCACGCCTTCAGCCTCCCGACGCTGGTCGTCTTCCCGCTCGTGAGCCTCGTCTTCAACAACATCGGCCACACCAACTACGACCTCGCCCTCGCCTCGAGCCGGTGGAACCCCCTCGCGGGCAGCCGCCGCCACGAAGGCCACCACCGCCTCGTGCACGGCAACTATGGCTTCTTGCTTCCGCTGCTCGACATGACGCTCGGCACCGAGCTCCGCGACCCGAACGCCTCCTGAGTCGCCGGCGGCCACGGATGTGGTAGGTTACGCGCTCCGTACGGTTCGCCCCTCACCGGACGTCTAGCCTAGGAGGACCTATGCGCCAGCCCCGCGCCTCGTCGTCGATCTCCATCGCCCTCATCACTTCGTTGTCGGTGGTCGCTGCCAGCTTCCTCGGTTGCGCCACGCCGCAGACAGGGAACGGCTCGCAAGGCACGGGCAGCGGTGGAACCACGGGCAGCGGCAACGCGAGCGGCGGCGGCAACACCTCGGGCGGCGGCAACAGCACCGGCTCCGGCAACTCGTCGGGCGGCGGCAACACCTCCGGCGGCGGCAACACCTCCGGCGGTGGCAACACCACCGGGTCGGGCAACTCCACCGGCTCCGGCGGAACGACGGGCGGCGGCGGAACGACTGGCAGCGGCGGCAGCGCCCCGGCCTGCGTGGCGATGCCCACCGAGCTCGTCAACGCGAACGCCTGGAACTGCGATCTCGACACGTCGATCATGATGCAGGGGGCGATCTACGGGTACAGCGACGGAGCGTCCTGCACGGTGGCGAGCGGCCAGAACATCTGCACGACCGGCAAGTGCTGCCTCAGCGGGACGACGGTCGTCGACACCACGTTCGCAAAGTGGGGCTGCGGCATCGGCATCGAGCTCGACGACACCGGCGGCACCAACCCGGTCAAGAGCGTGTACGCCGGCCCGGTGAGCTGCTTCATGGTCACGCTCACCGGGTCGAGCGGCGGCAACGTCGTCCGCATCGGCTTCACGCAGAGCCCGAGCCCGCCGTCGGGCGCCGTCGCCCCCTACACCGAGATCCCCGCCTTCACCAGCGGCTGGAGCGGCAAGGTCTGCTTCGCCGACGTCACCTGCCCGAGCTGGGCGACGACGGCCGGTACCTGCAGCAAGACCGGCACCAACGGTACGCCGGTCGACATGCAGATCCAGGTCTCGGCCGGCAGCACGACGTCGACGGTCGGCGCCTACAACGTCTGCCTCAGCAGCCTCATGCCCATCTCCAGCTCTGGGACCGGCGGCTCCGGCGGCGGCGGGTCCAGCGGAACCTCCAGCTGCGCGACGCCGCAAGGCTCGGGCACGATCACCACGCAGTTCGGCGCCCAGCACGTGATGTGCCCCAAGGACTACATCGTCCAGAACAACGACTGGGGCGTGTCGGCGGTCTCGCAGACGATCTCGTACGGGCCGGGCACGAAGCTCAAGGTCGCCACGCAGACCGGCACGGGCAAGAATGGCTCGCCGGCCTCGTACCCCTCGATCTTCACGGGCGCCAACAGCAACAACACCACCTCCGGCAGCGGGCTGCCGCTGGCCGTGAGCTCGATCAGCGCCACCGGGATCTCCACGAGCTGGACCTGGGACGACACCGGGGTCTCGGGCAGCTACAACGCCGCTTATGACGTCTGGTTCAGCACGAGCTCCAGCGGCGAGCCGAGCAAGGCGGCGCCGACGGGCGGCTACCTGATGGTCTGGTTCTACAAGCCGTCGGACAACCAGCCGATCGGCGCGACGATCAACAACGGGTCAGTCACCATCGGCGGCCAGCAGTTCAACATCTGGTACGGCACCAACAACGGCATCCCCGTCGTGTCCTACGTCGCCATGTCGAAGATGCACTCCTGGACGTTCAGCCTCGGCGCGTTCATCCAGGACGCGGCGGGCCGGACCTGCACGGGAAGCACGAAGTGCCTGGGATCGGGCCTGTACCTCACCAACGTCTTCTCGGGGTTCGAGATCTGGAACGGCGGCGTCGGCCTGCAGACGACCGATTTCGGCGTCACCGTCCCCTAGAGGGCGCTCAGGAACGCGACCAGGTCGGCCTTCTCCTGGTCGCTGAAGGCGATGTGGAAGCGGACGTCGTAGAAGTCGACGATCGCCTTGAGGTCCCTCGCCGAGCCGTTGTGGAAGTACGGGGCACGCGCCGCGAGCGCGCGCAGGTTCGGCCCCTTGGTCTTGCCGATGTCCTTGAACTTGCCGCTGATGAGGCCGCGGCCGGGGTCGGTCACGGTGATCGTCTTCCCGGTGCCGTTCTGCATGAACGTGTAGGTGGGGAGGTTGGTGATGTCGAGGCCGCCCACCGGTGTGGCCGTGGTGATCCCGATGTCGATCGGGAGCGTCACCGAGTGGTTGCCGATGTTCGGCGTGTCGTGGCAGGTGCCGCAGGACCCGGTGAAGGTCCCGCTGACCGGATCGCCGTCGTCGGGGTCGGCGCTGTTGATGCCCCGGACGTTGTCGATGGCGAAGGTGCGGCCGTTGAACAGGGCCTCGCCCCGACCGATGGCAGCCGCCAGCCCGTTGGGCGCGCCCGGGTCGGCGCCCGGCTCCCAGGCCGTGTACAGGGTGAAGATCGTCCGCGTGAACCCGGCCGAGAAGACGTCGTTGGTGCCGATGAAGAACCCCGGCAGGACGTCGGTGGCGAGGAACCTGCTGCCGCCGTGTCCGCCGTGCGCGTCGAGGTCTAGGAACCCGAGCCACTCCTGGGCGTTGAAGAGGCCGGTCTCGAAGCCGACGATCGCCGACTGGGTCGCCGCCGGCAGATCGGCCGCGGCCTGCGCGTGCCCGCGCGTGGCGTCGTTCGACTGGTGCGCGAGGTCGGCGGCGATCAGGGCCTCCGTGTTGTTGGGCGGGTTCACGTTCTCGCGACCGTCCCACATCACCGTGGTGACGAACGCCGTGTTCGAGGCGGGCAGCGGCCGCCGGTACATGCGCACGTCGTCGGCGCTCGCGGGCGTCGTGCAGCCGAGCGGCTCGACCGCCGAGACCAGCGTGTAGTCCGCGGTCGGCAGGATGCCGATGTCGATCCGGATGAGCGCCTTGGCGAGCATCTCCCTCGAGTTCGCGCGCGGCTCGGGGTTGGGCACGCCCGCCGGCAGGCAATCAGACCCGTCGAACACGAACAGCGGATCGTCCGGCTTGCGGCTCCGCGCGAAGCCCGGCGTGATGGTCCACCCGAGGGCCTCCTGGTGGCAGGTCCCGCACACGCGGCCGTTGGTGCCGAAGTCCTCGAAGAAGGGGTTCTTGGCGCTCAGATCGATGCGCGAAGGTGACGCGGTGCTCGACAGGCCGACGTGGTCGAACGTGACGTCGGTGAAGAGATGCGATCGCGCGTGCAGGGCCGCCACCTCCGTCTCGACGCCGCCGCTCTCCTCAGTCCCGCAGCCGCTCGCGGCGGCGAAGACGAACAATGAGGCACCAACAATCCACCCTCGCTTTGCCATCTCGACCTCCTGGTTGCGCAATTAGGACACGCTGAACGCGGCCCCACTCCGTTGGCAGTCCAGGAATCTAGGACGACCGATCAGGACGCCACTTGCGCCCAAATTTCGGTCAGATACGCGCCTACGGTCGGGTACGTATCAATTTTGCGATCGGGAAGTCGTCACCTGATTGCCAACGTCGTCAACCAGCCGAACGTTGCCGCGCAGTGGATATTTCCCAGGCAAAGTTAGTCTTCGCGGTCAGGGAACAACGGAGGGATCGATCGTTGCGCGCCCGCGCGGATCTGTTTGAAGGTTCGCCCTAGAGGCTCAGCGCGGAGGATCGTCGGGGCGTTCCCAGGGAACCTTCGGCGACGGCGGCAGCGGCCAGCCGGCCGCCGCCGCCGACTGTCGACAGCGCGCGCAGAAGTCGTACTCGCGATCGCAGGTCGCGACCTTCCCTTCGGCGTCCTCCATCAGGCAGCCGCGCGTCGGGCAGTGGTCGAGCCCGAGCGTGTGGCCGGCCTCGTGCACGGCGACCTTGGCCAGCCGCGTGCGCGCGTGGGCGGCGCCGCGCGACTTCATCCGGCACCGGAATTCGGAGATGACGCTGGACGCTCCGGCGAGCCGGCCCAGGCCGAGCACGCCCCAATCGGGGACCGCCCCCTTGGTGGTCGAGATGTCGGCGCCCGTCAGGCCGAGGATCCGCGTCCCGCCCGCAGGGAGCCGCGCATCGAGGAAGTCCAGCAGCTTCTCGGCGCGATAGCGCCGGCGCGGCGGGTAGAACGCCGCGGCGGGCAGATCGGCGCGCGGGAGGAGCCTGGTGTCGAGGCCGATCATCGCGGTGAGCGCCCCTTGCACCAGCTCGACGTCCGCTGGCGCGAGCTCGGCGCCGAGCGGCTGGAGGTAGAGCGGCCCGCGTCCGGCGCCTGCCGCACGCCCCGCGCGGCCCGCGCCGTCGAAGGCCAGCGCGCCGAGCCCCGCACCGAGCAGCACCCGCCGCGTCAACCCTGCCGGGCTCGGAGGCATGTCTCGAGTGACAATCGCCGGCACGCCCGGTTCCCTGGACGCCGCAATAGTGGAGGGACGGCGCTCCAAGACGGCTCAAGTCTTGGCGGGATCCCCTGCGGAATTGCAGGGTGACTCGCCCTAGGAGCGCCGTCCCTCACCTCCAGTGTGCCCCCTCCCGCCGTGAACGGACAAGCCGATTTCTGTCACGTTCCCGCGACGGCCGGACCCCGCAGACAGCGCGGCTAGTGGGAGACCGAGAGCGCGTAGAACTTCACCTTGGCGCCGACACTGGCGTCGCGCCCGACCGTCTGGTCGTAGTCGCCCGCCTTGAAGTAATGTCCGTACCCCCCGAAGGTCGGTGCCATCTTGAACGTCTTCGTCGCGCCGTCCAGCGTGACCGAGATCGTCCCATCGCCCGTGAGCTGGATCGCGTAGGTGAACCGCGCACCGAGCGGCACCTGCCCGACGTCGTAGGACGTCTGACCGCCGGTGGGATCGTTCTCGATCCCGAGCGCGATGCGGCCCGAGGCGTACACGTAGAGCTCGAGCAGCGGCTTCGTGGACGGCACGAGGCCGGCTTGGATCGGCGTCCCGACGTGGATCTGACCCACGCAGACGTGATCCGGCACCTCGGTCACCGCCAGCGTCGCCGTCAGCCGGTTCGTCCCCGCGACCGGCCAGTTGGCGGGCGAACCGTCGGCGTTCATCTCCCGCAGCTCGGAGCGCGGGTAGCGCGAGTTGGGCGTGGCGACGCCGCTCTCCGGGTCCCAGAACGTCATGGCGCCGTCGGCCGGATCGGTGAAGAAGAAACTGTCGTGGTAGCCGCTGCGGCCCACGAGCGCCGCCGGCTTGACGATGGTCGGCTTGCCCGGCGCGCCCACCGGCTCTTGCAGCTCCCAGAGCGACAGGTCGAAGTTCCCTCCGGGTGAGGCGGCGGGATCGAGAGCGCGGGACGCGGGCGCCGCGCTCGGAGGGGGCACGGTGTGCGTGGCGCCGCCGCTCGCGCAGCCCCCGACGTGCGCGGCGGCGACTGCGACCAGCACTCTGCACAGTCTCACGGCGACCGAGCGATGCTCCGCTCGCGTTACGCGCCGGTCAAGGCCACGTTGCGGCGGCGCCGGATCCTCCGGAAATTCGTGACCGTGTTGGCGCACATTGCGGCACATGACGGCACCTCGGCGCTCGTGCGCGGAAGGTTCGCCCCTTCCCGATTCGCGCCCGTGATAGCCTCATACGGCTGGCGATCTCTTCGCCGTGAGCGAGGTGTCTCATGAGCTACCTCTATGGGGATTCGACGCCCTCGACCCTCGAGGTCAACTACATCGACTTTCTGCGCGACGCGGTGGAGTTCTGCGTGCAGGTGCTGCTCGCAGACCAGCGCATCGCCGAAGGGAAGGCGCGCACGCGGGCGCTCGATCAGGCGACCGCCGCCGAGATCGTGAAGCTCCAGAAGGTGGGAGCCCTGGTCCCGAAGGCCTTCGAAGGGGTTCCGTTCGGCGAGGCGGAGTCGGCCGCGGCGCGCTGCGTGGCGACGATCGTCCGCTCGGCGGGCGAGCTCGTGCGCGCGGCGACGGCGGAGGCCCGCGCGACGCTCGACGCGGACGTGGCCCGGCGCGACGCCGAGGCCGCCCGCGAGCGCGAGCTGTGCGTCAAGGCGCTCGAGGTGCTGCTCGTCAAGCACGACCTCCCCGACATGACGTCGGAGATGCGGGTGGCCCTCGGCGGCGGGCGCTACGCCTGCCGCGCGCAGGTGACCGCCAAGTTCGGGCTCGAGGCCGCCGTCGACCTGGAGGTGCCGGCCAGCCACCTCTTCGAGCGCATCGTCCGCGTCGATCGCCTCGCCGAACGGCTCGACATCCAGGTGCCGGAGGTGGGCGGCTGGCTGCACAAAGAGGTGAAGATGCGGGCCCACCACCTCGAGAAGCACCACCTCATCGAGCTCGGGATCGGCGCCGCCGGCACCACGGTGAAGCTCCGGCTGGCCCCCGACGGGAGCGGCCCGGGCTTCGACGTCACGTTCGCCGGCCAGGCCGCGCCCGTCCGCGTCGTCCGCGTCGACCAGCACGAGAACGAGCCGTTCGACGCGGCGGAGGGCGACGTCCCCAAGCTGCGCGCGCTGCGCGAGAAGCTGGCGGCGGCGGCGGCCGAGCTCGGCAAGCACCGCAAGGCGGTCGTCGAGGCCAAGATGGAGGGCGTGCTCCTGCGGGATCACGGCAAGCCGTCGTTGATCGTCGAGCGGCTGATCGACACCATCGCGCCCGTGGTGCAGGAGATCGCCGCGCGCTCGCAGTCTCCCGGCGAGCTGGTGTTGCGGCGGCTGATCGGCGGCGGCCGGCGGGAGGAGATCTTCCTCTCGAAGCAGGAGCTCAAGGTGAAGCTCGATCCGCTCGGCATCGAGAACCGCGCCCTGTTCGATCCGCTCTGGGTCGAAGGGGGCGCCGTCGTGACGCCGCATACGGCCGTGACCCGCCTCGCCATCCCGTTCACCGGCGAGAAGGCGCCCGCGAACGCGAGCGCGACGCCCGCGCCGTCGAGCCCGACGCCGCCCGCGAACGGGTCGCCGACCAGCCCGGCGACGTCAGCGACCCCAACGCCGCCGCCCGCCCGGACGACCGGCGCGATGGCGTCCGTCGATTCGCGCCCGCCGCCGCCTCCCCCGTCGCCCGAGCCGCCGCTGGCGCCGCGCAAGACGCCGACGCAGCCAGCGACATCGGTTTCCAGCGAGGTCACGAAGCCCTCGTCGCCGACCCCGCCGGCCATCCCGCACGGCAGCCCGCTGGTCACGACGCTGGCGGGTCCACCGCTCACGCCGCTGTCGAGTCAGGCCAGCTCGTCGCCGGCCTCCACCCCCTCCGCCTCGTCGATCTCCGTCTCGGCGACGGGCTCCACCTCCTCGAGCGGCGACGCGCCGAAGCCCGGCTCGACCTCGAGCCGTCCTCCGACGCCGGCGTTCGGGATGTCGCCACTCACGATGGCGATCGTGGAAGGGGCATCGTCGTCGCCCCCGCCCGCCCCGCCCGCGCGCGGCGAGGCGCGCGGGCGCGCGACGACGGGATCGATCGAGGTCACGGCCCGGCCGTCCGCGGCGCGCATCCTCGACCGCCCGCCGCCGTCGTCCTCCTACGCCGAGGTGGAGGTGACGCTCGACGAGAAGAAGCGCGCCGAGCCGCCCGGACCCTCCGGCAAGGGGTCCTAGCCCGACGCGTCCTAGCCCGACGCCGCGCGGACGACGCGGTTTCGACCGCCCGCCTTGCCCGCGTAGAGGGCATCGTCCGCCTGCTTGAGGCAGGCGGCCACGCGCATCGGTCGATCGAACACCGAGACGCCGAAAGTCAGCGTGACGCTCTGGCCGAACCCGGCGCCGTGGCCGAGCTCTGCCTCGGCCGCCGCGCGCAGGCGATCGGCGACGTCGCACGCGGCGGCGAGATCCGTCTCCGGGAGCAGGAGCAGGAACTCCTCGCCGCCCCAGCGCGCGAGCGCGTCGTGGCCGCGCAGCCGGGCGCCGAGCAGCGCGGCCACCGCGCGCAGCACCCCGTCACCCGCCTCGTGGCCGTGCACGTCGTTGATCCGCTTGAAGTGATCGACGTCGGCCATGATCACCGAGAATGGCCGGCCCGTGCGCTGGAAGGCCTGGACCGCCTCGCGCAGCCGCTGCTCCATCGAGCGCCGGTTGAGCAACCCGGTGAGCGGATCGGTCAGCGCCATCGACTCCATCCGCCGCTCGGCGAGCGTCGAGGCGAGGCGGAAGTAGAAGCTCACCAGGGCGAGGGCGATCACGGGGATGGCGAGGTTGCCGTAGCGCATGACCGGCGCCACCGCCCCGTCGAGCTCCCCCTCGGGCGCGAGCGCGCGGAGGGCGATGAGCGTCGTGAACACGCCAGCCGAGATCGCGGCCACCGTCCGCCCCCCGAGCCGATCGTTGAACATGACGAACGGGATCAGCGGCACGAGGTAGTACTGAAACCCGCTCGCCCAGCCCAGCGTCCCCGCCGCCAGCACAGCGTGGGCGACCACCTCGAGCGTGAGGAGCCACATGGCGACTGTGCTGCGCCCGCGCCGGTTGACGATGGCCGCCGCGATCCAGGTCGCCACGCTCAGCACGTTGAAGGCGGCGAGGCGCAGGTGGCCGATCAGCCCGAACATCGGCACGAACCCGGCGTGGGCGACGATGCCGACCCAGACGACGTGCCGGATGACCGCCGCGATCCGCGGCGGCGGCGTCACCACGGCCGGTATGCCCGACGTCACGCGGCGCGGGGGGCCTGCGGCGTGGGTCCCGGTGGTGGGCACGCGAGCTTCCAAGCTCGATCAAGATAGCGGCGGGGCGCGACGGGAGTCAAAAGCCGTGCGCGGAACCAACGGCCGCCGCGCGCGGAACCAGCGGCAGCCGTGCGCGGAACCAGCGGCAGCCGTGCGCGGAACGAACGCCGCGCGGCGCGGCGTCAACTTTCGTGACGCCAGCTGGGGCATGGGCCGGCGCGCGCGCGGCGCGCGGCAGGACCCGATCTTGCAGCCTCCTCGCGCATGGAAAGCACACCCTGGCGACTCGTCGAGTGGTCCGTCGTGTTCGGCGGCCTCTGCTGGCTGTTCGTCCGGCTGTGGACCGACAAGCCGTTCGAGAAGCCCACCCCGCACCCGCGCCCGCCGCGACGGCGAGCCTGGCGGCCATGGCGGAGCTCGCGCTCCGCCGCGCGGGGTGGCAGAGAGGGGGGATGACCTCATCGATCGTCCTGCGCACCGCCGGCCTGCTCGTCCTCTCGAACACCTTCATGCTCTTCGCCTGGTACGGGCACCTCAGGACGCTCGGCGGCCGGGCCTGGTACGTCGCCGCCATCGCCAGCTGGTCGATCGCGCTCTTCGAGTACCTCCTCCAGGTCCCGGCCAACCGGATGGGCTTCGGGG
>Ga0306926_10006901_pt1 | contig 12262 bp, 10 predicted proteins | sample flu12Cox44000178_FD_203759 | JGI IMG/M metagenome (GOLD analysis project Ga0306926, IMG submission 203759) | Lab enrichment of tropical soil microbial communities from Luquillo Experimental Forest, Puerto Rico - flux8day.12C.oxic.44.000.178 (v2)... | ecosystem: Environmental > Terrestrial >... | reverse complement strand
GTTGTACAAGTCACGCCAATGAAGGGCATTATGATCAACAAAGAAGGATAAATAATAATTAAGTACAAAGTTTCCATACCAGTTATGGACATCCTCGTCCCAAGTGACACCGTAGTCGCGGAAAGTGACAAGAACGAGCCCGGTAGTGAACACCACCAACCCAAAGAACAATCGTTCCCAGAATAATCCGTTGGACGTACGAGGCGATGGCGAGGCGCGGATCGTTCTGGGCGAAATGGGGTCGGTGCCGGGCCGAGTTGTAAAGACTTCCATCGTTAAATTGCGCAGATCAGGGGCTGAAGGGGTGATTTTGTCCCCTATCTAGGTCGCCTAGGTTTCTGCCGGGTTGCCCGCGGCGGCGCGGCACGTCGCCTCAGAGCCCGATTTCCGCCAACATCGCGCCGATGACGCGATCGGAGGAAAAATATTCTTGAGCGAGCGCTCGAGCCTCGCGGCTGTGACGAGCATAGTCGGCAGATACGGCGTCGATAGCGGCAAGCGCCTCTTCATAGTTCGTATACTCCAGCAGGCCGCGGCCGACCGGATAGAATTTGCTAAAGCCGGTGCGCATCGTCACGACCGGCCGGCCGGCGGCAAGATAGCAAGCACTGCGATCGCTAAACCAGCCGCTGTTCGACCGCACATAGATGTCCTTTGCGACGGTAAACTCGCCGCCCGAATGAGCTATGAAATCGCGGTAACGCGATATCTCCGCCGAGAGCGGACGCGGATCGACCAAGCTCCAACCGCGCGCTTCTATGACGTTGCGTGCTCGCTCATCGGGCGGCAGTGTCGCCAACCGAAAACATGTCCTCGGCCGGGATCTCGGCAAGTCGATAAACTGCAGAAAATTTAGGTGTTTTGACCAAACATATTGCGAACCTTCGAATTCGATATTCTTACCACTATTTTCCCAAGTGGCAATGGTCGTAAGACATGAGGGTGTGTCACGCGGTTCAGGCCAAAGCCGGGGAACTATCGGCGGCCGAGTTGGACGCCATGGCACGCCGCAAAGCGGCACTGGACAATCCGGCGCGCCAAGATTCTCGCCATACGTGAAGAAATGTGTGTGAGCGTCAATATAGGTGCGGGACGCTTGATCGGCCTTCGCGTATTTGATCTGCTCATAGACGGGATCGGTGTCTATCATGATGCGGACAGGACAAGCCATATGCTCTTCACGCAATCTAGTCGCGCCGCATAGGTTAATCACGGCGGCGGCCTCAGCATAAAGCGACCGTATGTCATTGTAGGATAATCCGTGACAAACATTTTGGACTGCATCCCAATAGGCCCATCGGCCTGAAAATCCGTAGTGCTCCATTATTCGCCGGAGATAAGAAACATTGTAGTCGCACGCCATCACGACGCTATTTGCCCGTGGATCGTAAGGATTGGCGCCGCTATCTTCAATGTACCAGGCCTCGAAGCCGAGTTGTTCAATCCCTAAGAGATAATGCATCGCTTGACATGCGACACCCGCCAGCGGCATTTGGCCGGCGAAATGGAGAACAACGATCTTCGTGCGCTTCTTCACAATCAAATCCATGGTTGGAGCAGCCCGCCGGCGAACAACGGTGGAGACCGCGGTTAATTTCCCTTGGCATAGTGCGACATGGAAATGAGGTGATTTGAACGCACGACCGATTTCGGAATTGGGTCTTTCAAGAGATGTGATCCAAATCGCCGCGCTGGCTCGGCTGGAGCCCTGTCCCTGGGAACGCGATCACAAAAGGTGAAGCGGTCACTCTGGAAGCACAACACGTGGTTCCCTCGGAAGCGGGTGGCCGCCTTATGGACAACGTCTTCGTCGAGCAGCGGTGGTGCAGCGTCGAACGCGATTAAGACTATTCCGTGCTAATGTGACGGTGGTGGTCAAGTCCGGAACAGCACTTGGCTCGGTTTCAAGGGCTAGGAACGTTAGTGACGGGTATCGGCTATCGCACGACTGGTGAGCTTACTGGATGAGCTCGTCGCACATGAACGATCGGCGTCGGTTACCAGCTCGGCGTTCTGCCGCTTCGTGAACAAAGACTAGCGGGGGAAATCGCGGCTTTCGTGCTTCCGCCACATACCCGCGGCCGCTACCATATCGGGGCCCGCAAAGCAGAACCGCAAAGTACAACTGCCGCATCAACAAACACCCTGATGGCGAGTCAAGCTCGCAGCAAGGTCGACAGGCTAACACCTCAAAACGCGGTTGAGGTTGTCTTGCTACCGGGATCCGTCGCATTCGGTACAGTAACCATTTTCCCGTGTATTCGGAGAAAACCCCAACCGGCAGAGGGTTGCCCATTGGCGAGCCCTCATGTTAGCAAAAGGCCCTGATTAATCGATGGTTCGAGCAGGATGGGGATCGGCCGGAGGAATTGGGCTTACGCCCATCCGAACCATCCATTGGGTCGTCTCAGGAGGCCTGTCGGGGTCTGGGGCAGCCGTCACCTGAGCCCGCGTTGTGATCACCAAGTGAGGTGAAAGCTTGGTGCACCACCGTCGCGCACTTATCTCTCTACAGGTTACGCTGCGCGGCGCGCGTCGTTCTCGGCCAACGGGTACCCCGATAATATGTCTTGCCTCCCAGCGAGACGGCGTGTCCAACTCAGGAGAACAGCCAGCACCATGACTTATGTCGTCACAGAAGCCTGCATCCGCTGCAAATATATGGATTGCGTGGAGGTCTGTCCTGTCGACTGCTTCTACGAGGGCGAGAACATGTTGGTCATCCATCCTGACGAATGCATCGACTGCGGAGTGTGCGAGCCTGAATGCCCAGTCGAGGCCATCATTCCCGACAGCGAACCGCCGGCCGAGCGGTGGTTAGAGCTCAACCGGGAATATGCGACTGTATGGCCCAATATCACGCGGAAGAAGCCCTACCCCGTCGATGCTGATCAGTGGAAAGATGTCCCCGACAAGTACGACAAGTATTTTACTCCCAATCCGGGCGGAGCTTAGCTGGGGCAGGCACCGTAAGGTGAAGGGCTGCGCGCTCCAATTTCCGATTTGTGGAGTTGATATACCCGATGCGCTAGCCTCAAACAGGCTTTCTACGGTATTCTGACGTTGATGCAGTGACGTGTCGTCATGCCTCCCTAGTCAAGTCGTCGACCGTCGCTGCGGCGCGGCGATGCCGGCGACCGGCTGATGCGTCCCGGTGGTTCCAGGCGGTTCGATTGTGAGAGACGGATATGACTTCGGAAAAGGTTCCATTTGCCGCCGGCGATCTCGTCGTGTACCCAACCCATGGAGTTGGCAAGATCGTTGGAATAGAAACGCAGGAGATCGCGGGCCATACGCTCAATGTCTTCGTTGTGCACTTCGACAAGGACCGCATGACTCTGCGTGTACCTCTAGCCAAGGCAAAGGTTTCGGGTCTACGCCGGCTGTCGAGCCGCAAGGAGATGGACGCAGCCCTCGCCAAGCTGCGAGGTCGCTCACGGGCTAAACGAACCATGTGGAGCCGGCGCGCTCAAGAATATCAGGCCAAGATCGCCTCCGGTGATCCCGGTTCGATCGCCGAAGTGGTTCGCGACCTCTATCGCAATGTCGGTCAACCGGAGCAATCTTATAGCGAGCGCCAAATTTACCAAGCGGCGCTTGATCGCTTGGTGCGCGAGTTCGCTGCGGTCGAGCGGATCGATGAGACAACAGCGACCCAACGGGTCGAAGAGTTGCTGACAGCCTGAGTGTCCAAGCCGGATGGGATCAGCACCGCCACCGCGGGCCAGCCGAGGACGGCTGGAAACGCAATTTGCTCAATTGCGGAATGCCCGACGAGTTTGGGCGATCGCTGCGATAAACGGCGCCGCGCAGCGCCTGATCCGTTTGCACGATATGATAAGCGACCGGTTCCAAGAGGGAGATCGCGTCGTTTATCTCGGTAATTACATCGGCTATGGAGACGCCGTGCTCGCCACGATCGACGAGCTTCTCAATTTCCGTCGCCGGGTCCTCGGACGCCAGCGTGGCTTCGCCTGCGATGTCGCCTTCTTGCGCGGGGCGCAGGAAGAAATGTGGCAGAAATTATTGCAACTGCAATTCGCGCCCAATCCAGGCGAGGTGCTACAGTGGATGGCTAGCGCCGGTATGGAAGCCACCGTGCGCGCCTATGGCGGCGACCTGCGTCAAGGATTTGCCGCCACACGAGACGGACCCCGTACGATCACGCGTTGGACTGGGGTACTCCGCGGCGCTATGAACGCCACCCCTGGACATACGACGCTGTTCTCGGCACTGCGTCATGCAGCCCTTAGCCTTGATCTGAGCGTGCTGTTTGTCCATGCGGCCATTGATCCTTCACGCCCTCTGTCCGCGCAAGGGGACGCCTTCTGGTGGGGACGGGACGATATTCTAGAACTCAGGGGCTCGTTCGAAGGATTTCGGCGGGTCGTCAGGGGGATCGACCGTGAGGAGCGCAGCTTCATAGACCGGGACTTCGCGGTATCGCTCAACGGCGGCACCGGGGGATTTGGGCCGCTTACCGCCGCTTGCTTCGGTGTAGGCGGTGCGGTGCTTGAGTTGATCGAGGCCTGAGGGGCGCTCGTCCCCCTCTAGTTCAAATGACCAGCTCGGTGCGCGGGTCGATCAGATGCATCTGATTGAGGTCGGCGACGAGCCGCATCGACTCACCCACCCGTCCCGCGGCGGCCGGATTGACCCGCCCACAGACCTCCACCCCATCGACGATGAAGTAGACCATGGTCTCCATACCCATAGGCTCGACGACATCGAGCCGCGCCTCGAAGGGGGCGGCGCCAGGCAGTACGTCTCCGCGGCCTTCGATGATGTGCTCAGGACGCAGACCGAAGGTCAGTTCGCTGCCAAGGCGTGGCCGGTAGCGGGCGACCCGCGAAGAAGGCACGGGAAAAGAGAGCCAGTCGGAAAGTCGCACGGTCAGCCCGTCGCCATTCTCGACGAGCCGGCAGGGCAGCATGTTCATTGTCGGCGAGCCGATGAAGCCGGCGACGAATTGGGTCTTCGGCGTATGATAGACCTCATGCGGCGTGCCGATCTGGTCGATCCTTCCAGCATTCATGATCACCACTCGATCCGCCAGCGTCATCGCCTCGACCTGATCGTGGGTAACATAGACTGTCGTGGTCGTGACCTGTTGGTGGATCTTTTTGATTTCGGTGCGCATTTGGACGCGGAGTTTGGCATCGAGATTTGAGAGCGGCTCGTCAAACAAGAATACCTTGGGGTTGCGCACAATCGCGCGGCCCATCGCTACACGCTGACGCTGCCCCCCCGAAAGCTGCTTCGGCCGACGATCCAAAAGGTCGGTGATATCGAGAATGCGCGCAGCGCCCTGGACGCGCTCCTTGATCTCGGCTTTTGGAAACTTTTTCAATCGCAGGCCAAAGGACATGTTCTCGAAGACTGTCATGTGCGGGTAGAGCGCGTAATTCTGGAACACCATAGCGATGTCCCGGTCCTTGGGCGGCACGTCGTTGACGAGCTGATCGCCGATATAGATCTCCCCGGAGGTGGCCTCCTCGAGCCCGGCGATCATGCGCAAGGTCGTGCTCTTGCCGCATCCGGAGGGCCCGACCAGCACGATGAACTCGCGATCAGGAATATCGAGATTGATGCCCTGTACCGCGGGGGTACGGTCGAACGTCTTGATGATATTGCGAAGCGCGACTTGCGCCATCTGTCACCCTTTCGTCGCGCCGGCGGTCAGGCCGGCTATGTAGTAGTCCATCAGAAACGCGTAGATGATCAACGGCGGTGCAGCTCCCAGCAACGCACCGGTCATGATCTGCCCCCAAGCATACACGTCACCCCTGATCAGGGTAGTTACGATGCCCACCGGCAGCGTGAGCTGATCAGCGGATGTGGTGAAGGCCAGCCCGTAAAGAAAATTCGCCCACGAAACCGTAAAGCAGAATATCGTGGCGGCGATTATCCCGGGAAGCGCAACGGGAATAAAGATCTTCCTTAGCATCTGAATATAACCGGCGCCATCGATCAGTGCCGCCTCGTCGAGCTCTCTGGGGATGCTGGCAAAATATCCAATCATAATCCAGGTACAAAACGGCACTGTCAATGTTGGTAACAGTATAACCAAGACCCACCAGTGATTGATCAGCTCGATACCGGTCTTATCGTGGATAAAGGCGAATGTTTTAAACAGTGGGATGAAGACCAACGTATCTGGGATCAGATACGCCAAAAACACGCCGATGGCCAACGTCGCCGACCCCCAGAATCTCATCCGTGCGAGCGAAAACGCCGCCAGGACGCTAATCACCATCGTGATGGACACGACGCATAGCGACACCACGGCAGAGTTTCTAAAAAAAATCAGGTACGTCTTCTGGGTCAACAAATCGACATAATTTGAAAGGGTCGGGTGATACACCCACCATGGGTTGATCGCCGCGGAGATCTCCGCGCTCGATTTGAGCGAGGTGATAAACATGTAAATCGGCGGAGTGAGAAAGAAGATCACAAACAGGATCAGGAAGAAATATGACCAGTACAACGTCCGGCGTCGGCCGCGGGAAATGCTACCATAACGGGTAGGGTGGCGCTGGCTAGCAGTCAGTTTGCCGATCGTCGTAGTCGTCGTCATACTTCGTTTCCGCGACGCCGAACGTTACGCAGGATCAAAAGTGCCGCAATCGCCAGAATCGGCGCCATAAAGAGCGACACCGCCGCACCGAGCGGAATATCGTTCCCCGAGATTGCCAAATTGAAGGCCCAAGTGGCGAAAACATGAGTCTGATCGACCGGACCGCCGTTAGTCAGGATCTTGACGATGTCAAAATTGGCGAACGTCACAATCAACGAGAACAGCGCGGTGATCTGGATGATGTTGCGCATCATCGGGAGGTTGACGTACCAAATCTTTTGCCACCAATTGGCGCCATCGATCGCTGCTGCCTCATGCAACTGTTCCGGCACCGATTTCAATGCCGCGAGATACATGATCAGAAAGAACGGCGATCCGACCCAGACATTGACCAGGATCACTGCAAAGCGGGCCCAATACGGATTACCGAGCCAGGCTACTTGCGGCATGCCCAGCTGGGCCAAGACCCAATTGAAGGCGCTATAGGACGGGTCGAACAGCCAAAACCAGGCGAGCGTGCTCATCGCGGGCGGGATGACCCAAGGGATCAACAGCATCCCACGCCACTTTCGTTGGCCCTTGGCCGGGAGGTTGTGCACAAAGTGCGCCGCGACAAACCCGATGGCCGCTTTGAAGACGACGGCAGTGACCGCGAACAGCACCGTCTGCTCAACCACCATCCAAAACGTGTTACGCTTGAAGAGAAATGCAAAGTTCCCGAAGCCGACGAAGTGAGTCATCGACTTGTTCATCATCGCCAGGCTGACCGCATAAAACGCCGGATAGACAACGAGACAGGCGACAATAGCGATCAGCGGTAGTGTCATGAAGAAAGCGACGGTCGACTTCCGCCGCACAAATTTCTGCATGGTGTTCCGCTGCCGGGCCTCAGGAATCGGGACACCGCTGGCGACCACATCTGCCATCTAGCCGTTCCTCGCGTTCGGAACCGACTGGCTCGCTTGCCCCCTCAGATCAAGCACTGCACACTCCGCGCTGAGCGCACATCGTTGACGAGTTCATCCTCTCCACCACGCAGCCGCCTTCGCCGGGACGGCAATTAGACGCTGATTGTAGCGCAGCAGTGTAAAATTACCTCACCTATTTTGCCGCGGGTCCGGTTCCCGATGCTGCGTACTCGGCTCGGGGCTGAAAATGCCGGCATCGTCCTGCCGGGTGCCGCGATGCCGCTCGAGTTCGTGCGCGTATCGACGCAGCGCGTAGGCCTCGCTCAGATATCCGATAACCCGGCGATCCGCGGGATTGTCGACGACCGGAAGCGTCTCTTGCGCGCTACGGCTGAAGCGCTTGAGGGCGGTGCGCAAGTCGTCTCCCGGTAAGAGAAACGCGGCATCCTCCGAAACGGCATCCTTAACCGTCTTGGCCGGGCCGATGCCGTCCTCTGCGTTGACCGCGGGATCGATCATTCCGCAGAGGCCCCCGCGGTCGTCGACGACAAACACCTGCTTGACACTGCCGGCCGGGAAGCGTCGGTGCAGCTCGTCGAGCAGCAACCCGCCGGCGATCACCGCCGGGTCACGCCGCATCAGCGGGCCGACCAGGAGATCGTTGATCCAACCGACATCTTCGGGGCTGCGGATCATCAAGCCGCGCAGATGGAAACGCCAAGTCGCGAAGGAATAGCCAAACCAGTGCCGCACCGCGAAGGCAGCGGTGACGACCCCCACCATCACCCCGATGGTCGCCGTGAAATCGCCGGTCGTTTCGAGCACGATCATGATCATCGTCATCGGCGCGCCGACGATCGCGGCGGCTACGGCACCCATGCCAACCAACGTGTAGATCAGCGGGTCGATACCGAGACCGGGGCCGAGGATCGCCAGCAACGAACCTGTCAGGCTACCGAACAGGCTGCCGAGAAATAGCGAGGTGCTGAACAGCCCGCCGCGATATCCCGAACCGATCGATACCGCAGATGCGATGATCTTGGCCACGATCAAACCGGCGAGAAACGGCAGATCGAAGCCGGAATGAAGCTCGCGCAGGATGCCGCCGTGACCGCTGCCGAGGACCTGGGGAAAGACCAGCGCGATGGCGCCGATCAGCAGGCCGCCGAATGCCGGTCGCGCCCATCGCGGCACCGCTTGCCGCCGAAACAGCGCTTCGGTCGAGGTCACCCCCTTCATGACCACGATGCCTAGCCCGGCCGAGGCCAGGCCCAGACCGAAGAAGGCGAGGTAATCGGATCCGGAGAGGGCGATTTCGTGCCAGACGACAAAGATCGGGTTCGAGCCGACAAGCCCGCGGACGACGAGCGCACCGGTCAAGGCGGCGATGCCGACCGGGGCCAGGGTCTGCAATGTGTAGGCACCGACGATCAGCTCGAAGGCGTAAAAGGCACCGGTGAGCGGCGCATTGAAGGCGGCGGCGATCGCTCCGGCGGCGCCGCAGCCGACAAGAGTGCGGACGTCGTCCCGGCGCAACCCGATCGATCGGCCGAGGCGCGAGGAGAACGCGGCGCCGAGCTGGGTGTAGGCCGCTTCCAGCCCGACCGAGGCCCCGAACCCGGCCGAAAGCAGTGTCACCAGCACCAGACCCACGCTGTCGCCGACCGACATTCGCCCGCCGAACAGCGCGTTCGCCTCGATCGCATCGACCACCTCGCGCTCGCGCCAACGCCGCAGCAGCGCCGCGGCGAGGCCAACGACAAGGCCACCCGCGACCGGCATCAGCAGCACCCGGGCTCGGCCCACATCGATGTCGCTCAAATACCCGGACCGCGGGATTCCGAATGCGAACCAGCGCAACCCGGCCAACAGCAGGTCGGTGACGATCACGCCGATGCCGGCCGCCCCGCCCGCGCCCAGCGCCAGAACCAGCAGGAACAGGTCGCTGTCGCGCAACCGCGCTTTGGCGTGGCGGGTATCGGCGGCCGAGCCGCCGGCCGCTTCTACCGCACGGTGCTGCGCGACCTCGGTGATCGCTATCGCTCGGTCAGCTTCAGCTCGATCCTCCGGTTGCGCCGATAGGCGTCCTCGGCGTTCCGCGGATCGATCGGCTGCTTGTCGGCGAACCCCACTGCAGACAGCCGCGCGGCCGGGATCCCTTCATCGATGGCAAAGCGCACCACCGATATCGCGCGGGCGGTCGACAATTCCCAATTCGACGGAAACTGCGGATTGCTGATCGGCCGGCGGTCGGTATGGCCATCCACCCGAAGCATCCAATTGATGTCAGGCGGGATTTTGGCGGACACCTCCTTCAGGGTGGCGATCACCGGCGCGAGCTGTTTCTTGGCGTCGTCGCTGAGCTCGGCGCTCCCCGGCGCAAAGAGCACCTCCGACTGGAACACAAAACGGTCGCCGACGACGCGGATGTCCGGCCGGTCGCCGAGGATCTGGTGCAGGCGGCCGAAGAACTCGGAGCGGTAGCGCGCCAGCTCCTCGACCTTGTTGACGAGCGCCAGATTGAGGCGTTTGCCGAGCTCGACGATCTGGCCCTGCTGCTCCTTGACCTTTGCTTCGGAGACATCCAAGGCGGCCGCGATACGCGACAGCTGGTCGCGCAACGCGGCCAGCTGGGTGTTGAGCTGGTCGACGCGGGCGAGGGCGGCGCGGCTGATCTCCTTCTCAGCCGTCAGCGCCTGGTCGGCCTTATCGGCGCGACCGCCGAGCTCGCGCAAGCGCACGTCGCGCGCGTCGATCTCCTTTTGCGCCAGCGATGTCCGCTCCTGCTCGGCGGCGAGGCGAGCCTCCAGCTCCTTGGTGCGGTCGCGCAACGCACCCAGCTCTTTTGGCGCCTGCTGCTGCGCCAGTGCAGCGACCTTGGCCTCGAGGTCGGCGCGTACGCTCTTGAGCGCATCAACGTCCCGTTTCAGGCTCTCGATCTGGCTCAGTTGCAGTTCGATCTTTTCCTTGTCGGCGCTGACGGTCGCGTCGGCCTCGCCCAGCTTCTCGGTCAGCCGGTCGCGCTCGGCCAGAGACGCCTGGAGCTGCGACGACATGTCGGCGGCGCTAGCCTGGAGATCCTCTTTGGCCCGCCGTTCCATGGCGAGCAGGTCGCCGAGCTCGTTGACCTGCCGCTGCAACCGTTGCAGGGCCTGGTCGCGCCCGGAGAGCACCTCCGAGAGATAGAACTGGCCGGCGGTGAACACCAACAGAATGAAGATGATCACCATCAGCAGCTGCGCCAGGGCATCGACGAAGCCCGGCCAGATGTCGATGCTCGAGCGACGGGAAGTTCTCGGTGTTACCATAGTCTGAGGCGTAATGCGGTCAGCGTCTGCCCTCCTCGGCGAGGGCGGCGATGGTGCGTGCGAGGATGCGGATCTCCGAGCGCAGCTCCTGCACGCTCTGGGCCCGGCCCTGGGCGACATCCTCGGTCAGGCGCGCCAAATACGCCTCGATGTTGCGCAGGTGGTTGCGCAGCACATCGTCGTGCCCGATCGAACCCTCGGCGACATCGGCTAGACGAGTCAAGGATGGCTTCAATTCCAACTGGTTCTCGGCGAGCCGCACCATCAGGATTTGGCCGGCCTTCATCTGCTCGCCGAGGATCCCCAATCGATCGGTCAGGCTCGCAAGCGTCTCGTTGGCGCCGATGCGGCTTTCCTCGCTCCTGGCGAGGATGCGTTGGAGGTTTTCCAGGCTGTCCGCCGTCTGCTCCAGCAATGCCTGAATAAAGGCGGGCACCGATCCGTCGCCGCCATCCCCGAGCTGGCCGCCCGAAAGCCTGGTATAGGTCGACAGCCACTCTTCGAGATCGTTGTAGAAGCGGTTCTGGGCCTGGCCGGCCTGCAGGTCGAGAAAGCCGAGCACGAGGCTCCCGGCGAGACCGAACAACGAGGAGCTAAACGCCGTGCTCATCCCGGCGAGCGGCGATTCCAATCCCGATTTGAGATCGGCGAAAGCGCGGGCGGCGTCGCTGCCGCCGACATTGAGCCCGCCGAGAACGCCACCGACCGAGCGCACCGTCTCGAGCAGCCCGTAAAACGTGCCCAACAGACCGAGAAAGATCAGCACGCCGATCAGGTAGCGCGAGGTCTCGCGCGTCTCGGCGAGACGCGAGCCGATGCCGTCGAGCAATGTCTGGAGAGAGGTCGCCGACAGGCTGACCCGCCTGCCCTGCCGTGTCCCGAGCATGCGAGCCATCGGCGCCAGCAGGCGCGGCGCCGATGCCTCTTCCGGGGCCTCGGCGTCACCGGCCTGGTAGTAGCGAAAATTCTCGATCCAGTCGATCTCCGGATCGAGCAGCAACACCTGGCGAAAGATATAGACGATACCGGCGAGCAGAATGACGAGGATCACCCCGTTGACCGCGGGGTTTCCCATGAAGGCGTTGAGGAGCGGCCGCCCGAGCGCCGCGGCGAGCGCCGCCACCAGCACGAGGAACAGCACCATTCGAAGCAGAAAGCGGCGCGAGTGGTTCATGCCAAATCGATCAAGCTCGCCCCCTCACCCGCCTGCCGCGCAGCGCCTCCCGGATCAGCGCAGCGAGCGGCAGGTGCAGATGATCGTTGGCGGCGAGCACGTCGCCGGTCGTCATCATCTGATGGCCGCCGGCCAGGTCGCTGACATAGCCGCCGGCCTCGCGGACCAGCAAGAGTCCGGCGGCGACGTCCCAGGGTGCGAGGCCGAACTCCCAGAACCCGTCAAAGCGGCCGGCGGCGACAGAGGCGAGGTCGAGAGCGGCCGAACCCATCCGCCGCACGCCGCTCGTGGCACT
>Ga0306926_10006898_pt1 | contig 12262 bp, 12 predicted proteins | sample flu12Cox44000178_FD_203759 | JGI IMG/M metagenome (GOLD analysis project Ga0306926, IMG submission 203759) | Lab enrichment of tropical soil microbial communities from Luquillo Experimental Forest, Puerto Rico - flux8day.12C.oxic.44.000.178 (v2)... | ecosystem: Environmental > Terrestrial >... | reverse complement strand
CAGCCCTTGTAGGACCCTCCTGCGTTCGAGCATCTGCTCCTCCCTGACGGGACCGCAACACATTCGCATCGACCATTGGGACCGACAAGCGCGTCACAACCGATTCGGGGTCGGGTATTTGTCCACGAGGGTACAATCTCCCGAGCAGCACTCGACGAGAGGCCTTTCCCACCGGCGCTTTCGGGAGCCATGTCGACTCGGCTACCATTTACAAGTTTGAGGCAAGGGAGTGAGGCATTGAGCTTGCGCGGCGACCAACTGCTGGTTGCCCCGAACTTCGATCCGGGTATTGGCGTTCCGGTCTCGATCCGGGTCAGCCCGCGGGCGCGACGGGTAGGGCTGCGGATCGACGTGGCCGGGCGCAAGGTCGAACTGGTTCTCCCGCGCGGGGTCGCGGCGAGCACAGGTCTGCGGTTTCTGGCGGCGAAGCGCGGATGGATCGCAGCGCGCCTCGAAGCCTTACCGCAACGGGTTCCGTTCGTCGAAGGAGCAATCCTACCGTTGCTCGGGGTTCCTCACCAGGTATGCCGCGAATTCGACCCCGCGGCGCCGCCAGTCAGGATTATCGACGGCGAAATCTGGGTGCGCAGCGATCCGCTGCATCTGGCACGCCGGGTCCGTGATCATCTCGTTGCAGTGGCGGAGGCCGAGATCTCTCCTCGCGCGCATCGACTGGCGGCGCGCATCGGGCGCGAAGTGGCGCGGGTTAGTGTCCGCGATACGAGGAGCCGGTGGGGCAGCTGCTCGGGACAGGGAAACCTCTCTTTCAGCTGGCGCTTGATTTTCGCTCCCGAGCCCGTGCTCGAATATGTTGTCGCGCACGAGGTGGCGCATCTCGCCGAGATGAACCACGGGCCGCGCTTTTGGCGCCTGGTGGAGAGCTTGACCCCGAACACTGCGGCGCCGCGAGCGTGGTTGAAGCGTCACCGCAACCAGTTGCTTGGTTACGGTTGAAGGACGCATGCGATGGCGCAGGGACAGGGATACACGGTCAAAGCGATCGAGCCGGTGGCGATCGGCAGCGAAGTGCAGGCTCGCCTTTTCACCTTGGCGCCGGGCGAGGTGATCCCCTGGCACTTTCACAGCGCCGTGACCGATTGGTATTTCGTGCTCGAGGGCACGCTGTCGATCGAAACCCGGGCCCCCGCCGACCGCCGCGAGCTCGCGGTCGGCGGGACCTATCACATAGCACCGAAAACTGCCCATTTGATTTCCAACCGTTCCGAGGCCGATACCCGTTTCCTGTTGGTGCAGGGTGTCGGTCCGTACGATTTTCTCAAAGTCGGCGGCTAGAGAGCTCTCACGGCACCTCCCAGGGAGAGGTCACGCTAGCAGTCACTTCTCCGGCTCGATCAGTCCCTTGACGAACCAGCGCTGCATCGCACGACCGCGGTCGGCGGCAGCGGCGCCAGGAGTGCCGTCGCCATGACGAGATGCCATGCGGTCTGCGCGTCGCCGTTGCCGATCATCTGGCGGATGCCGATGACGATCGTCGTCATCGCCGGGTATTGGTGACGAGCAACGGCCAGAGGTACTGGTTCCAGCCATAGATGAACAGGATCACGAACAGTGCCGCGATGTTGGTCCGCGACAGCGGGATGACCATGTCGATCAGGAAACGCCAGGGTCCCGCACCATCGATCTTGGCTGCCTCGACGAGCTCGTCGGGGATCGTCAGAAAGAACTGACGGAACAGCAATGTCGCCGTCGCGGAAGCGATCAGCGGGAGAACCAAGCCGGGATAGGTGTCGATCAGACCGAGATCGGCAGCGATCTTTGTAGGTCGGAATGATCCGCACCTCGACCGGCAGCATCAAGGTGACGAAGATCGCCCAGAAGCACAGCCGGCGCAGCGCAAAGCGAAAGAACACGACCGCATAAGCCGAGGGTAGCGAGATCGCGATCTTGCCGATGAGCGCCATGACGAGGGTGTTCAGCATCATCGCCGCGACCGGCTGGCCGTTGGTGCCGGCCGTCCCCAGAGCGAGCGCGTCGAAATAGTTGGCGAGAAGGTCCGTGCCGGGAACGAGCGTCATCGGCGCGCCGCAGGGCCGCCGCGACGATACCGACGCTCGGGTTGAACAGAAACAGCCACAGCATTCCGGCGATCACATAGGGCAGCAGCAGAACCGTCTTATAAAAGGCGGCGCCGCGCACGACTCTGTCGGCCATCACCGCAAACAGCAGACCCGAGGCCAGAGCCAGAACGGCGACCGCGATACTGAACACCGCAGTAATCTCGACCGAGGCGAGGTAAAACGGATCAGCAAGGACGGCGGCGAAGTTCTCGAGCCGACAAAGCAGGTCGAGATACCAAAGGCATCGCCGCGCCGCACCGATTGCAGGATCGCCTGCCCGGCTGACCAGAAGCTCCTAGAAGCAGCACTGGGAACAGCCAGCCCGGAAAGATGACGCGCCGCGCCATCTGGGCACTCCCTCGAGCAAGAACAGCGTCGCCGATATAGTCAAACGTCCCGGCGCTGAGCCCACTCAGACCGTGTGACCGCTACTCTGAATCCGGTGACACTAAATGTTGGGTCTGGGCCTATCGGGGAGGAGGATTCGGTTCGACCCTGAATACGTCGAGGAGCGCGCCCTCCGATCTTCCCTGCAACTGCACGACCATTGATGCGCCGGGAGCGACCGACCACGAATCGCCCGTGTGCCGGGTCACCTCCTGACCTCCGATCACGGTCACCACGTCGCTTGAGACCAGAGTCGCGACGTAGAACCCCTGCGGAGGCACCTCGATCCGTCGGCTGCCCGATAGCCATAGACTTCCGAGCGACAAGCGGAAGGGTTGCGCTGTCCCAGTCGCGGCCGACAACGAGACGGTGGTGCTGAATCTCGTCGTGGCGACGATGCCGCGCGCATGGTCCGGGGACGCCGGGGTTGGGTTCGGCTGCTGGGCGATCGCGGCCGAGGACAAAAGAACGAATGCCGCCGCAACCGCAGGCGCTGTTGTGATCATCGGACCCTCCCACACGTCACGGTGCCAGCATGTAGACGTGTCCGCCGCCTGTTGCGACAAAGAGACGACCGTCGGAAATCGCGGGCTCGCTGCGCAGGCCCGCCGCGCTCGTCCCATCTGGCAGAGCAACGTCGGCCAGCACCGCCGGTGCCCATACCACGGTAAAGCCGAGCGCTACACAACTCGCCAACGGGGTCAGGACCTGCGAGCAACGCACGCCAAGCGGCGGTGCTCTCGTGGGATCGGCGAGGGCGACGACGTGGCCCAGGTCCGTCCCGATGTAGAAAATGCCTCTGGTCACGGTAGGAGCGCCGAGTGAGTAACCGCCGCCACTATTGTTCGGCACATCGGAAATCCATCGCACGCGCTTGGACGCCGAGGTGGTGCAGACATTGAGAGCGTGCAGCCGACCATAGCCGGCAAACACGCCTGTGCTGGTGACGAGCGCCTCCCCTCCGGTGGTAATGGCAAGCACATCACCCCACGCCGCGCCCGGGCGCTTGTAGTCGGTGTCGCTATGCACATGCGCGCCGGTCGGTACAAATTTGCAATGCGCTGCCGGTGGCACGGTCGCCGGGAACTGCCATCGGCAGGAACCATTCCTCGCGTCTAGTGCGTAGGACCAGCCATCTTTCATCACTGAGGCGGCAATCTGCCCACAACTCGTCGACATCATCGTCACCCCAGCGGACCAGTCGGGATCATCGTCCAACGCATAGGGGACCGGTTGAAATTGCCAGATTATCGCTCCGGTTTTGCCATCGACGCGCAGCATGCTGAGGCCACGGTTCGGGACGGGCTCCGAGGCCGTGCCATCAGCCGTGTTCCCGGTCGTGAATATGACGTCGTCGCGCTCGGCGGTCGGAGCGTTCCAGATGCCGCCGCCTCGACTACTGGTGGCAATGAACGAGAATCCGGGCACCAGGTGCCCATCGCTCGCGTCGACGGCGACCAACTTGCCGTTCTGGATTGGATCGTCCCCCGCGTCGTGGATCCCGACATAGACCCTGCGTTCATAGACGAGTGGCGAAGAATAGCCGATCCGCTCATGCTGCTCGAATGTGGCGCCTGGAGTGCACCCGTTCACACGCGCGAGGACATCGCTCTTCCATGTCAATCCGCCAGTGGCCTGATCGAGGGCGAATAGCCGACCGCTGCCGAGGCCGCCGTCCACGGTGGGGTCAGGATCCGGCGCGCCGAAGATCACCAGGTGTTCGTAGCGGCTCGCACTCGACATGACACCGTAGGCGCCGAAAGTCTGGGGGAAAAACCCGCCTGTGCAGGAGCCCAAAAGAGGGGGCTGACTCGTCGGTGGGAACTGCCACAGGAGGGCACCGGTCTTAGCATCGAGTGCGTAGAACCGGCCGCTTGTGCTGCCGATAAGAACACGGCCGTCGATCACGATAGGCGATGCGAGAAACGAGCCGCCCTCGCCGGCCGCGGTCGGTGGCCACTGCCACCGGACCGCCAGGCTCGGAACCTTTGCAGGGTCCGACAGCGCGCTGCGATCCTCCTGCTCCCCGGTCCGTGACCAATCGTGGCGATAGTCCGGCCAGTCGTCCCGGTCCGCGGTCCGCCCGGCTCCCGAGCACCCGATGAGCACTACAGCACATGCGACAGCCCGAATCGCCCACGCAAACATCTAACGAACCTCCACGAGGTAGATCCTCAGTACCGACGGAACGTCGCTGCTGTTGCGGAACTCGAGCGGCACGCCGGACGCAACGGCAATAACGTTGGAAACCTCCAACCGAATTGAGCGATCACCGGCCTGCAAGCTGCCCTCACCGGACCGCAGATCGACGAGCGCCGGACCGGGGAGCGGATCAAGTCGCACGAGCGCACGCGCGCCGATGATGACCTCGCGGATCTCAGTATTGCTGCTATCGGGCCCTTGACCCTGAAAAATGGTTCGTATCGATCCGTCTTGCGTGCCCAGCCTTTCGAACGGGATCGCCGCAGGTCGCCCGACATATGCCGCGGCACCTGGAGGAGGTGGCGGCAAGGGGCCGGTGTCGCTGTGAGAACCCTCTTGCCCCCAGGCTAGCCCTGAAACGGCCAAGACGAGGGCTATGCTTCCGCACGGCAGGGTGATGCGCACGCGATCCTCCCTCCACGCTCCGCGGGAATCTCGCTCCGGTCCCGGCACCAGCAACGATCGATGGATCCGACACGTCTCGGATAGCCCCTCGATCGACGCCAAAACTGGCGTGGATGCCACTATCGTATCCCGGTTCCAGGCGGCATGGCAGCCCCGTGGAGCGAGTTTGTCGCAGGCAACAGGTAGTAACCGAGACTTTCCGAATTGGCACAGTGCAAATATAGTTATCGGTCATTTCGGACTAGCGGGCAACTGTTAAGTCCGCTCGGGATCGGCCATGAGTCGCGCTGACACTGTTGTTATAATCGAGCACCGCCGGAATGGATGTCCACCGGATCTCAATTGAAGACCAAATTTCACCCTTTCGCACCCGACCCATGTGAAACATCCGTACAGGATGAGCGGCTTCGCGGCGAAGGGAAGTATTGGAGGCATCAAAAAGCCCGCTGCGTCGGCTCTCTGCCTGATGAGCTCGACCGTCCAGTCTTGGTTGAAGGAGCGTCGCGCCGGCCGTTACTGCTGGGTGTTCCGCTCAAACTGCCGCAGCAGGCCGTTGCCGCGCTTGACCGCGTCATCCATTGCGATCTGCGCATCCTGTTTGCCGGCGAAGGCCGCTTCGAGTTCCTCGGCGATGATGTCGCGGATCTGCCCCTGATTGCCGAGGCGCAGCCCGCGCGAGTTCTCGGTCGGCGGTTTTGCCGTCATCTGGATGACCGGGATCTCGCGGCCCGGGTTCTTGTCGTAGAACCCGGACCCTCTGGTCGCGGCATAGGCTGCTTTGGTCATCGGCAGATAACCGGTCACCTCGTGCAGCTCTTGCTGCAGACTGGTTTGCGATAGGAACGTGAAGAATTTGGCCACACCTTTGGATTCCTCGGGTTTCTTCCCGCCCACGACCCAGAGGCTCGCGCCGCCGATGATCGAGTTCTGCGGCGCCCCGGCGCGACATCGGGTTAATAGGGCAGCTCGGCCATGCTGAAATCGAATTTGGCACCGGTCTTGAAGAGCCCGAAGGCGGCGGACGAGGTCTGGATCATGCCGCATTCGCCGTTGGCGAACTTGCCCTCGGGCTCGCTCGTCCGCCCGCCATAATCGAAGCTCTTGTCCTTCTGCGCCTCGGCCGGGTTGCCGATATGCTTCACACAGACCGGATTGTTGAATTCGAGCTCGGCATCGGCACCTTCGAGCCCGTTCGGCTTGTCGCGAGCGGAATGCTGTGCCAGGCGCTGAACTGCTCGATCTGCGTCCAGGTGATCCACCCCGCGATCAGGCCGCAGGGGATGCCTGCGGCACGCAGTTTTTGCGCCGCGCTTAGGGTATCGGGCCAGGTAGAGAGCGCCTTATCCGGGTCCAGCCCCGCCTTCTTGAGGGCGTCCTTGTTCCGATAGGTGATCGCCGTCGAGCTGTTGAACGGCAGCGACAGCATCTTGCCGTCGGCGGTGCTGTAATCGGCAGTTACCGCCGGCAGGTAGGCATTCGGATCGAAGGGCTCTCCGGCCCCGGCCAGGCACGCCGCAAGAAGGGCGGCGACCAACGTCCATTTCATCTGCATTTCCCCGCGAACGATCCCTGGGGCCATGCGCGCGCGTTCTCTGGAGCCGCAGATTGCCAAATTGCCACAGCCCCGAGAAGCTTTTGTGACGTTCCCCTGATCACGCCCTCTGGTGGATGATCTAGAATTTAGTGCCACGCCTGACGGCGGTGATTTTTGTCGGGATCGGCGGTCCAAGTTAAAGGCTTGGGATAATGCTGGGTTCGACCCGTAGCGCGCGCTCGGGTCGTTATGCCCCATAGGCGTCATTGAGCGAGCCCCCAGCGGGCGCGCATAGCGGCCATTTGGTTAAGCACTCGGCGCGCGCCCTTCGATAACGCGGAAAGCCGCTTGACCACCTACGAGCGGCACGTTGTAGGCCACTACCGGCTGGGTGATGCCCTTGAGGGCGAGCGCACCGACCTGTTCGGTTACGACGCTTCCCCTTAGCGCGACATTGACGCGTTGACTGAGCAGAATTTGGCCGTCCTTGGCCTCAGCACAAGACGGGCGGCGACATTGCACACCGTGCCGATCGCCGTATAGCCGGAGCGCTCGGAGAACCCGATCTGGCCCAGCGTCGCATAACCTCGCGCGATACCGGCGCCAAACCCCAGATCGCGGCCACGCTCGCGCCAGTCGGCGATCAGCGTGCTGGCCGCCTCGCGCATCGCCACGGCCATCTTGACCGCGCGCTCTGCCGGGTCCGGACAGGGGACTGGGTCGTTGAAGAACACCATGATCCCGTCGCCGGAGAATTGGTCGAGCGTCCCCTCGAATCGGGCGACGAGGGGTCCCAATGCGCCATGGTATTCGCGTAGGAAATCCAGCACTTCCTCGGGCTCGGCCGTCTCGGTGAAGGCGGTGTAGCCGCGCAAATCGCAAAACACGACGACGATCTCGCGGCGATGGCTTTCGAGGATCTTCTCGTCGCCGTGCGAGACAATGAGTTCGGCCAGCTGCGGCGCGAGAAACCGCTTCAACCGCCCGACCCGCCCCAGCTCTTCGACCTGTTCGGCGACGCGCGCTTCGAGACCACGGTTCAGCTCCGCTACTTGATCGGTGCGCTCGCGCAATTCGCCGATCAGCCGCGCGTTCTCCATTGCGATGACCGCCTGCGCCGCGAAATTCTGTAGCAGCGCCATCTCTTTGTCGGAGAACGCTCGCACCTCGCGGCGCCAAATCGTAAAGGTGCCAATAAGCCCTCGTTCAGTGCGCAGCGCCGCCGCGAGCTGGGTTCGGGCCCCACCCAATCGAAGCAAGGCAAGCCTTCCGGGGTCGCCGGAATCAACCGGCGCGCCTGAAGCGCTATCAAGAATATGGACAATGTCTTCACCACGGGCGAGGCGCCCCGAGCCGGTCTCAGGGTGCGATCGGGTCGGATCCCTAGGAAATTCGCCGAGACCGCGGTGTGCCACAGGCCAGAAGCATTCGCCGTCGTAGGTACATAACACCCCGGCTTCCGCGTCACATACCCGGATCGCTTTTTCCAACATTGCGTCGAACACCGGCGCAAGCTCGCCGGGCGAGGAGTTGATGACCTGCAATACCTCGGCGGTCGCGGTCTGCTGCTCCAAGGCCTCGCGCGTCTCATTAATGAGGCGGGCGTTCTCGATTGCGATTTCCGCTTGCGCGGCGAAATTTTGCAGCAACGCGATCTGTTTGTCGGTGAACGGCCTTACCTCCTGGCGGTAAATCGTGAACGTCCCGACTACGGCATCGTCCTTGCGCAACGGTACAATCAGGCCGGTACGGGCACCGCCGATATCAACCATAGCGCGGTGCATGGGGTTTCTTCCGCTTCGATAAGCCTCATCGTCCTTCATGTCTGCAAAGTGGACGACACGTTCTCCATGGAGCACTCGCTGTTGCCCGCCGCCAGGACCCGGCTGATCCGCCGTTGTTGCCAAATACTCGACATACGGAGCGGGCAGTCCTCGCTGAGCGAGGGTCTGGAAGCGCTCGCCGTCGAAACCCACGAGAGAGCCAAAGGCGGCTTCGCAGAGCCGCAGAGCTCTTTCAAGCATCGCGTCGAACACCGGCGCGAGGTTACCGGGCGAGGAATTGATGACTTGCAATACCTCGGCGGTCGCAGTCTGCTGTTCCAAAGCGTCGCGCGTCTCGGTCAACAGCCGCGCATTCTCCATTGCGATGACCGCCTGCGCCGCGAAGTTCTGCAGCAGCGCAACTTGCTTGTCGGAGAAGGCGCGGACCTCCTGGCGATAGGCCGTGATAAAGCCTAGGAGCGCGCCGTCTCTGCGCAAAGCGACTATGAGGTTGGTACGCGCGCCGCCGAGGTCGACCATGGCACGCCGCTGTAGATTCCCTTGCCGCTAAAGGTCGTCGTCCTTCAGATCGATGATATGGCTAACCGGTTCGCCGGCATGGAGCCTGGCGATGATCCCAGGCCCCCGGGCTGATATGGGGTTGTGCTGCAGGAACTCCACATATTCGGCCGGAACACCGCGAGCGGCAACCACATAGGACTGTTCACCGTCCGTAACCAGCATTATGCCGAAAGCCGCCTCACAAAGGCGGATCGCTTTTTCGAGCATTGCGTCGAACACCGGCGTAAGGTCGCCGGGCGAGCTGTTGATGACCTGCAATATCTCCGCTGTTGCAGTCTGCTGCTCCAATGCCTCGCGCGTTTCGGTCAGGAGCCGCGCGTTTTCCATCGCGATCACCGCTTGCGCGGCGAAATTCTGCAATAGCGCGACTGCTTGTCGGTAAACGGCCGCACCTCTTCGCGGTGGGCGGTGATGTAGCCGAGCAATGCGCCGTCCTTGCGCAAGGGCACCACCAGCAGAGTGCGGATGCCCGCCTCATCGGACGCTCGGCCGATAGGATCGTCCGGATCCTCCCGCGCTCTGGTCATCATATCGGGAACGTGAACATACCGCTCCCCACGCAGCAATCTTTGCTGGATGGGACGCGCATGAAACGGCCGGCGCATCAATTCCGCAAACCGCGGCGGAATTGCATGCGCGGCGACATTACGAAAGCGCTCGCCGTCATAGATATTCAAGCCACCGTGCGCGGCGCCGCAGAGCGTGTGCGCTTTCTCCAGGATCGCGTCGAACACTGGCGCGAGGTCGCCGGGAGACGAATTGATGACCTGCAATATCTCGGCGGTCGCGGTTTGCTGCTCCAACGCTTCTCGCGTCTCGGTCAACAGCCGCGCGTTTTCCATCGCAATGACCGCCTGCGCGGCGAAATTCTCCAAAAGGGCGATCTCTTTTTCCGAGAACGGGTGCACCCCGTGGCGATGGGCGCTAATAAAGCCGAGTAGGCTCGTGTCCTTTCGCAGCGCCACAAAGAGTGTGGTCCGCAAATCAGTGAGCTCGAGAAATGCGCGCGTCGTCTCCGCGTCCGGTGGCTCACTTTCCAGCATCCGCTGATCCCGGAGGTGGAGGACGCGCTCGCCCTGTATCAGCCTCTGCATATAGACGTTGGGGCGGAACGGGCGGCGCACGAATGCCGCGAACTGTTCCGAGTAGCCAAACGTCGCCAAGGCGTGGAAATGCTCGCCGTCATAGGCCGCCAAGGTACCAACCTCTGCGCCGCAAAGGCTGTGCGCCTTTTCCAATATCGCGTCGAATACCGGCGCGAGGTCGCCGGGCGAGGAGTTGATGACCTGCAATATCTCGGCCGTCCCGGTCTGCTGCTCCAAGGCTTCGCGCGTCTCGGTAATGAGCCGTGCGTTCTCCATTGCGATAACCGCCTGCGCCGCAAAGTTCTGTAATAGCGCGATTTCCTTGTCGGTGAATGGCTGCACCTCTTTCCGAGCAGCATTGATCATTCCGAGCAGCATATTGTCTTTACGCAGCGGTACGAACAGAGAGGTGCGCGCACCGGTCCGCTCGACGGCCGCCTGTGTCAAGGGGTGGTCGATCTTGGCCTGGTCCGGGATGTGGACAAAGGGTGCGCCGTCGAGGAGGGGCTGTGTGATCGGGTTGCCGACCGCCGGGACTCCCTCTCGTAGGTGCTCAGTCCACCCTTCTGAATAGGCGCGCATCGCTACGGCGCGCATTTTCTCGCCGTCATATAGCGCGAGACTTCCGTTCGCTACGCCGCAGAGGCTATGCGCCTTCTCCAGGATCACGTCGAACACGGGCGCGAGGTCGCCCGGCGATGAGTTGATGACCTGCAATACCTCGGCGGTCGCGGTCTGCTGCTCCAAGGCCTTGCGCGTCTCGGTCAGGAGCCGTGCATTCTCCATTGCGATCACCGCCTGGGCCGCGAAGTTCTGGACCAGGGAAATCTGCGCGTCGGAGAATGGGCGGACCTCGCGCCGGCCGATCATAAACGCTCCGATTGGAGCGCCATCCTTCAGCAGGGCGACCCCTAATAGGCTGTGGACTCCACTGAGCTCGACCGCTCCCTTTGTGATGGCTTCTTCCGACGGATAAAGCTCATGCTCTACAAGGTCGGGAACGTGTAAGAGTCGCTCGCGCATGGTGAGCCGCACCCCCTCCGGCGGGCCCAATCCGGCCAGTTCGCGTTCGCGGAGCATCGCGACGAATTCGGGGGTGTTCCCGTGTGACGCCACGGCCGTTGTCTCCGCCCCGTCGAGGGTCCATAGCGCACCTTGGGTGCCGCCGCACAGACGGATTGCTTTTTCCAGCATTGCCTCGAAAACCGGCACAAGATCGCCGGGTGAAGAATTGATGACCTGCAATACCTCAGCGGTCGCGGTCTGCTGCTCCAGCGCCTCGCGCGTCTCGGTAAGGAGCCGCGCATTTTCCATGGCGATGACCGCCTGCGCCGCGAAATTCTGCAACAGCCCAATCTGCTTTTCGGAGAAGGTGCCGGCCTCTTTACGGAAAATAGTAATCGCCCCGAGAAGGACGCCTTCTTTGCGCAGCGCCACATTGAGAAGACTACGGAAGCCGCTGCGGTCCGCCACTTCGCGGTATTTGGCCCGAGTGCGATAGCCGGCGCTCTCCTCGATATTCTCGGCAGCACTGACCTCTTCGCCGTGCACAATTCGGTCCAATGGACCCCCCGGCGCTGGCGGGAACGGGTCGAGGCTCAGTGCCCGCTCAGCCAATTGGCTCTCGGGGTGAACCGCCGCTGCCATGGAGAATAATTGGCCGTCATATGTCAAAAGGTTGCCATAGACGGCACCGCATAGCCGCACTGCCTTTTCCAGGATCGCGTCGAACACCGGGGTGAGGTCGCCCGGCGATGAATTGATGACCTGTAAGACCTGAGCGGTAGCGGTCTGCTGCTCCAAAGCCTCATCGCGCTCCGCGGTGCGCTTCAACAGCTCCGCTTCAAGCTCGGCAATGCTTCGCCGCGCGTTGATCCGAGGTGCTTTGCCCTTAGCAGCCATACGCGTGCCTGCGAGCCATCGTTATGCTCTTCATACTCGAAACCGTTGCCGATATGCGAGCCATCCCGCTCAGGCGATCTCCGATAGTGGTGCCGAATAGCCGTTTCGGGTCGATCTGACCCGTTGAGCCGATGCGAGCCCAGTGTCCGGTTTCGTGAAGGGTTTCGGATGCCGGCCCAGCGCGAGCGATCGAGCGGGTAATGGGGGCCGGCGTCGGAAAGCCCCCGAAGAAGGAACCCGCGGGATAGCGGTGAGCGGTTGGCCTATGGGGATTTTGCGTGGCAGCGGCTTTAGCGAGGGATGGTCTTCCCAAGATCGGCGAGA
>Ga0306926_10006895_pt1 | contig 12266 bp, 10 predicted proteins | sample flu12Cox44000178_FD_203759 | JGI IMG/M metagenome (GOLD analysis project Ga0306926, IMG submission 203759) | Lab enrichment of tropical soil microbial communities from Luquillo Experimental Forest, Puerto Rico - flux8day.12C.oxic.44.000.178 (v2)... | ecosystem: Environmental > Terrestrial >... | reverse complement strand
TCTGGCCTGGCCGTCTTCCCAGACGACACCGTCGACATCGACGTCCCAGATCATCGCGGCACGCCCACGCAATTCGTCGACGATTTTCTTGCTCGCCTCGACGACCGCCATGCCGGTGGCAAAGGTCACGCGCGAGCCGCCGGTCGGGTTGGTGAAGCCGACCGCGGACGTATCGGCGACGACCGAGCGCACCTGGCTGTAATCGATGCCCAAGGTCTCGGCCGCCATCAGCGCCATCGACGCTCGCGAGCCGCCGATATCGACGCTGCCGCTGGAGACGATGACAGAACCGTCCTCATTGACCTGGACGGTGGCGCTCGATTCGCCGCCGCCGTTGAACCAATAGCCCGAGGCAACGCCGCGCCCCTGGTTGGGACCGAGGGGTGCTTTGTAGGCTGGGTGATTAATCAGCGCTTCCAGAGTCTCGACATAGCCGCCATGGCTCATCTTCGGCCCGTAGATCATCGTGGTTCCCGGCCGCACCGCGTTTTTGAGCCGCAATTGCAGCGGGTCCATGCCGAGCTTCTTGGCCAGTACGTCGAGCGTGCTTTCGACCCCGAAGGCCGAAATCGGCGAGCCTGGCGCGCGATAAGCCGACGCCTTTGGGCGGTTGCTGACGACGTCATAGCCAACCGTGCGCGCATTCGGGATGTTGTAGGGCGCGAAGGCGCACAGGCACCCGTTCATGACCGGCGAGCCGGGGAAGGCGCCGGCTTGGAATTTGAAGACCCCGTCGGCGGCGGTGATCGTGCCGTCCTTTTTTGCACCGATCTTGACCCGCATCGACGCGCCCGAAGTCGGGCCGGTCGCCTTGAACACCTCGTCACGGCTCATCACGATCTTGACCGCACGGCCGGTCTTCTTTGACAACGCGGCGGCGATCGGCTCGAGATAGACCGGGATCTTCCCGCCAAAGCCGCCGCCGATCTCGGACGGCGTCACCCGCACCTGGCCGACCCCCATGCCGAGCAGCCTCGCGGTCAGCGCCCGCACCCCGAAATGGCCTTGGGTCGCGGTCCAGATCTCGGCCAGGCCGTCGGCATCGACGCGCGCCGCGCAGGCATGCGGCTCGATATAGGCCTGGTGCACGGCCGCGGTCTTAAACTCCTTCTCGACGACGACATCGGCCTCGGCGAAGCCCTGCTCCAGGTCGCCGATCTGAAATTCGAGCCTTTTCGAAATATTCGACGGCTTCGCCGGCGCCGGCTCGATGCCGCGGGTGATCATGTCTTCGAACAATAGCGGCGCGTCCGGCTGCATCGCCTCGTCGACATCGATCACGTGCGGCAGGACCTCGTAATCGATCTCGAGCAGTGCGGCCGCATCCTCGGCGACCGATTTGCTGATTGCGGCAATGGCGGCAACCGGGTGGCCTTCATAGAGCGCCTTTTCGCGCGCCATGATGTTGCGCGTGATGTGCCAGAGATTCTGCGCCACCCGCTCCGGACCCACATATTCGAACTTCTGATCGGGGAAATCGGCCGAGGTCACGACCGCCTTGACGCCGGGCAATGCCAGCGCCTTCGATGCGCCGATCGAGCGAATGCGGGCATGCGCGTGCGGTGAGCGGATAACCTTGCCGTAAAGCGTGCCCGCCGTCGCGAAATCGGCACCATACATCGCCCGCCCGGTAACCTTGGGCACCCCGTCCGGACGGATCGGCCGTGTCCCGACCCACTTGAACCCCCTCGGCGCAATGTCGTTCATCGCTCTTCTCCGTCGTCGCGTTGTGGCGGCTGGTCTCAGCTTACCGTGAGGCAGCGCGCGCTCAAAAGCAAAACCGCGAGCGCGCGCCTTGCGAGCTCGCCGGTCGCGCTTCGCCATCTCGGCGCCAAGATCGTGATCTATCATCGTGCCGGATCGAAGAGCCTCGTTCGGCGTTTTCAGCCGGCCAAGACAGGATGTCAAAAAATTGTCAAAGCCACCCTGCTAGAAGGCTTTGTTTTCGCGTAATATATTGAATTAAACTAATTTATCCCGCTCGAATCGAGATTCTCCCCTGCTTTCCAGGGGAGAACAGGGGGCGCAAGGGGCTGGCGCCACCCTGCTCAGCCGGACTACGTGGCCGGATCCGCGGGATTGGAAGTACGTTGGATGGTGCACGGAGCAACTGAGACGGCGCGTATGTTATAGCATCCGGGCATTGGCGAATGACGGGGTACTCTTCAGGCCGCGACACTTGCTGACTGCAGCCCGGACACTCTTGAGGATTTTATGCACAAACCCGTTCGCAAAGCCGTCTTCCCGGTCGCCGGGCTGGGAACCCGCTTTCTGCCGGCAACCAAGGCGATGCCCAAGGAAATGCTGCCGATCGTCGACAAGCCGCTGATCCATTACGCGGTCGAGGAGGCCAAGGCAGCGGGGATCGAGCAGTTCTTTTTTGTCACGAGCCGCGGCAAGAGCGCGATCGACGATCATTTCGACCGCGCGTTCGAGCTCGAGGCCACCCTGCGCGAGCGCGGCAAGGAAGACCTGCTCGACGAGCTCGAGGCGCGGCTGCCGGAACCTGGGCAAATCGCCTATACGCGGCAGCAAACGCCGCTCGGGCTCGGGCACGCGGTGTGGTGCGCTCGCGAGCTGGTCGGCGACGAGCCCTTCGCCGTGTTGCTCGCCGACGACCTGATGGTGTGCGAGGTACCCTGCCTAACGCAGATGGTCGAGGCCTATCGGCAAACCGGCGGCAATCTCGCCGCGATCATCGAGGTGCCGCGCGCCGAGACCCAGCGCTATGGGGTGCTCGATGTCATCCGCGATGGCGGCAGACTGGTGCGGGCGCGGGGTGTGGTCGAGAAACCCGAGCCTGCGGCGGCACCTTCGACCTTGACCATCATCGGCCGTTACATCATCCAGCCCGAGGTCTTTGGTCATCTGGCCGGCGCCGAACCGGGCAGCGGTGGCGAGATCCAGCTGACCGACGCGCTCGCCAGGCTCATCGATGATAGCCAGCCGTTTCATGGGCTGCGCTTCGAGGGCAAGCGCTTTGATTGCGGCGACAAGCTCGGCTTTCTCGAAGCAACGATAGCGCTCGGACTCGAGCACCCCGACCTCGGGCCCGGTCTGCGCCGGATTTTGGCTAGCTACCTCTGAATTCCAGATGGGCCATCGCTTCGACCCGACGATACTGCGCGAATACGACATCCGCGGCATCGTCGGAACGACCTTGTCGGGCGCCGACGCCCGAGCGGTCGGGCGAGCCTACGCCGTCAACCTTGCCGAGGCCGGAGGACACCGTGTCGTAGTCGGTTATGACGGCCGGCTGACCTCGCCTGAGCTCGAGGCGGCACTGGTCGACGGCCTTGCGGCAGAGGGTGCCGACGTCGTGCGGATCGGCCGCGGACCGACGCCGATGCTCTACTATGCGGCGGCGACGCTCGGCATTGACGGTGGCGTCATGGTCACCGGCTCGCACAATCCGCCCGACCACAACGGCTTCAAATTCGTATTCCAAGGCAAGCCATTTTACGGTGCAGCGATCCAGCGGTTGGGCGAGGTTGCCCTCGGTCTCGGTGACGTTCACCATGCCCCCGGCCGGATCAGCGAGCACCCGATCCGTAAGGACTACGTTGCGAGACTTGCGCGCGACTATCACGGCACACGCCCGCTGACCGTCGCCTGGGATGTCGGGAACGGTGCCACCGGCGAGGTGGTTCAGGAGCTGACCGCGCACCTACCAGGCAGGCACATCCTGCTGAACGAAATGATCGACGGCAGCTTTCCGGCGCATCATCCCGATCCGACGATCCCCGAGAACCTGGTCCAGTTGCAACAGGCAGTGGCGCGCGAGCGCTGCGATCTCGGCATCGCCTTTGATGGTGACGGCGATCGGATCGGAGTCGTCGACGGACGCGGGCACATCTTATGGGGCGATCAGCTGATGGTCGTGCTGGCACGCGATGTGCTGGCCCGCCATCCCGGCGCACCGATTATCGCCGACGTCAAGGCGAGCCAGGTGCTGTTCGACGAGATCGCCCGGATGGGCGGCCGCCCAGTCATGGCAGCGACCGGCCACTCGCTGATCAAGGCCAAGCTCGCCGAGACCGGGGCGCCGCTCGCCGGCGAGATGAGCGGACACATCTTTTTTGCTGACGGCTATTACGGCTTCGATGATGCGGTTTATGTCGCGGTGCGGCTGCTCGGCGTAATCAGCCGCTCGCAAGAAAGCCTCGCCGCCATTGCTGATCGGCTGCCTGCCGTGGTCAACACCCCCGAGCTGCGCTTTCCGTGTGACGAAGCCCGCAAATTCGAGGTCGTGCACGAGGTTCGCGAGCGCCTGCGCAAGGCCACGGCCAAGATGACCGACATTGACGGCGTGCGCGTGCAAACCGCCGACGGATGGTGGCTGTTGCGTGCCTCGAATACGCAGGCGGTTCTGGTCGCCCGCGCCGAATCGACTACCGAGGACGGTCTCGCCCGTCTCAAAAAAGAACTTGCGGCCGAACTCTCCGCGAGCGGGGTCGCCTTGCCCGACACCTGACCCCGGCGCCTGCGGACCGCCGTCGCAGCGTCCCGGTTAGCGCGCAGCGACCTTCACGCTCGTCACCGGGACAACCGAGCACTCGATTTTCTTTTTGTGCAAGGCGACGCAGGCGCTCCACGCTTCCTGCGGCGTGAAGTTCAGGAGCCGCGCGCGATAAAGGCGCTCTTTGCCGGCCTTTGCCGGTTCCACGATCTGCACGGGTCTGCCCCTGGCTCCGGGAAGGCTGGCGGCGGCTTCGCGCGCGGCCTGAAGCGCCGCCGGTTCGGCATGGAAGGCACCGAGTTGAATGCTCCAATGCTCGCCAGCCGGCTGCGCGCGCTCGTGCGCGAGCGGCGCCGCCTCCGCCTTGGCGAAAGGCGAGAGATGCGCTGCGAGCCGCGAGGCAGCCTTGGAGATCATCCCAGACTTGCTCCGCGGCGGCGGTGACGAGGGCAGCTCGGCTTCGGCGACGGCCGGCGGCGGCGCCTCACGACGCGCGACCATCGTGGTCCCGGCACCGACTTGTTCGAAGCCCCGGTCAAGCAGCACGGCCATTTCCCGATCGCGCGTTCCCGCCGACGGTCCCCCCATGATCACGCCGATCAGTCGGTGCCCATTGCGCACCGCAGATGCCGCGAGGTTGAAGCCGGAGGCACCGATATATCCGGTCTTGATCCCGTCCGCCCCCTCATACCAGTCGAGCAAATGGTTGTGATTGTGGATAGTCTTGCCCCGAAAGTAGAATTCTCGTGTCGAGAAATAGCGATACTCCCTCGGGAAATCGCGATAGAGGGCGAGTGCCAGTTGCGCCTCGTCACGCGCCGTCGTGTACTGGTCGGGATCAGGCAGGCCGGATGCATTGCGGTATGCGGTGCTGTTCATCCCGAGTTGGCGAGCCTTGCTCGTCATATGTGCAGCAAAGGCTGGCTCACTGCCGGCCAGCCCCTCGGCAAGCACAGTGGCGGCGTCATTCGCCGATCGCGTAACAAGACCGAGGATCAGGTCTTGGACGGCAATCGATTCGCCGGGTCTGAGACCGAGCTTGGTCGGCGACCGGCTGGCTGCCTCGTAGGAGACCGGGAGATACTGATCGAGGCGAAGCCTACCCGCGTTCAGTGCCTCAAACGTCAAGTAGAGCGTCATCATTTTGGTCAGAGAGGCCGGATAGGTGATCGCATCGGCATTCTCCGCATTCAGAACTTGGCCGGTTTCGACATCGATCACGATCGATTCGCCGACCAGAACCGGGCCGAGCCCGACCGCCGCATGGTGCGCGCGAGTGTGGTAGCGCGGGTGCCGCGCTGCTTCGGCCTGCCTGCCGGCAAACATCGACAGAGCAACAATGGCGCCGGCGCTGCCGCAGGCAAGGACTCGCAACACATGAGCGGCAGCGTTGCGGGACGCTGCGCGCCCCTTGCCCGCGAAGACTGTCACTTCACAATCCCCCCAATTCCCCCGTCGACTGCGAAGCATCGGCGATGCCCGCGCAATCGTCCTCGGAAACATTAGAAAAAAGGGAAGACGTTGTCCACGATTCGAGCGATCGGTAATCCCAATATCGCGCTTATTGCTCACTGGGTTTCGATTCAGGCGCTCATTCGGTGAGGTTGATTGCCCGGCGAGCTGTCTTCTGCTCATCGAATCGATCGGCGGAACAGTCCTCAGCATCGTGTGTCCGTCGCGATGACGATCGAATCGATGCCACGAGGATACGAGCGGACGGTCGACTAATTTCGGCCGCTCTGTCGGCACGCTCTACCCGCGGCCGTGCCTGCAATCCCGGCACTGGCCTTTGCCGCCTCGCCAGCATCATCTTGTGCGTCGCACAAGCCCACTTGTGACCTTAACCCAATTGGTCTATTTTTTATCTTGTGCGGTGCAACAACAGACGCGGCTGAAGCAGGCGAGGATCATAGAGATGGAATCGAAAGGGAGGCGCGCATCGCGCGCGGCGCGGCCGAGGACGAACCGAGTGGAAGCCGCACCACCGGCCGAGGCCCGCCCCGGATTGGCAAAACCGCTGGTGAGCGCCGCTGAGGAGCTGACATCGGCCCCCCCTGTAGAGAGCGTGATGTCGACCTCGACGACGACGGCTCCGCCGGGCTCCGAAGCGACAGCAGATACGGCGAAGGGCGCGTCGTCCGGGGGTCCTTCCGATTTCGGCCACGAGGCCTTTGCGGCCTTCGTCCAGTCGCAGACGGCAGTGGCTCGGGGGTTGGAGGCGCTCGGCGCGGAGGTGGCCGGGCTGGCACTTTCGCGAATCGATGCAGCCGCGCGTACGGCAACCGACATGCTGGCCGTCAGGACCATCTCCGACGCGATCGAGCTCAATGCCGGGTTCACCCGCAACAGCATCGACGCGTTTATTGATGGTTCGGCTAAGCTCTCCGAGCTCGGGGCGAAGTTCGTCGCCGAGGCGTCCGCGCCGATCTTGACCCAGCTGGGCAGAGGCTGGAGCAAGGCGGGGCGCCGCACGTTCTGACTGGTCTGTCGCCGGTGCTCCGGCAGCTGGCGCTCACTACTCGACCTCAGCCAGAAACGCGCGGATCTGCCGGTCGATAAACCGCCCTTCTGTGGTATCCGGTGCGGCGCGGCCGGCGCGATGGCCGAGATCGGATGGGATCTCGGCATAGCTCGCGTGTTTGACCCCATCGCGAATCCGGCGGGCGCCTTCGAGGCTGAGCAGCCGGTCGCTCGCACTCGGTAAAATCAGGGTCGGCGCCGCGATTTGCGAGAGCGCCATGGCCATGTCGCCGCCAAACGGTGCCGCAACGTCGTGCGCGCGACTGGCGGCGTAGCGAAAAACGAGCGAGTTCGCGTCCCAGCCGCCAAAAGACCGGGCAGTTGTTTCGAGTTCCTTTGTGAGCTGTGCCGCGGGGAGCCGATCGAGATAGGCGGCCGATACGGTCCAGGGATAAAGCAGCATGCCGGCGAGCCGCAGTCCCTCGACCGGGTTGTGGGTATAGCGACCGCCCTCCCATTGCGGATCGAGTGCAATAACGGCGGTCATCAGGTCGACGGTGAGCTGGAATTTGGCGTCAGCCTTGGGGCTCGGAACCAATAGGATCAGGCTGCGCACCATTTCCGGGTGGTGGATGCCCCATTCGAGGCTAACAAAGGACCCCATCGAGCTGCCGCCGACTGCCCGCAAGGTCGAAAGCTCCAGCCCCCGGGTGACCAGCGCGTATTGTGCGGCCATCATGTCGCGAATCGTGTAGCGCGGGAAATCCTGCCCCAGCCCGTCCTTTGGTGAAGACGATTCGCCGCCGCCGATCGCATCGACCGTGATCACAAAGAACTTGTCGGTGTCGAAGGTCTTGCCCGGCCCAATGACGGGGTCGAAGACGTGGCGGTCGCCGCTTGTCCCGTGGACCAGCAAGATCGCGTTGCCGCGTCCGGGATCGAGATGGCCCTGGGTCGCGTAGGCGATCCGCAGTTCGGGCATAACCGAACCGTTTTCGAACTCGAAATCGTATGCATTGAAGATCTGGCTCTCGGCGCGCGCGGTGACGGCGGCGCACAGCGCCAGCGCAAAAACTAGTAGCGTCTTCATTCATTCCTCCGCGCGGAACCTTAAGGTTAACGATTCCGTTCGACATTGGGGCCAAGCTGTTACTAGAGTGGCCCGCCAAGCTGAAGGAGCGGCGCCATGCGTATGCTTGGGTCGGCCCGTCTTTCCAGGATCATGCCCGATTCGCCACGGGTGGACACGATTCTCGCCCTCCTGCTGTGGGGCGGGGTCACGATATTCATATTCGGCATCCTGCTCGATGTGATCCGCTGACGGTCACGCCGTCACCGGCTGGAGCCATCGGTCGAGGCGGGCGAACAGCAAATCGGTAAGGATCGCGAAAAGCGCCACGAGCATCGCGCCTTCGAGCACAAACGGTAGCTTGTTGGCGACCAGCCCGTCGAAGATCGGCGTGCCGAGCGTCAATGCGCCGACCGTCGATCCGATCGTCGCGGTGCCGATGGCGATCGTCACCGACACCCGGATCCCGGCCAGTATGACCGGGGCAGCAAGCGGCAAATCGACCTGGTATAGCCTCTGCCAGCTTGAGAGGCCCATGCCTTCGGCCGCCTCGCGCACCCCGCGCGGGACCCCTTCGAGCCCGGCGACGGCATTTTCGATGATTGGCAGGAGACCATACAAAAACAGCGCGATGACGGTCGGCCGCGCGCCAAAGCCTACCATCGGCACGGCAATCGCCAGCACCGCGGCGGGCGGAAAGGTTTGACCGACGGTGGCGAGCGCGTTGACCATCGCCCGGAAGTCGCTCCCGGCAGGGCGAGTGACAAAGACCGCGAGTGCCACGCCGACCAGGCTCGCCGCAATGCTCGCAGCCGCGACCAGCCCGAGCTGTGACAGAAACAGTGCCATAAAACTGTCGCGGTTGTAGATGACCGGCTCGACCCGGGGAAACCCGAGGCGCAGGAGGGGCTGCAGCACATCCATGCGCAGCAGCAGCGCGGCAAAAAGCAGCCCCACCCACAGCACGGGACTCGCGAGAAAACGTCCGCCGCGCATCACCGCACGAGGTCGCCGAGGGCAATAACCCCGATCTGCCGGCCCTCGGCGTCGCTTACCGGGAGCCGGTCGGTACGGCGCGTGGTCATCGCGGAAAGCGCCTCGCCCAGCGAGGCGTCGAGCGCCAGCGGCTCGCCCTCGGCGGTCTCGCCGTAGCGCAGCCGGTCGGCGATCTTGCGCACCGACAACAGCTTGAGCCCGAGACCCTGATGCCCGACAAACTCGCGCACAAAGTCGTTCGCCGGATGCTCGAGAATGTCGAGCGGCGTGCCGAGCTGCACGATCCGGCCGCTGTCCATGATCGCGATCACCGTGGCAAGGCGCAGCGCCTCCTCGATGTCGTGGGTGACGAACACGATCGTCTTGCCGGTCGTCAGGTGGATGTGGGCGAGCTCCGATTGCAGCGTGTCGCGGGTGATCGGGTCGACCGCGGCGAACGGCTCGTCCATCAGCAGCAGCTCGGGGTCGGCGGCGAGCGCGCGAGCAACGCCGACGCGCTGCTGCTCGCCACCCGACAGCTGGTGCGGATACTTGCCGCGATAGCTCGGCGGATCGAGGCGAAACAGCTCGAGCAGCTCGCTAACCCGGTCGCGGACCCGCGCCCCGCGCCATTTCAACAGCCGCGGCACGGTGGCGATGTTGTCCTCGACCGTCCAGTGCGGAAACAACCCGATCGACTGGATCGCGTAGCCGATGCGGCGCCGCAACTCCTCGGCGGGCGCTTGGGTCACGTCCTCGCCGCCGATCCGGATCGATCCCGAATCGGTTGGGATCAGCCGGTTGATCATTCTGAGGGTCGTCGATTTGCCGCAACCCGAAGAGCCGAGCAGCACACAGAGCTCGCCGGCGCCGAGGGTCAGCGAAAAGCGGTCGACGACCCGCCGCTCGCCATAGGATTTGCTGACCTGGTCGATCTCGATCATGCGGCCTGGTACCGCCGCAGCACCGCCGAGAGGGTCTGCAGGATAAAGTCGGCGGCAAGCGCCAGGAAGATCGCCGGCAAGGCGCCGAGCAACACGAGATCGACCGCGTACTGGCCGAGTCCCTCAAAGACAAAGGTGCCGAGCCCGCCGGCGCCGATCAGTGCGGCGACGACCGCGAGCCCGATCGCCTGTACCACTACGATGCGCAACCCCGCGAGCAATACCGGTAAGGCAAGCGGCAATTCGACCTGCCGGAAGATCTGTGACCCCGTCAGCCCCATGCCGCGCGCGGATTCGATGACCGCGGCGTCGACACCGGCGAGGCCCGCCGAGGTGTTGCGGACGACCGGCAGCAATGCGTAGAGCACCAGCGCCACGATGGCCGGCGCCACGCCGATACCGCCGACGCCGAGTGCCGCGAGCCGCGGAACGGCTGTCACCAGCGCCGCGAGCGGGAAGATCAGCAATCCGAAGAGCGCGATCGACGGGATCGTCTGCAACAGGTTGAGGACGGCGAAGAGCGGGCCCTGCACTGCCGGCTTTCGCGCCGCCGCGACGCCGAGCGGAAAACCGATCGCAATTGCCGGCCCGACCGATCCGGCGACGAGTGCCACGTGGCGCATCACCGCCTCGGCAAAGAGCTGCCGGCGCGTGGTGTATTCGCGAACGATCGACAGCCCGTCGAAAATGCCGGCCGCTGCGAGAGCGGCGGCGCCGGCAACGATCGCGGCCACCGCAAGCACCCGCATCGCAGGGCCGGCATCGAGCCGCTGCAGCGCATCGACGACCGCGAGTGCGCCGCAGGAGGCGAGCGCCCAGAACGCGGCTCCCAGCGAGATGCGGACGGCTGGTTTGGCACCCAGCGCCAGTCGGCTTGCCGCCGCCCCGGCGGCAACGAGCACCAGCAGCAACAGTGCGGCTGCGAGCGCCGCTTCGGCATAATGCAGCGACCGGCTCGGGGCGATGAAGCACATCGCAAAGAGCAGCACGCCGGTCCGCACAATGGCAACGGTTACCGGGAGGCTGGCAGCGTGCCACAAGCTGATGGGTCTGCCCGATACCAACCGGTTCGGCGCGTAGCTGACGAACCCTGCTAGGGCGACAGCGGCAATCGAGGCGATCACCAAGGTGAACAGCACCTGGTTGCGGATCAGGCTCACGGCAGGAAATGCTTCGACTTCAGATAGCTCGCTGCGACCGCCCCGGCATCCTCGCCCTCGACAGCGATTTTGGCGTTGAGCTGCTGCAATGTCTCGAGGGTCAGGCTGGCGAAGACCGGGTCGAGGACCTTGGCGATCTCCGGGTGTTGCCGCAGCACCGCTTCGCGCACGACCGGCGCCGGCGCGTAGACGACCTGCGCCCCCTTGTCGTCTTCGAGTGCGGTGAGGCCGAGGGCGGCGAGCGCGCCGTCGGTGCCGTAGGCCATCGCGGCGTTGACTCCCGACGTCCCCTCGGCGGCGGCGCGCAACGTCGCCGAAGTGTTGCCGCCCGACAAGGTCAGCAGCTGCGCGTCTTTGAGGCGAAACCCGTAGGTCACCTCAAAGGCCGGCAAGGCCGCCGGGCTCTCGACAAACTCCGCCGAGGCGGCGAGCTTGATGACACCGCCGCTCGCCAGGTATTTGGCGAAGTCGTCCATGGTCTTGAGGTTGCGGCGCTCGGCCAGGTCCTGGCGCAGCGCGATTGTCCAGGTGTTGTTCGCCGGTGCGGCGGCGAGCCAGGCGAGGTGGTTCTGCTCGCGGTCGAGTGCCGCCACCTTGGCCGCACCCTTGGCCCGGTCCTTCCACACCGGGTCCTGCTCGAGATGGAAGAACAAGGCGCCGTTCCCGGTATATTCGGGATAGATGTCGATCTGTCCGGCCAGCATCGCGGCGCGCACGATGTTGGTGGGCCCGAGCTGAAGCTTGTTCTCGACCGCAAGCCCGTGGGCTTCGAGCAGAGCCACGATCATGTTGCCGAGCAGCGCCCCCTCGGTGTCGATCTTCGAGGCGACGACGATCCTGCCTCCCGCCGCGCCGGCCATGACGGGAAGGAGCGCCAACCCCACGCCGAGCAGGAAGCCGAAAACGCGCTTCATAAATGCATTCTGCGCAGCGGAATGACGGCATGTCGAACGGGAGCTTAGATCACTGAAATCGCTCGCCAAATTTCTTCCGGCCGACAAAACTCAGCGGAAAAATCGCATTTTCTGCACCAGGAGCTGTGTTCTTTCAGACACTTACCGCCGATTCTGACGCATTTCTGCGGGTGCGGCAGTGGAATTCTGACGTTGCGGTGACGCCTGATCCGACCGCCTGTGTTAACCTCATCGCATCGTCGATGAGGGGCTGGAAATGGCAGAACACATCGTCTTCGAGCTGAA
>Ga0306926_10006893_pt1 | contig 12267 bp, 10 predicted proteins | sample flu12Cox44000178_FD_203759 | JGI IMG/M metagenome (GOLD analysis project Ga0306926, IMG submission 203759) | Lab enrichment of tropical soil microbial communities from Luquillo Experimental Forest, Puerto Rico - flux8day.12C.oxic.44.000.178 (v2)... | ecosystem: Environmental > Terrestrial >... | reverse complement strand
GGCCATCTCGGTGCCGCTCAAGAAGCAGACGCACTCGCGGACGATCGCGCAGAAAGCGCTGGCCTACGGGTTGCCGGGGATCCAGGTCGACGGCAACGATGTCCTCGCGGTCTACGTCGCCGCGCGCGAGGCCGTCGACCGCGCGCGCCAGGGGAACGGGCCGACGCTGATCGAGTGCGTGACCTATCGGCTCGGCGTCCACACCACCGCCGACGATCCGAGCAAGTACCGCTCCGAGGAGGAAGTGAAAGCGTGGGAGCGAAAGGATCCGCTCACGCGCTTCCGCGCCTACCTCGAGCAGCGGAAACTCCTTGACGACGGGCTCGAACAGCAGATCGACGAGGAAATCGCGGCGGCCGTCCGCCGCTTCGAAGCGGCGCCACCCGCGGACCCCCTGGTCGCGTTCGACCACGTCTATGCCGAGACGCCGCCTCATCTCGCGGCGCAGCGGGCCGAGCTCGAGGTTCGGCTCCGCGCCGACGGCGCGGCCCGTGGCCCCGAGCCATCGCCGCCCAATGCCCTGCCCATGCGAGGCCAGCGGGCGAGTCGACGGTGACGCGATGGCGAAGCTGAACATGGTCAAAGCCCTGAACCTGGCACTCCTTCAGGAGATGGAGCGTGACCGGGACGTCCTGATCCTCGGGGAGGACGTGGGCGTCGACGGCGGCGTCTTCCGGGTGACCGACGACCTCCAGCGCAAGTTCGGCTCGCAGCGAGTGATCGACAGCCCGCTGGCAGAAGCCGCCATCATCGGGACGGCCGTCGGGATGGCGCTCTACGGCCTGAAGCCCGTCTGCGAGATCCAGTTCTCGGGCTTCGCCTTCCAGTGCTTCCATCAGATCGAAAACCACGCGGCGCGCTACCGCATGCGCTCCCAGGGGCGATTCCACTGTCAAATGGTAATCCGGATGCCATACGGCGGCGGGGTCCGGGCGCTTGAGCACCACACCGAATCGGAGGAGCAGTTCTACGCCCACATTCCGGGGCTGAAGATGGTCGTACCGTCCGGGCCGCGCACCGCCCGCGCCCTCCTGACGGCTGCCATCCGCGACCCTGACCCGGTGGTGTTCTTCGAGGCCAAGGCGCTCTACCACGCGGTGAAAGAGGAGGTGCCCGACGAGCCCGAGACCCAGCCGATCGGCCAAGCCCAGGTCGTCCGCGAGGGGCGGGATGTTACGCTCGTGGGCTACGGCGCCATGCTGCCCGTTGCCCGGGAGGCTGCGGAGGTCCTCGTCGCCGAGGACGGGGTCGAGGCCGAGGTGATCGACCTCCTGACGATCTCCCCGCTGGACCGAGAGACGATCGTCCAGTCGGTCACGAAGACCGGCCGTGCGGTCGTCGTCCACGAAGCACCGCGGAGCTTCGGGCCCGGGGCCGAGATCGCCGCGTCGATCATGGAGGGCGCGTTCCTCCGGCTCGAGGCGCCCGTGCGTCGTGTCACCGCCCACGATGTGTCCTTCGTCGGCTTCGCGCGCGAGAAGGCCCACATCCCCGACGTCGGGCGCGTCGTCGCCGCCGCCCGAGAGACACTCGACTACTAAACCCAAAGCGAAATAGATCAGGCTGCCAAGCGTTGAGCGATTCGGCCATAGAGGGCCTCCGCCGCCGGGTTCTCTGTCAGCCAGAGGGCCCGCCAGCCGCCGATCCGGGTCAACCGGCCGGCCCGGGCGATGAGTAGGAAGCGGAGCGGAGTGTCCGCATGCTGCGGAAGAGGTAGGCATAGGTGCGCTTCCGGGAGCGAGGCTTGGGCTCCGCGAGCGTCTCGAGCTGGAAGCTGCACGCGACGTTGTGGGCTAGGATGCTGAGCTGCTGCCACGGACTGGGGTGTTCGCCGAGGGACTGTGGCGTTCAGCGGCCCGCGGGGCCAGGCACCCAGAGGCGCCCAACGCGTGGCCCGCGATGGCGAGCGGCGCGAGGGTCGCGTCCGGCGGGACCCAGCTGAACAGACCGGCGACGGCTGGGAGAGGATAGAAGTTCACCGCCACGCACCCCGGCCGCGCCGCGGTTCAGCATGAAATAGTAGAGGACCCTTGCAGCGCGTCGAACCACGGCATGGCGAGCAGCACCAGCACGGCAGCCGACCGAGCGGTACCGCGGTCGCGCAGGGCGCCACGCCCTCGCGGTCGAAGTCGAGGGGCCGTGGCGTGGGTTTCTAGCTGAGCTGTTTCCGGAATCGCCAGATGCTGAGTGAAACGAGCGCGAGCGTGAAGATCAGCAAGCCCAGGACGTTTGGCCACAGCACCGCGAAGCCGCTTCCCTTAAGCATGGAGCTCCGCACGATGGTCGCGAAGTGGTGAATGGGATTGACGAGGGTCAGGGGGCGCAGCCAGGGCGGCATCGCTTCGATTGGACTCAGAGCGCCCGAGAGCGAGGAGAGCGGGGGATTGATGAAGAAGGCTGTGAGCTGCGCCTGCTGCGCCGACTTGCTGACGGTCGCGATCACGGTGCCAAGGCTGATGCCTGAGAGAATGCACAACACGCCGCCGGATAGCACGAAGGGTAAGCTCCCGTGGAAGGGTACTTGGAACACGACCTTGAGCACGCCCAAGGCCAGGAGCACCATCATGCACAGGAGCACGAACAACGGCGCAATCTTGGCGATGATGATCTCCGCCGTACTCGCGGGTGACATGAGGAGCTGCTCGATCGTACCCGCCTCGCGCTCCTTCACCATGGCTGCTGACGCGATCAATGAGCTGTTCAGGATCAGAAGCAGCCCAAAGACCCCGGTCGCAATGAACCAGGAGTCGACGAGCCCCGGATTGTAGAGGAAGGCCGAGAGGAGGCGCACCCGCCCGCGGACGGGCGGACCGGACGGAGGCGTGTCCTGGCTGCTCGCCTGAAGGCTCGTCTGTCGCAGGTTGTCGTTGTAGGTTTGGATCACGCCTTCTACGTACGCCTGCCCGATGGTGGCGGTATTCGCGTTCGTAGCGTTCAGCAAGAACTGCACCGTCGTCGAACTTCCACGCTGGATGTCGCGAGCGTACCGATACGGGATGACCACGCCCGCGTCCACCCGTGCCTGGCTGATCGCGCGCCCAAGCTGCTCTGCCGTCGCGTAGTACCCCCCCAGGCGGAAGCTCCGACTCTCCGTCAGCGTGGCGACGAGCTCGCGGCTCTCAGGAGTGCGGCTCTCGTCGACTACGCCCAGGCGCAGGTTCGAGACCGTGGCGCTCAAGGCAAACCCGAAGAGCGTCAGCTGGAGGACGGGCGGCCCGATCAACGAGATGACGAGACGGCGATCGCGCCGGATGTGGTTGAACTCCTTTCCGATCAGGGCGCGAATCCGTTGAGTGAGCCGGGCCGGCCGTAGCATCCCGCGACCTCGGTCAGGTCTCAAGTTGCATGCGACGCATGCGAAACCAGGCCATGGCGAAGAAGAGCGTACCGATGATCGCGATGATCACGAGCTTCAGCCAGACCGCCGGCCACCCGCCGCCCTGCAACAGCGTGTCGCGGACGATTTCGATGTAGTAGCGGCCCCAGATGACGTTCGAAATCCACCGGAGACCCGCGGGAATGTTTTCGACCGGAAAGATCAACCCTGAGAGCAGAAAGACCAGGAGAAAACCCCCCAGCGCGACGACCTGCATGGCGGCCACCTGGCTCGGGATCGTCGCACCCACCATCGTGCCGAATGACGCCACGCAGAAGGCGTAGAGGATCGTGGCGACGATGAAGGGTGTTGGATCGCCGGCAAATCCGAGACCGAAGTAGGTGAACAGGACGACCAGCATGACGAGACATTCGGCCAGGGCCACCAGGGTGAAGGCCGCAATCTTGCCAAGCAGGAACTCGTGCGCGGAGACGCTGGACACATACACCTGAAGGATGGTCTTCTGCTCGCTCTCTCGGGCCATCGCGAGCGCCGCCAGCAATGGGGGAAACATCGAGAGACCTAACACAAAGATGCCTGGGCCATAGAACTTCTTCGACGAGAGCCCGGGGTTGTACCAGAGGCGAACCGCCGCCTGGACTGATCCGGGGCGCTGGGCAGCGGGGGGGCGCTGATTGTAGGCGCGGGTGATCTGATCAGCGTACCCTGCCGCGAGCTTGGCCGTGTTGGCATCAGAGGCGTCCACCAGGAATTGGACCACCGTGTCCACGCCTCGGGCGACGTCCCGCCCGAAGTGGGTCGGGACGATCAACACCGCACGCGCCACGCCCGACGTCAGCGCCTCCTCCGGACGGCGGGCGACCGGCCAGGGCTCGATGTGGAAACTGATCGAGGCTCGAAAAGCGTCCAAGAACTCCTGGGAGGCGGGCGATACGCTGAAGTCCTGAACGACGATGGGGAGGTCATCGACCCGCAGCGACAGTCCCGCGCTCAAGAGGATCAGGAGTGGGACGGGCAGCACGAGGGCGAGCGCCAGCGTCCGCCAGTCGCGAACGACTTGGGTCATCTCTTTGCGAGCCTGGGACCCGATGCGTCTGATCGGTGCGGCTCCTCAGGCTGGCACGAGCGTGTGTCTTCCCGTGCGAGCCTTCTCGACGACGCTGATGAACACGTCTTCGAGCGAGAACCGTTCCTCGCGGATCTCGCTCACGCGGATACCCGCCGCCTCGAGCTTAGCGACCGTGGCTCGCCGCCCGGCCTCGACGTCGTCGGTGATCACGTGCAGCCGACTACCGAACCGAGAGACGCGCCAGCGCTCACCCTCGATCTTGAGAATGTCGATAGCGCGCTGCGGGTCCTCCACGATGAGCTCCAGGAGATGCCCCTTCTGCTGGCTCTTCATCTCGCTGGGGCTTCCTTCGGCGACCAGCTCACCGCCGGCCATGAAGCCCCGGCGGTTGCATTGCTCGGATTCCTCCAGATAGGGGGTCGTCACCAGGATCGCCGTGCCCGCGTCGGCGCGTCGATTGATCATCCGCCAGAAGACCCTCCGGGCGAGCGGATCGACCCCGGACGTCGGCTCGTCCAGGAACAGCACGCTGGGCTCGTGCATGATCGCCGCCCCGAAGGCGACTCGCTGCTTCCACCCCCCCGGCAGGCGGCCCGTGATCTGGTCCTGCTGGCCCTCGAGCCCGGCAAACGACAGGATCCACCGCGTCTTCTCGTCGCGCTCGCGCTCCGGCACCCCGTAGACGCCGGCGAAGAAGGCGAGGTTCTCCCGGACCGTCAGATCGTCATAGAGCGAGAACTTCTGCGACATGTAGCCGATTCGTTGACGGACGCTCTCCGCGCGGAGACCGTCGCGCTCGCCGGCCAACTGGATCGCGCCGCGAGTCGGATCGAGCAGGCCACAGAGCATTTTGATGGTGGTGGTCTTGCCCGCGCCATTGGCTCCGAGAAGCCCGTAGACCTCCCCGTACCGGATCTGAAGACTGACGTTCTGCACTGCCGTGAACGAGCCGAACTGCTTGGTCAGGTTTTCGGCGCCGATCGCGATATCGTTGCGCAACGCACCGTGATCCCTCCGCGCCGGAAAGGGGGACGTCGCGGGTTCCTGCCCCAGGCCGCGGAGGACCGCGACGAAGACGTTCTCGAGGGTGGGCTCATCGACGCGGATGGCGGTGACCGGGAACCCGGCGACGCGCAGCTCGCGCTCGACGATGCCTCGCGCCTCCGCCGGCCGAGGCGTGAGGAGATCGAAGTGGTCGCCGAACCGCTGCACATCGACGATCGCCGTGTCATGGTCGACCAGGCTCGACAGTACGGGCTCGGCCTTGCTCAACTCCTCCGTGTGCACCGCCAGCCGCTTGGCGTTCAGGCTTCCGCGCAGCTCGGCTGGCGTTCCGAGCTGCCGGAGCTCCCCCTTGTGGAAGAGCGCAACGCGATGGCATCGCTCGGCCTCGTCGAGATACGGCGTGGCCACCAAGATCGTCAGGCCGCCGGCGGACAGGTGAGCGAGCGCGTCCCAGAACTCTCGCCGCGAGACGGGATCTACGCCGGTGGTGGGCTCGTCGAGCAACAACACGCGCGGCTGGGAGACGAGCGCACAGGCCAGCGACAGCTTCTGCTTCATGCCCCCGCTCAACCGTCCGGCCAGCCGGTCGACGAAGCGATCGAGGTCGAACATCTCGAGATATCGGCGGCCGCGCGTTGTGGCGAGCGCGGGCGGAACACGGCGCAGGTCGCCCGCATAGCGGAGATTCTCAGAAACGGTAAGATCGGGATAGAGGGTAAAGGCCTGCGTGAGATAGCCGGTGTGAGACCGAGCCTCGCGGGCCGGTCGGCCGAAAATCTCGACCAGGCCGCCGGTCGCTTCCATGACACCGGCGAGGATTTGGAACGTCGAGGTCTTGCCGGCCCCGTCGGGGCCGATCAAGCCGAATATCTCCCCTTCGTCGACCTCGAAGCTGACGCCGCGCACTGCCTCCAGCGGGCCATAGCGCTTCCAGAGATCGCGAACCCGGATGGCGGTGGTCGTCATCTTCGCGTTCGACGGGGCGGCCATTCAGTGCCGTGGACGAGGATCTCACCGTCGGCCGGCATCCCCGGCTTGGCGAACCCGACCGCGCCCCGAAGCAGGAGCTTCACGCCCACCACCTGCTTGACTCGGTCTTCTCGAAAGTAGGTGTTCTCGGGCGTGAACGTGGCCTGGGGATCCACGCGGGACACGAAGGCCTCGATGGGCTGGGTGGGCGCCGAGTCCAGGTACACGCGGGCCGGCTGGCCCACCCGGACCTGGCCGATCTGTCCCTCCGGGACGAACGCACGCAGGTACACCTCGGCGAGGTTCACGAGCGTGATGACCGGCGTTCCCGCCATGACGACCTCGCCCGGTTCGGCGGTCCGCGTCGCGACGGTGCCCGCGAACGGGGCGACAATCCGGAGATCCTGGCGGTTGGCACGCGCCTCCACAAGTTGCGCCCGGGCGCGCTCGGCGTCCGCTTGGGCGGCCGCGATGTCCGCCTGCGCCTGGAGGATCTGCCCCTGCACGGCGGCGACCTGCGATGCGCGGATGGCCGGGTTGGCGAGATTCGCCCGTGCCGCCACCAGTGTGCCACGCGCCGCATCCACCTGACGCCTGGCCGCGCCGACCACCGCCGCCTGGGCTTGCTCGTTATTTTCCGCCTGTTTGGCCTGCTGTTCCGCGATCAGCCCTCGCTGGAACAGCCGCGCGAACGCGGCGCGGTCCCACGTCGCCTGCGCGTACGCGGCTTCGGCCTGGGCCAGCTGAGCCTCGGCGGCGGCGAGCCGCCCCTCGGCCTCGCTGACGCGCCCTTCCGCATCCGTGCGGGCCTGCTCCACGCCCAACTCGTTCTGCTTGAGCTGCTCGTTGAGCACGACGATCTGGTGTTGAGCCACTCGAGTTCGCGCCTCGGCCTGTCGAACGGCCGCCTCGGCCTGCTGCTCGCGTGCGCGAATCTGCTCATCGTCGAGCACCGCGATGACCTGGCCCGTCTGGAGCTGATCGCCCTCCCGCACGGTGATCTCGCGGATCCTTCCCGTCGTCTTGGCTGCCACGGCGGCGTCGTCTCCCTCGATGCGTCCGCTCACGGCGATCACGCCGGGCGGTAGGCCGGGGGGGCCGAGGAACAACCGCCACGCGCCGAACCCGGCCACGGCGAGGACCACGAGGGTCGTGGCTAGGACGATGGGGCGGCGGACGCCTCGCGCGGGCCCGGGCACTGGCCCCTGGCCGGCGAGCGCGGGGGCGGTCACGAGCCGTGAGGCTGCCGGGTCGCGCGTGGCCGGTGCTGGGCGAGCCATTGGGATCCCGGTCTATCGTCTTCGCCCGGGGCCCGTCTTGGACGCCGCGAGTCCGTTGGTCACAAGGTCCTGGATGTGCGTGACGTACGCCTCGGCGCTGGGTGGCTTGACGTGGAGGCGATCAGTCAAGACCCGCTCCCGGAAGCGGGCCGTAGCGAAGAAGAAGACGAGGCTTCCCACGAGACTCAGGTGGGTCAGGAGCGGATCGACCGGGCGAAACGCGCCCTCGCGGACGCCTCGCTCCACAATGCCCTTCACGGCGGCGAGGATTCGCATGGGCAGGGCAACCACCTCTGGCTCGAGGCGCATCCCCCCGGTGAGGACCTCGCGCAACATCATGGTGCAGAAGTGGGGGTGGCGCCGGCTCGCCAGGTCGCCCACCACTGCGATCAGTTCTCGGAGCACGTCTGGGGCCGGTGCCGTCGAGGCGGCCAGACCCTCCACCCGCTCGAGAATCTCGGAGAACGTGGCGCCCACGATGGTCAGGTAGAGCTTCCGCTTGCCGCCGAAGTGGTAGCTGATCATCGCCTTGTTGACACCGGCCTTCTTGGCGATCTCCCACACCGGCACGCCGTCGTACCCGCGGTCGGCGAACAGCTCGGTGCCAGCCGCGAGCAGCGCCTCACGTGTTCCCGTGGCGCCGGGCCGGCGTCCGGGTCGCATCCGCCCGGTTCTGGTCGGGACCTTGGCTTGCGAGGTCATATTAACCAAACGTCTGGTCAATTATAACGTTCGCTTCGAAATGCTGTCAAGCCCCTACTGTTCTCGCCCGCCTGCCCGGATCCGGGTCCGCGAGGTGGAAGGGCCCGCTCGAGCCCGTGACGGTGGCACGCGCGTCGAGGGCGAGCGTGCCCGTCGCGGTGACCCGGAGCGGATTCAGCTCGATCTCGCTGATCTCCGGCCAGTCGACGGCGAGACGGCCGAGGTCCACGATCACGCGAACGATGGCATTGCAGTCGACCGCCGGCTCCCCCCGGACCCCGCGCAGCACCGGCGCCATGCGCAGCTCGTCCAGCATCCGGTCGGCGTCCGCCGGTGCGATCGGCGCCAGACGCACGGCGATGTCCCCCAGGACCTCGACATAGATCCCTCCGAATCCTACCGTGACCAGCGGGCCGAACTGGGCATCGCGCACGACGCCGACGAGCAGCTCCGGGCCGGCTGGAGCCATCGACTGGACCGCGAAACCATCGAGCCGAGCGTCGGGGCGGGCTCGGCGCACCGCGGTCTCCATCTCGGCGGCCGCGCGCGCCACCTGACCGGGCGGGAGCCTCAGGCGGACACCGCTGACGTCCGTCTTATGAGACACGTCGGGCGAGACGATCTTCAGCGCGACCAGCCCGCCGAGCGCCGCCGCTACACGGGCGGCCTCCTCCGGCGTCGCAGCTCGGAGAGTGGGCGCGACCACCACGCCGTACAGGCTGAGCAGCGGGGTGAGTTCGTCGAGGCCGAGAGACCGACGTCCCGGGACGCTGAGCCCGTGGACGAGGGCGGCCGCGCCCGCGGGTGGGGGTGCCTGGATCCCGGCGGCCGGCCGTGCCCTGCGTCGCCCGTCCGCGATGGCCGCCAAGCCCGCAAGCACGGCCACGGCCGGCTCGGGGAAGCCATAGCAAGGGACCTCGCGCTCCTCCAGCGCGTGCCGACCCGCGGCGACTCGCGCTCCACCGACGAAGGCGGTCACCACGGGAAGCGACCAGTCCCGGGTGGCTCCGAGGATCGCCCGCGCGATCCCGACCGCGTCGGTGGCCGCCTGGGCGGTGAGGAGGACGAGGAGCAAGTCGGTTTCGCTGGCGGGCCCCAGGGCCTGGATTGCGCTGGCGTAGCGGAGCGCATCGGCGTCCCCGACGAGGTCGATGGGATTGGTCAGGCTCGCCGTCGCCGGCAGTACGGCTTGAAGGCGCGCCCTGGTCTCGCTGGTGAGGGGTCCGACGTCCAGGCCGGCCGCCCGAGCCGCATCGGTCGCCACGATGCCGAGCCCGCCGCCGTTCGTGACTATGACGAGCCGGCGTCCCCGGGGAAGCGACTGACTGGCGAGGCCGCGAGCGAGATCGAAGAGGGCCTCGATACTCCCGACTCGCACCGCGCCGGCCTCTCGGACGACGGCGTCGAAGACCCGGTCCGATCCGGCCAGAGCGCCAGTGTGGGAGGACACCGCCCGAGCGCCCTCCACCGTGCGACCGGTCTTGAGGAGCACGACCGGCTTTCGGGCTGCGGTCTCGGCGAGGGCACGGCGGAAGTGCCCACCATCAGCGACGCCCTCGAGATAGAGAACGACGACGCGAGTCTCGGGGTCCTCGGCCGTCGCTTCCAGGAGAGCGCTCTCGTCGAGGTCGACCTGGTTCCCGAGACTCGCGAAGAGGGAAAATCCAAGCCGTCGGTCCCTGGACCAGTCGAGGATGGCCGTGGCGAGCGCGCCCGAGTGGGAGACGAAGCCGATGGTGCCGGGCAGCGGCATGCCCGGGGCGAACGTCGCATTCAGGCGACGGGAGGGACGGATCCACCCGAGACAGTTCGGCCCGAGAATCCGGATCGGCTGACCGGCCAGCCATGCCCGCAGCGCGTCCTCGCGCGCACGCCCTTCCTCGGCCCCCTCGCGAAAGCCGGCCGAGATGACGACCGCCCCCCCCACCCCCTTGGCCACACATTCCTTCAACGCTGGCAGCACCGCCGGGGCAGGGACGGCGATGATGGCCAGGTCCACGGGCTCGTCCGCCTCGAGGAGCGATCCTACTGCCGGCAAGCCTTGCACACTGGTGGCGTGCGGATTGATCGGCACAATTCGGCCTGGAAACCCTGCCGCACGCAGGTTGGCCAGGACGCTTCCGCCTACCTTGGAGGGATCGCGCGAAGCTCCGACGACCGCGACACTTTCGGGTGCGAAGAACGCAGCCAGACCCTGTCCCGGCATCGCGGCGTCCTATGGACGGGTCGGGGCCATGACGTGGACGTCCCGTACGAGGCGAGAGCACACCTTGCCCCGGGCGTCGGTGTGACCGAGAACGACCTCGTGGTGACAAGGAACCCCGCGATCAGGCGGGTCCAAGATTGATCGCCGAGCATTCCTTGCCCGGTCCGATTCGGCCATTCAGTGACCCGCGGTGGCGGGAGTCCCTTCGCCGGGGGAGACGGTGGCCGCCTCCGGTCCCTGCACCACCAGGAAGACCACGAGCCGCCGCTCGAGCCGGGACAGCGCGTGGTCGACCAGGATGTATCGACGCGGGGCCTCGAGCTTGAACTCGAGGATCGTCGCGCCACCGGCCGGGACCGTGGTCGTCTGCACGTTCGTCAGCTCCGGCGAGCCGATCCCGGCCTGATCGTAGACGCGATCGAAGATTTCTCCGATGACGTGGAACGAGGAGGTGGCGTTCGGGCCCCCGACCCCGAAGAAGATCCGGACGGTCTCGCCGACCTTCGCCTTCATCGGATGCTCCGCGGTCAGGACCCCTATCGCTCCGTTAAAGACGAAGTACTCCGGCCTCTCGGCCAGGAGCTTCTCCACACTGAACTCGTCCCCAGCCGGCTCCACCAAGGTCAGCCCGCACCTGCCACTGGTGATGCGGTTGGCGACCATCGGAGTGGCGCAATGATACACGTAAAAGCCGCGGTTGCGCGCCTTAAAGCAGAACGACGTGGCCTCGCCGAGGGGCGTCTGCGTCGTGACCGCGCCGCCCCCTGGCCAGTCACGGCGTGGAGGTCGACCGAGTGAATCATCCGGCTGGTCTTGCGCTTCTTGAACGGCAGCGCCACCGTGTCTCCGACACGGATCCGGATGAAGGGCCCCGGCACCTTGCCGTTGAAGGTCCAGTAGGCATAGGTCGTCTCGGGCGCCAGCTTTCCGACTAGCTCCACCGCCTCCAGCTCGACATCAACGGTGCGTCGAGGCCTGGAGGACAAGGGGTCTGGCAGGTCCACGGGGTCCCTCGCGATCTTCACAGCCGCGGGCGGTGCGGCGTTCGGCGCCTTGAGGCCGCCGCCCGCGACGAGCTTGCCCTCCATGCCCGGCAGGACGGTGGCTGTGACACGAGCAGGAGTACGGAAACTCGCGGGCCTTGTCGGCGCGGAACACGGTGTCAGTGCTCGCGCCCTTGCAGTTGACGCGGTCTGTGCCGGCCTTGAAGTCCGGAAACACTAGATCGTGCTCGATCCTGTCGTTGTTCACCAGGCCGGCCTGGACGATGTCGCGTTCGGCCACCTGAAGGGTTGGGTTGACGATGCCCTCGATCTCGCCGCCGACGCGGACGAACGCCAGCTTGCCGTCTGCGAGCTCCGTGCGAAGCCGAAGCGGATGGTGGGAGTGTATTCGGCGGCCGGGCTTGGCTTGGAGATTTTGGGGGCGGGCGGTGGTGGGGTTGGCTGACCGACCCGCCGGGGCCGGGACGGGTCTGTGCCACGTGGGGGGGAGCATCGACCGGTGTCGGTGGCCCGCCAGCGAGGATAAGGGGCCCGGCGCCAGGGTCGGGGTCACGCCTTCGCTGCCATGGACGAGTTGCTGCCACCACCCGATGCTTCTGAACTTATGTTACGGTCTCTTTCGTGTGGGTAACAGGCGCGGGTTCAGTGGAGACCTTGGCCGACGCATGAGTGCGAAGGCGCACCTACTGATCGTC
>Ga0306926_10006889_pt1 | contig 12269 bp, 11 predicted proteins | sample flu12Cox44000178_FD_203759 | JGI IMG/M metagenome (GOLD analysis project Ga0306926, IMG submission 203759) | Lab enrichment of tropical soil microbial communities from Luquillo Experimental Forest, Puerto Rico - flux8day.12C.oxic.44.000.178 (v2)... | ecosystem: Environmental > Terrestrial >... | reverse complement strand
TCCCTATTCCCTACTCCCTTCCCTCACCTGTCACAGTCTTTTCACGAGCCCACCGCCCTGGCGGTTTGCATAATCGATCCATGCGAACCCTCCTTTCGGTCGGCATTCTCGCGGCGGCAGTCGCTGCCACGCCGGCGACGATCGCGGCACAGGACAAGGCGCCTGCGGCTCAAGACAAAGCGGCTGCGGCAGGCTCGTCGATCGCCGGCGGCTGGACGCGCAACGCCGACCTCAGCGACTCACCCAGCGAGCGAGGCCAGGGCGACGACAGCGGTCAAGGCCGTGGGAATGGCGGCAGCAGCGGCGGCGGACATCGTCGCGGCGGCGGTGGCGGCTACGGAGGCGGAGGGGGTTTCGGCGGCGGTGGCTTCGGGCGCGGTGGCGGGATGGGCCGGGGCGGCGGTGCCGCCGCTCCGCAGATGAACCCGGAGGAGATGGCGCGCCTGCGCGACGCGATGCGCGACATCACCAACCCGTCCGATCATCTCGTCATCACGCAGACCGAGTCGATGGTCGTGTTGACGGGAGCCGACGGCCACACGACACGGTTGTCGCCCGATGGCAAGAAGATCAAGGACGACAACACCAAGATCGAGCGGAAGACGAAGTGGGATGCCGGAAAGCTGGTTACCGAAATCAGTGGCCTGGGATCCGGCAAGATCACTCAGACGCTCGCGGTCGATGCGGAGCACAAGCAGCTTCGGCTCACCGTCGTGATGGACGGTAGTCATTCCGGTCAACCGCACACGTTGACGCAGGTGTACGACGCCGACAAACCCGATAAGCCGTAAACGGACAGCCCAGCTGCTACTCGTCGTCGTCGTCCTCGTCGCCGGTGCCGCTGACGACCAGGCGCAGACTCGTAAAGCCGCGACCTGCCGCATCGAGCTCCCGCTGGATTGAATACTCGTAGTGGTTGACGATGTGGCGGCGGATGGCCTCGCTTGGCACCCACACAGTCAGCTGATCCCCTGAGTCGCTCGCATAAGCGGTTTCACTGAACCACCGCCGGAAGTCCTCCTCAGGCAACTTCGCGCGCATTCTCTCGAGAATCTCAGTCCACGCGTTCATGGCACCCTTCTTGGACAACCAGCATCAGCATGTTGCTGTTGACCACAGCCCTTGCGTTCGCCCTTACGGGCTCAGCTCAACAAGAGCAGCTTACAGCCACGCCGGCCGTTCTGTATAACGTCACTGCGGCGGAAGATCCTCAGGAACAGCATACGCCGTCTGAACCGCAGGATCAGAAGGCTGATGCGAAGGAACCGCCGACTCCTCCGCACACGGGGATTCGCGCGCTTTTCGGGAACCTGGTCGAAGACATCAAGCATCTCCCCCAGATGCAGAACGTCTACATCGCCGGAGCCGGTGGCGCTCTTGCGATTGCCGTGCATCCCGTGGATCAGACGTTCAACCAGAGGCTCATGAGTTCGAGCGATTTCGTGAACGCGTTCTTCGCGCCGGGCAAATATCTCGGCGACACACCTGAACAAGTGGCGTTCTCGCTCGGGACCTACGCGGTGGGACGTTTCCGCAATCAGCCCAAGGTCGCGCATCTCGGGATGGATCTCGTGCAGGCGCAACTCCTCAGCGAATTGCTCGTGGAGCCGATCAAGTTCGCGACGCAGCGGCCGCGGCCCGACGGCAGCAACAACCAGTCGTTTCCATCCGGCCATGCTTCGGTGACCTTTGCGACCGCGACCGTCATCGAGCGTCACCTTGGATGGAGGAAATCGATGCTGGGGTACGCGATCGCGACGTACGTGGCGATGTCGCGGATGCACGACAACCGCCACTACCTGAGCGACGTGGTCTTTGGTGCGGCGGTCGGCACGATCGCAGGACGGACGGTCGTGCATCACCAGAGGGACTATTGGGCGTTCACACCCGTTCCGGTGCCGGGCGGTGGAGTGGCGTTGATGGTTTCCCGAACGCGCTGGAACCCCTGACCGCCCGAAACGGTTTATTCCTCGTCGGTGTCGAGGTCCGACGGCTTGCTCGTCGCGACGTCGTCGATTTCCGGCATATCGTCATCCAGCGAATCGACATCGTCGAGACTGAAGGAGCGGCCGGTGTTCTTCATGGGAATCGGCCCGCGAGGTTTGTCCTCGCCTTTCTTCTTCCCCTTGGCATTGGCGCCGCGCGACGGTTTGGCATCGGGACCGAAGTTTCTGCTGCGTGCCGCTTGACCGCTGGGCGCGGGACCGCCCGAATCGAATGGTTGCCGCGGTGCGCCGAACCCTCCGCCGGGACGGGGCGCAAAGCCGCCGCCAGCCGGGCGCGGTCCGGATGAATAGCCGCCTGGCCGGGGTCCGCCAGGACCACGGTCTTCGCGCGCGCGCGCTTCGCTGACCGCGAGCGGGCGACCGTTGTACGGTTGTCCATTGAATCGCTGGATCGCTTGCTCCGCGTGCGCGCGATCGATGAACTCCACAAACGCAAATCCTCGCGGGCGGCCGGTTTCCCGATCGACGGGCAGCACGACCTGTGAGGGGGGCGCCACAGCGCCGAAATACGCGCGCAGGTCGGCTTCGGTGGTGCTGTATGCGAGATTACCAACGAACAAACGGACGGCCAATCAACTCTCTCCTAATATGGAAAACAGGGGCAAGGAAGCGCGGGGTGGCAGGGGCACACGCTGGCAGTGGTCAGTCTGGAAAAACCTTACCTGAACTCCCATCATCGTGCAAGCGGACGTTATAGTAAAGCCTTGATTGGGTTTAGCCAAGGGGGAGGCATGGACGGCCGTCGAAGGGTGTTTCGGGGGTGGGTTGGCGCGCTCGTCGTCGTTCTGGCGGTCGGGGCCGGGGCGGCAGGCGGTGCCGGCGCAGTCAAAGCCGGCGACCTCCGGGAATGGTTGACATATATCTCCTCTGACGAGCTCGAAGGACGGGCGGTGTTCACAACCGGATTCGGGCTGGCGGCCGGCTATATCTCAGATCACCTGCGTGAATGGGGCGTGAAGCCGGCGGGCGACCACGGATCGTATTTGCAGACCGTTCGCGTGCTCGGCGTTCGGACGACGTCTCGATCGACCGTCAGTGTGACGGTCAACGGTGAAACCCGTACGTTCACCGATGGTCGGGGCATCGCATTTCCCAGGAATATGGGGGGAAAGCGGCAGTTCACCGTGGACCGCATCGAATTTGCCGGTTACGGTTTCGATGCGCCCGGCGCCAGCCACGCCGATTTCCGCGGCAAGGACGTCCGCGGGGCGGCCGTCGTCTGGCTCGGGACGAGCGGCCCGAAGGACATCGACCTGGACCTGTTCCGCCGCGTTCTCGCCGGACGCAATCGCTACGCGACCGAGCAGCTGGGCGCCGCGGCGAGCATCGGCCCGATCCAGGAAAGGGCAGGAAGGGCGGGAGGGGCAGGACAGGCAGGGGCTGGGCAGGCAGGAGAGGCGGGAAGGGCAGGACAGGCAGGAGGGGCAGGAGGGTTCGCCGGCGGACGTGGGGCGCCGTTGCCGACGCCGGACTTCACGACGGTGCAGCGGCTCGATCTCCCGGCGCCGCCCAACGTCAGCGCCAACGACGCGTTCTTCACGTTTCTTTTCAGCCAGGCGCCGGTGAAGTACGACGAGTTGAAGCGCCTCGCCGCCGCCCAGGACGAACTGCCGTCGTTTCGCGTGCCTGGCGCGTCGATCACGTTCAACGTGGATGCGGACTATCAAATCGTCCGCACGCAGCTGACCAAGAACATCGTCGGCGTGGTTGAGGGCGCCGATTCACAATTGAAGAACACGTACGTCGCGTTCGGCGCGCACTACGACCATGTCGGGTACGCCGAGGGCGAGGTTACGACCGATACCGGCCTGCGGCGCGCGGGTGCGCCCGGCCGCGTCACGCCGGGCGCTGAAAACGATCGCATCTGGAATGGGGCCGACGACGACGGGTCGGGGACGGTCGCGATCATGGCGCTCGCCAAGGCGTTCGCCGAAGGGCAGAAACCGAAGCGCTCGCTGATCTTCGTCTGGCATGCGGGCGAAGAACGCGGCCTGTGGGGTTCGCGCTATTTCGCCGACTATCCGTCCGTGCCGATGGACGAGATCGTTGCGCAATTGAACATCGACATGATCGGCCGCAACCGCGACGACAAGGCGAGCGAAGCGAACACCGTGTACCTGGTCGGCTCCGACCGCATCAGCAGCGAGCTTCACGCGATCAACCAGGCCGCCAACAACGCGCTGCCGAAGCCGCTCACGCTGAACTACGAGTTCAACGATCCAACCGACCTCGAACAGCTGTACTACCGCAGCGATCACTACAGCTACGCGGCCAAGGGGGTTCCGATCATCTTCTTCACGACCGGCCTGCACCCTGACTACCACGCGAACACCGACGAGGTATCGAAGATCGAGTTCGACAAGATGACGCGGATCACCCAGATGGTGTACGAGACCGGGTTGCGGCTCGCGAACCTCGATCATGCGCCGGTGCACGATAACAAGGGACCGCGAGCCGGCCGGCTCACGCAGTCGGGCGCGGCGCACTAGCCGCGCTCTGGTCTCTACTTCTTACTTCCTACTTCTGACTTCGTAACGCTTACTTCTTGTTCTCAAGCTCCCGGCGCAGCCGTTCCTCATGGTCGCGCTGCTCGGGAGTCATAAATTCGGCGAAGTCCGCCATCTCGAAGAACGGCCGGATCTCGATATCGCTGTCCGACGGATGGGGATTGGGGCAGCGCTTGACCCACTCGATCGCCTCGTCCATCGACTTCACATTCCACACCCAGTAGCCGGCGATCAGTTCCTTGGTTTCGGTGAACGGGCCGTCCGTCACGGTCCGCCTGGTGCCCGAAAAGTGGACACGCTTGCCCTTCGAGCTCGCATGAAGCCCGTCGCCCGACACCATGATGCCGGCCTTGACCAGCTCCTCGTTGAACCTGCCCATCGCGTCGAGGATTTTCATGTCCGGCGGCTCGCCGGCTTCCGACTCTTTACTGGCCTTGACGATAACCATCACTCTCATGACGTTCTCCATGTTTTCCGCCGGTTCATCCGGGTCAGAGATTGGTCGAACGGCGGGCGCCGCGATCGACACGGCCAGGATATTCTGCCGGAATCCCGTAATTGACCGAAAATGAATAGTACGATATCGTAATAATATGTTGAGCCGTGACGATGTCGAGCTGACACGAAACCTCGAGCGCGGCGAGGCGCCAGCCGATGGGTTTCCACACGCCGCGCATCTGCGCGTCGCATGGGTCTACCTGAACGAGTCGCCTTCGCTCGACGCGGCGGTCGAGCGAATGGCCGCGACCCTTCTTGCGTTTGCCGCATCGGTTGGCAAAGCCGACAAGTTCTCGATGCCCGTCACGGTGTTCTGGATGCTGCAGGTCGCGGCGGCGCGAGCGATGATGCCCGCGGCGGAACTGAACGCCGTCCTGACCGCCTATCCACGGCTCCTGGACAAGAACCTCATTCGCGCACACGATCCCAGCCATGTCATTACGTCTGGTGCCACCGATTCATCGAGCGACTCACCGCGTCGGCCTGTACCTGGCCGACCTGCGTGACGACGGTCTCTCGCAAGGCGAGGGCCACATCCTCGCGCTGCTCGCCGCGTCGGGGCCCGCGACAATCGCTGAACTCCATCGCGGCCTGGCGCACAAACGGTCGACGCTGACGAGCATCCTCGATCGACTCGTGGCTCGTGGCTTCGTCTCGCGCGACGTCGGCGAGGAAGATCGCCGCACGTTTCTGATCACGCCGACTGCGAAAGGTGTGCAGGTCGCGCGGCGCGTTCATCGTCATCTCACCGATCTTGAAGAAGCTGTGGGACGCCGTGTGACGGCCGACGACGTAAAAGGTTTCTTGAAGGTGGTGTCAGCGGTCGAGGACGAAGCGCACAAGCGGACTCGGAAGAAATAATCGCGGCCACACGGATCCGCGCTACGGCTTGATGACCGGCGCCTCGCGGGCGAACGCGCGGTGGCACGCGGTGCAGCCTTCGGAGATCGCCGGAAAAGCGGCGCGCATGCGGTCGAAGTCGGCCGGCTGTGCGCTGCGAAGACCGAGCACCGCGGCGCTCGCGAGTCGAGCCGACGCATCACGCGCGCGGCCAGCCGCGGACGCCCATTCGGTGCGCCGCGATTCCCCGGCACGGGTCCGGAAGAACAGCAGGTTCTCCAACTCTGCCAGCCGTGCCGTCTGCTGATAGATATCGGCCCAGCCCTTCCGGTCCGTCGGCGCGTGCGCCATGGTCTGCCGCAGCGCGTCGTAGGCCGGCTTGATCATCAGGTCCATCAGCTCCACGTTTTCCAGCACCGGCATCGGCTGAGCCGTCGACTCGGCCTGCGGCGCGGCCGGCCGGGGAATGGCCAGGAGCGCGACAAATACGAACGGCAACATCCGGGGTTGCGCCATAATCTCCTCGATCGGGTGTTCGCGACCTCGCGGGTTTCACGCGAGAGCCAGGAGTATTACATGGCCGCCAGGAAGCTCCTCGTCGCCTGCGGACTCGTTGTTGGGATCGCATCACCGCTGTTGCTCGCGCAGGCCGGAAAGCCGGCATTGCCGCGGACGCCCGACGGCCACGTCGACCTTCAAGGCATCTGGGACTTCCGCAGCGCGACGGCGCTCGAGCGTCCGGCACGATTCGCAGGGCGAGAATTCATGACCCCCGACGAAGTGGTCGCGTACGAGCAGGAAGCGCTCGAACGTGAAGACGGACGGCCCCCGGACGATGGTCGGACGGAGCAGTCGGTGCATCCCGTCTGGTGGCTCGACTACGGCAAGACCGTCGTTGGAAGCAGGCGGACGTCGCTGATCGTGGACCCTCCCGACGGGAAGATTCCGGCGCTGAGCCCGGAAGGGCAACGGCGAAGCGCCGAGCGGCGGGCCGCGGCGAGAACCCATGGGCCGGCCGACTCCTACGAAAACCGGAGCCTGCAGGAGCGCTGCATCACGCGCGGCCTCCCGGAGGTGACGCTGCCGGGACCGTATAACAACAACCTCCAGATCATTCAGACTCCCGCCTACGTGATGCTCCAGACGGAAATGATCCACGACGCGCGCATTGTCCCCATGGATGGCAGGCCGCACAACGATCCCGCGCTGCGATCGTGGATGGGCGACTCGCGAGGGCGGTGGGAAGGCGATACGCTGGTGATCGACACGATCAACTTCACGGATCGGACGAACTTCCGCGGCGCGGGCGCGAATCTGCATCTCGTCGAACGGCTCACGCGCCTGGACCTCGACACGATCGAGTACCGATTTACCGCGGAGGACCCGACCACGTGGACACGGCCGTGGACCGTGTCATACCCGATCGTCAGGACGTCCGGACCGATTTACGAGTTCGCCTGCCACGAAGGCAACTACGGGTTGCGCGATATCCTGAGCGGTGCGCGTTACGAAGAGCGGCTCGCTGAGGAGTCCGCACTCAAGAAAAGATAACCATGTCTGATACACCACTCGTCGGCCGGAACTACACCCCGCCCGATCTCGTCGCCAAGGTCACCGGACGCGCGAAATATGCCGAGGACTATCGCGCGGACGGGATGCTGTTCACCAAGCTGCTGCTGAGTCCCATGCCCCACGCGCGCGTACGCAGCATCGACACGCGTGCGGCGCTCGGGATGCCCGGCGTCAAAGCGATTCTCACCGCTGACGATTTGCCCGACTTGCGCGGTGCGGAGCGTGCGCTGACGAACGAGCCGTTGTATCAGGGCGAGCCGATTCTCGCGCTGGCAGCAGTCGACGAGCGTACCGCCGCTGAAGCCATCGAGCGCATCAACATCGACCTGGAGGCGCTGCCGTTTGTCACCGATCCGGTCGAAAGCCTGAAGCCGGGCAGTCCCAACGCGCGTCTGGACGGGAATGTCTGGATCACGCCGCCGCCAACCGCCGCGGCCGGCGGCACGCCGCCACAGCCGGGCCGGCCGAAGGTGCAGGTTCTAAAATGGACCGAACACGATTTCGCGAGCGCGCCGGAAGGGGCGCTGCCCATGGGGCCGGCGCCGGATGAATGGACGTACGGCGATCTGGACGCGGGCTTCAAGGACGCCGCGATTGTCGTCGACGAAACATTCGTGGTGCAGTCGACGGGCCATCAGCCGATGGAATCGCGCAGCGCGATGGCGTACTGGCAGAACGGAAAACTCTATCTTCACGGTTCGACGCAGAGCGTGGCGCGAACGCTCGATCCGCTCGCGAGCTGGCTCGGTATCGACGCGTCGAACATCGTGCTGATCAGCGAGTACTGCGGCGGCGGCTTCGGCAGCAAAGGCGCCGGCGCGATCTCGATGGTGATTCCCGCGTTGCTCTCGAAGAAGGCCGGCGCGCCGGTCATGATGCGCATCAGCCGCGAAGAAGAGCACTACATCGGGAGAGCCCGAACCGGAATGGTCGGGCGCGCAAAGGCCGGTTTCAGCAAGGACGGACGCATCACCGCGCTCGACCTCTTCATCGTTGAAGACAACGGATCGTACGGCCCCATGGGCGACTATCGGTCGGCGGGGCTGGCGGCATCGTTGATCTGGCAGCCGCTCGCCATGCGGTGGCGCGGGCTCGCGGTGCTGACCAACACGCCCCCGCGCTCGCAGCAGCGCTCGCCGGGACCGATGCAGGCCAACGCGATCATGGAGCCGGTCGTGACGAAGGCCGCGAAGAAGCTCGGCCTCGATCAGGTCGCGATCCGCCGCGTCAACTCGCCGGAGGGCAAGGCGCTCTACGGACCGATGCGTCCCAACGGACAGCGAGGCCACATCACGAGCGCGTTCGTGAAGCAGGCGCTGGACCGCGGCGTCGAGCTCTTCAACTGGGACGAACGCAAGGCGCGCTCCGGGAAGCGGCAGGGCTCGAAGGTGCGGGGCGTCGGCGTGGCCGTCGGTCCTCACGGCGCGGGCTCGATCGGATACGACGGGCTCATGACCATCCGTCCCGACGGCAAGCTCTACGTGCAGTCTGGCGTCGGCAACCTCGGGACGCATTCCTGCATCGATCTTGCGCGGGTGGCGGCCGACGTGCTGGCCATGCCGTGGGACAAGGTGGTCGTCAACTGGGGCAGCACGGCGAAGAACATTCCCTGGTCTGCCATGTCGGTCGGCAGCCAGACCACGCACGCGATGACGCGTGCCAACCTGGCCGGCGCCGTGAACGCGCGCCTTCGGCTGCAGGAACTCGCGGCGACTGATCTGGGCGGCAAACCCGAGGACTACGTGCTCAGCAATGAGCGCGTGCATCGCCGGGACAATCCGTCGCGCGGCCTGACGTACGCGCAAGCTGCGACCCGCGCGATCGCGCTCGGTGGAAAGTTCGACGGCCATGAGTTGCCGGCAGACATTCACCCGATGACGAAGAACTCAGCGTCGGCGCTCGCCGGCCTGGGATTGATGGGTGTGGCGAAGGACAACTATCCGCACGACGGCGATACGTACTCGTTCGTGGTGGGCTTTGCCGAAGTGGAAGTCGATCTCGAAACAGGAAAAACGATCCTCGTCGACTACCTGGCAGTCGGAGATATCGGAACCGTCGTCAACCCGCGAAGCCTTCACGGCCAGATGCTGGGCGGCATCAACCTCGGAGTCGGCCATGCGCTGCAGCAGAAGTGGGTGTACGACCCGCACTACGGCGTGCCGCTGGCGAAGCGCTTCTATCACAACAAGCCGCTGACGATTCTGGATATCCCGGCGAAGATGGAAACGGTCGCCCTGGGGTTGGCGGACCCGGAAACGCCCGTCGGCGCCCGAGGTGTCGGCGAGCCTCCCGTCGGTGCCGGCTACGGCTCGGTGATGAACGCGATCGCGGACGCGGTTGGTGACGAGATTTTCAGAAAGGCGCCGGTGACCGCCGATATCGTGCTGACGTCGCTGGAAAACGGCAAGCGGATGCACGATCCGCTCGCCTCTCACCTGTAAGACGGAACCGCGGAGACCGCGAAGACCGCAGAGAAATCGTCCTTTGCGGTCTCGACGTTCTCTGCGGTTTCTTCCGTACGTCTACCAGCCGAAGATGTAACGCTCGCGCCGTGGGTCGGCGCCGCCGCGCAGGGTGCCGTTGTTCGGATCCACGCCGACCGCGACGACGCCGGTACTCATCGCGTACGGTCCGAGAACCTTGAGCTTGTGCCCGCGAGCGATGAGCGCCGTGCGGACGGCCTCCGGCACCCGGTTCTCGATTTCGAGCACGCCGGGTTCGCTTGGATGCGAGTCGAAGGATCCAAACGGGTGCAGCGAGTTGACTCGCGGCGCTTCGATCGCGTCCTGAACGCCCTTGCCGAACACGATCATCTCGAGCAGCACGTTCAGGATCTGCTGATCCTGACTGTCTCCGCCGGGCGTGCTGATCGCGAGAAACGGCTTGCCGTCCTTCAGCACGATGGTCGGCGTAAGCGTCGTCCGCGGCCGCTTGCCGCCGACGAGCACGTTCGGGCTGAGCGGATCCAGATCGAACACGGTCATGCGGTTCGAGAGCGGAACGCCGGTATCGCCGGCGATGAAGGCGCCCGCCAGCAACCAGCCGGAGCTGGGCGTCGCGCTGAACAAATTGCCGTCTTTGTCCACCACGTCAACGCACGTCGTGTCGCCGGCCGTCGCGCCGGTCTTCGTGCCTTGCGAGTGTGGCGTGTACCTGGTGGCCGGAGCCTTCACCGCCGGATCGAATTTGAACGGATCCCCGGCGCGATGCTCGAGCGAGGCCTGCGGCCCGATCAACGTCCGACGTTCGGCCGCATAGGCCTTCGAGAGAAGACCCGTGATCGGCACCTTCGCGAACGCGGGGTCGCCGTAGTAGGCGTTGCGATCCGCATACGCGAGCTTGATCGCCTCGTGGACCTGGTGGATGTAGTCGGTCGAGTTCACCCCGGCCGACTTGAGATCGATGCCTTCGAGGATGTTGAGCGCCTGCAGCAAGACCGGGCCCTGATTCCACGGGCCGGCCTTGTAGACGTCGTATCCGTGAAAGCTGGTCGTCACCGGCTTTTCGATCGAACCGTGGAACGACGCCAGATCGTCGTACGAGAAAACGCCGCCCGCGGCCTTGTCGGCGTCGGCGATGCGATGCGCGATGTCGCCGGTGTAGAAGGCGTCGCGTCCCGCGTGAATCGCCGCGACCCGATTGTGAGTCTTCGCGAACGCGGCCTTGTCGGCTGCCGCGATGGTGCGGAGCGTCCGTGCGAGGTTGGGCTGCCGGAAGATTTCACCAACCTCCGGCACGCGGCCGTCGGGATAGTACGTCTTCTTCGACCACTCCCACTGTTCCGTCGCTTTGCGCTCGCTGACGAAGAAATTGCGGAGGAACTCGTACATCGGGAAGCCGTCGGCCAGTTCGATCGCCGGCTGCAGCACCTGATCGAGGTGCATGGTCCCCTTGGCCTCCAGCGCCAGCGCCATGGCGTCGAGCATCGCCGGTATCGTCGCGCCGAGCGGACCGTTCCCGGGCACGAGGCCGCGTTCCGCGAACAGCGCTGGAGTGGCGGCCTTCGGCGCAGGCCCTTGACCGTTGATGACGATGATCTCCTTCGTCTTCGCGTCGTAGATCATCGTCGGCGCTTCGCCGCCGAAGCCGAAGTGTGAAATCTCGCAGACCGACGCCGCCAGCACCGACGCGACGCCGGCGTCCACGGCGTTCCCACCCTGCTGAAGGATGCGTACGCCGGCGGAGACCGAGTAGTGTCGGCCGGCCGCGACGATGCCGTGCGTTCCGAGAATTTCCGGACGCATCGTCTCCGCACGCGGGCTGGCGACGCGAGTTGGCTCGGACGGGCGTTGTTGTGGGGGCTCGGGCGCGCGTGGTTGCGCGCCCGGCGTCGCCGCCGCAATCGTGAAAACTGCCGCGACTCGTATGCCGAAAACCGCGATCCGCTCGTTCATGCGGGCTGATTGTATAGAATATCGGGGACTCGTGACGCGCCCGCTCCTCATCATTTTCCTTACGATCTTCGTCAATCTCGTAGGGTTCGGGATCATCATCCCGCTGCTGCCGTTTTACGCGGAAACGTTTGGCGCTTCGCCGCTCGTGATCGGGCTCCTGTTCGCCGTGTTCTCGCTGTGCCAGCTGGTAGCGGCCCCGGCGCTCGGCGACCTGTCCGATCGCTACGGCCGACGTCCCATCCTCATCTTCAGCCTCGCGGGGACTGTGGCCAGCTTCGTGATGCTCGCCGTCGCCCACAGCGTTGTCATGCTCTTTGCGGCACGCATCGTCGACGGTTTGTCGGGAGGAAACATCTCGACGGCCCGCGCGTACGTTGCCGACGTGACGGAGCCGAAGGATCGCGCGCGCGCGTACGGTTTGATCGGTGCGGCGTTCGGGCTCGGGTTCATCC
>Ga0306926_10006885_pt1 | contig 12270 bp, 12 predicted proteins | sample flu12Cox44000178_FD_203759 | JGI IMG/M metagenome (GOLD analysis project Ga0306926, IMG submission 203759) | Lab enrichment of tropical soil microbial communities from Luquillo Experimental Forest, Puerto Rico - flux8day.12C.oxic.44.000.178 (v2)... | ecosystem: Environmental > Terrestrial >... | reverse complement strand
CACATGGGAAAACTTGATGAGAACCTAACAGAGAATGCCTGTAAGTGGAACCTGCTTCAGCTGCTCGGAGCATCGGGCGGCCAAGGTCTGGATTGGGTCAGTCGCGTCGTTTTCGACCCGTTCGCCGAATGTCTGCTTCTCCTCTGCTAGCTGCGTGAAAGCGGACGTTTAGGGACTGCAGCTTCGGGGCCATCAGTAGACACCGATGGTTGAGCTACTGGCATGGCAGGATAGGTGTCGAATGACGAAATCACTGTATTTTGCAACGGCGATTCGATCATCTCGTTGATGGCTTGCGTCCGCTGCGGTTTCGCCTCGATGCAACCGGCGAGCAGCAGCACGATCACAAACACGGAAGCTCTCTTCATTGTAAATGTCGTGCAGTCGATCTGAACGGAGGCAAAAGCGAGGCTGCGCCCAGGACAGCGAGGTTCAAGACGCCGGACATGCCGGCCAACACGAACGACAGCGTATAGCTTCGGGACACATCGAAGAGCAGACCACCCATATAACCTCCCGCCGCCATCCCGGCCCAGGCGACCATCATCACGGCGCCGATGGCTCCGCCGAAACGATCCGCGGGCACGACTTGGCGTACGCAAAGCGACAGGCAGGTCATGTTTCCTGCGAAGCCGAATCCGAAAAAGGCGGATAGCACCATCAACGACAGCCTGTCCCCGCGCGCAGGAAATGCCAACACGCAGGCAGTCTGGATGGCCGAGGCAAGAGCATAAGCGTTCAGAGGGCCGATCCTGTCCGCGATAAAGCCACAGCACACCCGGCCAAGCGCGCCAACGATCATCGCAATCACCAGGCTGCTGACACCGATGGCCGGCGAACCGCAGACGGCTCCGATGAAGTTCGCCATGTGTACCACCGGGACGCCCATGCACATGCAGCAAAGGAAGGCTGCAAGCGCCAGCAGAGCCACCATCGTGGTCTCGGACCGGGTTAAATTGGACGCGCTGGGACAATCTGCGCCGGGTGCTCGCGTTCCCTGAGGCCACCTCAGCACCGGCAACGCAAGAGCAAGCGGAGCAAACATGGTGCAAGCAATTCCAACAAATGCCGAGCGCCAGCCAAATGCATTGATGAGAAGGCTGGCGAAGAGCGGCAGCAAGCCTTGGCCAGCCGCCCCACCCGCGGTGACGACTCCCATCACCAGCCCGCGCCGCTCCGGGAACCATTCACCAGTGGTCGACAGAAGCGGAGCGTAGAGTACAGAAAAGCCGAACCCGCCGTAGATTGCATGAGCGACATAGAACAGGCTCAAGGAATGAACCTTCGACATCGCAAAGATGGACGTCACCATGCCCGCGACGCCGATCCCGAGCAGCAGCCGCACATCGAGGCGATCGGACAGCCTTCCCCAGAACAGCCCACCAAGCGCCATGCCGGCCGTGGCGAATGCATATGCGAGGCTCACGTCGGCCCGCGACCATCCAAGATCTAGCTCGATCGGTGCCATGAAGACGGTGGTCAGTCCCAGACCGCCAAATCCCATCGCCATGACGACGGTTGCCGCAAGCGCGACCAGCGTACCCCGGCCGCGTTTCGCAATTGCCGCACTTCGATCAGCACCACGCTTTGCGAGCGCCGTATCAGTGAACTGGATTGTATCTTGTGTGCTCATCAGAATCGCGTTTCGAGTCAGTGCTGCTGACGCCTCTCTTGGCTAAGCTGCATCTTGCGCCGAGCCGGTCACCGACCTCGACAGCGGCATCGTGTAAGTCGTAGCCGAGCCAACGACGCAAACGTCCCCGCTCGAATTGCAGACAACAGTCTCCAATTTGCAGATCGGCTTGTCGTCGCGGATATACTCGATTGTGACGCTCGCCTTAATCGTCTCTCCGACCCGAACCGCCCTAACGAAACGCCAGTTCGTTTCGAGAAACACCGTGCCTGGACCAGGAAGATCCTCTGCGACGACCGCATTCAGGAGGCCCGTGGTGACTCCACCTTGGACGATAAGCCCGCCGAACGGCGATCCGGCTGCCAACTCGACGTCGTAGTGAATCGGATTCCTGTCGCCTGTGATCTCGGTGAACAGCTCCACGTCGCGCATTGTGGTCGTCCGGCTCCTCTCGGCGCGGGAATGCAATTGGGGGCGGCCAGCGAGTGTTCGCGTCCACGGTGAAACGTTCGACATCTTCTGCTCCTATGCTGCAAGCGGGGGAATTTGCGAGAATTTCGCGACGTGACTTGCCTCCATCCTCATGACGGCACTCATTTCCGCATGAAGCTTCTTGACCTCATCGAGATTCCAGGAGAACGAGGCGACCGCGTCGGTGATGCGCAAGAATGGCAAAGACAGTTCGTCGCGCTCGGATTGATAGGTCTCGAGCGCGCGAATGCTGCCCTTGACGACTGCCCGGGACAACAATTGCGCGTCCCGCAGGGCGTCCGTGATCCCATGCGCGGTCAGGGGGTCCTTGAAATATCCGGCATCACCGACGAGGGCCCAACCGGCACCCTGGCATTGTCGAAGGTGGCTCGCTGCTCCGGCAAACCCCCGCAAGCGGCTGACGGGTATGGCCTGACCGATATCGGTGCGCAGCATCGGGCAGTTTTTCTCCAGCACCTGAAGAAAGCCTTGCTCGACGTTGCCACGGATGGCCGCATGAAATTGCGCAGCCGGAACCGCAGCAAAGACGCAGTGACCGGAGTTGGTCGGAATGACACCTGCCGCGACGTTGTTGCCGAAGTACCAATGCAGGCCATCTTGTTTCAGGCCTTCAAAGTAACCAAACACGAGGCCCGAAGAGCTTGAGCCTTCGACATAGGTTTTTGCCTTGACGAACTGCGCTACCGTTGATTGGCGGCCGTCAGCGCCGATAACGACGTCGGCATCGACAGTGACGCAGGCACCATCCGCGTCTCTCAACGTGGCGCCGATAACGCGGTCGCCTGATGCTGCGAATTGCAGCCGGGAAAGTGCGACGCCGTGGCGTATCTCCGCACCGGCTTGACGGGCCGCATCGACCAGCAAGGGATCGAGTACCGTGCGACGTGGCGCGAAAAGGCACCCAACGCCGTGCTCTCGCTTTATGTCGATCCGGATTGCCTCATCGCCGTAATGGAAAGTCGTCGACCGAATCGCGGGCGTTGCCGCCGCGGTGACACTCGGAATCAGCCCCCACTGATTGAGCTGCACAACGGCACTCCGCATCAGCGCATGGGTCGATATGGTGTCGGAGCCGTACGCTTGACGATCGACCACCAGGACCTTTGCGCCGGACCGTGCCAGGAGCAGGGCCGTGGCGGCTCCGGCACAGCGTGCACCGATGATAATCACGTCATAACGTGTGTTGAGATTGTTGAGCGCGTTCATTGTCGTCACTTTCAAGCAGCGGCGCGAGCGAGGCTCTGGTGCAGGTGCGTGGCGAGATCCTCAGCGTCGTCACCCGCACCATCGATGAAGGACGATTTGCGCCGGCGCATGAATGGCAGGCCCATGACGTACATCCCTGGTGCGGGGACAACGCCTCCGTCATGTCGAATGCGTCCCTTTCGGTCGAGCACGGACACATCGAGCCAGGAGTAGTCGGGGCGATACCCTGTTGCCCAAATCACCGTGCGGATGCCGGCAGCGATCAGGTCCAGGCTCAACCTGGTCTCCGCCCCGACATCGGTTGGCTCGTAGCGGTGCGGCGCGGGAAGTGACAGCGCAAACCCGTTGGCATCGACCCAACCATCGATGCTGCCAAGCAGCCGATTCATTTTCAGGTCGGCTAGTGCACAGAGGTTGGCGAGCGATCCCGAAAACTGCGCGTTGCCGTCGCGAAGCCCCACGAACCTGCCGACGAACTCGACACCCGCCTCGCGCAGGCTGTTCAGATCGACCGTCACGCGCTCGGGCGTTCCGATGAGCTGGAGCGACGGGAGGCGCCGCGCCCTTTCGATATCCTCCATGGCGTCATAGCGGACATCCATCGCGCCGATGGCATCCATCCACCATTGGATATCCCGCCCACGATAGATGCGCGGCAACCTGACGTGCTCTCCAACCGAAAGCACCACGCGACGACCGGTTGCCTGGATCTCGCGGGCGAGTTGCACGCCGCTCGCCGAGGCGCCGACGATCATGACCCCGCCTTCCGGCAGGAGATCCGCCCGCCGGTATTGCATCGGCGTGAGGCTGGTCACCTTCGCGGGCAGATCGTTAGCGAGCGACGGGATCGAACCGATATTGCAGGCTCCGCTCGCGATCACAAGTTTGCGGCATCGCCATGGACCCTGGCTAGTCGAAAGTTCGTAACCGTCGGCCTCCTGCCTCACCCGCGTAACGCGAGTGCCAGCCACGATCGGAACGCGCGAGAGCTCGGCATATTGCTGGAAGAAACTGATGACCTCAGGCATGGTCATGAAGCCGTCCGGGTCATCGCCGGTGTAGGCATAACCCGGCAGCCGGCTTTGCCAGTTCGGTGTCAGAAGGCGAAGCGAGTCCCACCGTTCCGTTCGCCATGAGTTGGCAACCTCACCGCGCTCGATGACCACGTGGTCGATCAAGCGGGCGGTCAGATGCTTGCTCATGGCCAATCCGGACTGGCCGGCGCCGATGATGATGGCGGTGGCGAACTTCACGACACCCGCTCCTTGATCTGACGGTCGCCGTCAGTTGACGGTGACGAAGACATTGGTTGGGTTGGTAATGATGTCGAATACGGCCGAGCGCTTCTGCGATTGAGCGACCACCGCCTTGATGTCGTCCTCGCTCGCATCGGCGCGAATGTCGAAATGAACGCGAATGGCGCCGAAGCCATTGCGCACCTCATCGTCGATGCCGAGGATGCCCTGGATATCCATGTCGGCCTCGAGCGAGGCCTTGACCGAATGCAGTTGGATACCGCGCCGCTGGGCGACTGCGGCAACGCCGGCTGTCAGGCAGCTGGCGAGACCCGAGAGAACGAGTTCGACCGGAGTCGGAGCATTGTCCTCCGCCGCGAAGACTTTTGGATGATCTGCCTCGATCACGAAGGTCTTGTCGCGTGATTGCTCCGACCCGAGGCCGAAGAATTTGCCGATGGAAGAGCGGCTATGGGTACCGTTCACCCACTCGCAGGTTGCGCGCCATTTGAATTCCGCGGCTTCCGGAGCCTTCTCCAGCGCTTCGCGCGCGCCGAGCAGCGCAGTTACGTTAACTCCGTTGTCAATCTTGGCGGCGATTGAAGCGCTCATGGTCATGGTCATTGGCTCTATCTCCTGCGTTGTGTGGTTGAGGCGCGGCTCCTTGGGCCGCTCTCTCCGGGACGAGTCTGTCTCGTGGCGGTTTACTCGCAGGTGCGGGTCCAAAAAGCTTTCAGAAAGGCTTGGCCCGGCCTTTAGGATTCATTGATTTCTTCGGAGCGCCGCTTTGTCGGCGCGCGTCAGCCGGCACTTGCAAGATGCCGATGTTTGTCTTGGGAATCAGGCTCTTGGTGAGGAAGCGGCCGTGGAGGCAAGGCGGAGACACTGCCTGGGCGCGAACACGGTCTCGTTACTGCCAATGCACCGTAGTGCGGCACCGGGATGTGCGGGGCAAGAGTGGCCTCGTTCTCTGGCCTGGTCTATTTGCCGGACACGCCGGCCACGCGCAGGCCCTCAACGTACCGGTTCAAAAAATCCGTGTCGTTACAGAAGAAGAGCTCCTGCCGCGCGGTCTGAGTGCTATAGCCCGGCTTGCTCCGCAGTAATCCAGCGGCAACTTCCCTCGCCTGCTCCGTTTCGCCCAGGAGACCCAGCGAAGCTGCCAAGGTCGCAAATGCCTGATAGTTGACATTGCTCTGCCGGATTGCCCTGCGGCCGAACTCTGCGGCGATGTCATACTCGCCAAGAGAGAAATGCGTCCAGGACCGCACGTGATGAAAACTCCAGAGATCGCTGTCACGAGGACTCAGAGTGGTTGCTCGATCCAGCAACACTTCTGCTTCGATTTCCCGGCCATGCCAGAGCAAGTTGAATCCTTGCGCAAAATGGGCTTGCGCGAAGCTGGGATTGAGCTCCAGAGACAGATCGAGAGCCGCGAGCGCTTCATCATTCTGATGCGTCAAGCATAACGCTCGTCCGAGCACGCAGTGACAGAAGCAATCCAGATCGTCGAGGGTGACCGCGTCGCGTGCCTGATGCAAGGCGGTTTTCAGTCGCAACGACCTGTCGCTCGGGTCATCGACGAAGGCGCGTTGCACGTTCACATAACCCAGGGCGCCGTGAGCGCGTGCGAAGCTTGGGTCTGCCGCTATCGCACGCTCAAAGTAGGCTTCCGCCTCATCGAAGGCCGGGACGGTAAACCGCCATAAATTCCATAACCCGCGCTGATAGCAATCCCAGGCATCCAGACTGCTCGGTCCCTTGCGGGCAGCCAACTTCTGCTCGACTCTCGACAGCTCAGGCTCGATCGTTGCGGAAATTTGCGTAGCCATTTCCTCTTGAATCTCAAAAATGGATTCAGTCCGGAGGTCGTAGGTCTCGGACCACAGCTGCTCTCCGTCAGATGTCCGGACGAGCTGTGTCGCGGTTCTTGCGAACGCTACCCAATACCAGGTACTTGACCGATAACTGGTGACCTACTTCGCGTGGATCGATCGGTCTGTTCTGGAACGCGATCGTTGAATGCCGTGAGATGACCGCAAGCCAGCGGTTGCGCGCCAGAAGGCGAATGATGTCCTCGACTAGTCCATAATTGAAATAATCGTTCTCGGGATCGCCGGAAATATTCTCGAATGGCATCACGGCGATGGACGTTCGCGTAGCAGCCTCTTCTCGGATGGATTCAGAAACGACGTCGCCCAGTCCGCCAATTTCGGCCGAAACCGAGACGTCGGTTAGAGCGCTGCCCGACGAAATAGCAACGGGAGCAAGGGGAATTTCCTGGTCTGTGATTTCCTGAACGTCCCCGACAAACCGGAAGCCGCGCTTGTGCAAGGTCTTTATGAAGATCTGGTCGTTCCCGCTGTCGCCTAGTGCCCGGCGAGCGCCATTGATCCGGCTGCTGAGTGCGGCTTCCGAGATAACGCGGCCATTCCAGATTGTCTCTATCAGCTCATCCTTGCTGACAATCCGATCGCGATTACGCACCAAGTGAACGAGCAGATCGAACACCTGGGGCTCGATGTGCACGGATTCACCCGCTCGGCGGACCTCCTGCCGATTCGGATCGATTTCGAACTCCGAAAAGCGGTACCGCACCGTCACCTCGATTCGAGCCTTTTCGATAGGTGGGTTCAGGGAGAGGCGGATGGCAATTCCGGGCGAGAATAACTGCCCTTCCGCCAAGTCCAAACTGGATTGCAAGTCTACAGACTGCTTTTGTGTCCATCAACGGGCACAGGATGGCTATTTGGGAAGTCCCGAAGAACGCCGACAAGCACCTGCGGCGGTTTAGCGCAGGGTCCCATTCGTGTCGCCGGGAATGGCGGCAGCTGCCGCTATTGCCGGTCGTTTTGTGGCCGGGCGTCCCGAACCCACACTGGCGCGACCAATCGACTATCTCGCAAATAGAGGCACGAAGTCGGGAAGCGCCAGCTCGCGTGAGCCGACAGTGTCAAGGCTTTTGGCGACCTTCACTCTTGCTTTGACAGGGGCGTCCTCGCGCTTCGCGCCCTTCAGACGTGCTTGAAGTCGCCGATTGGACCGGCTCGACGGCTTCTGTGCCATGCGTTCTGCGACCAGCGCGCGTGCCAGATTGGCCTTGTTTCCGCGCAATGCCGCCTCAACGAACGTCAGCTGAATGAGATCACATTGGGCAATGCTGCCACCGCAACGATCCGTAACGTGGCGCACGCTTCCCAGCCATTCCACGCAGCTGGCGTAATCGCCTTGAGCGAAGAGGAGCAGTGCCCTGCAGAGCCTCACTGTGAGTTGATCTTCCAGGTACGATACGGCAGTCCCGCTCGTGGCGGTTTGCCGCAACATGTCGAAGACACGCTCTACAGCGGCGGGATGGTCCGCAGCGGCAAACGCCATGATGGCGTGCGCGATATGGAATGGCCGCGCGCCGGAGAGCGCTTGCAACTCCCAGCGATCGGCCAACCGATGCCAGCGATCGCCGACCTCTACATTTCTGAGCTGCAGGCGCCAGAGCAGCGCCGAAGCGTCCGTGAGTTCGGACGTCGTGTGCCGGCCAGCAATATGGCGATCATAGACCGCAAGCGCGGCCGGCGCATCATCTTCGTCGAGGTGAAACAACGCCCGATGCCAGGCGAGATGGACAGCAAAGGTGGTGTTCATCCATGCGTGTTCGGTCGTCGCAAGAAACTCCAGCGCCTCGCGATCGCGTCCCTGCATTTCCATCACGTGGGCGATGACATGTATGGCCGCCGGATGGTGCGGGTCCGACAACAGTGCACGACGCGCTATCTTTTCGGCCCGGCGGTACTGGCCATTTTCTTCCAGCCCGAAAGCGTACATCGCGAGAACACTGGCATATCCCGGTATCGCGGCGTGCCATTCGGGCAGGATCTGGGCGACACGGTCCCGCAACATGCGCCGCTGGCCCAGTCGGAAGTCGAGCGCGTGCGCTACGGCGAGCGCGACGAGGTCGCGCGGAAAGTCGACGACGATGGCACCGTAGCGTTCGACCGCCAGAGCCGGATCGCCATCAAGCCAGGCGCGAGCCGCAGAAGCGTGGCGACGCGCCCAATCATGGACGTGCGGGTGGCCCTCTTCTATGACAGCGATGGATTTCGCCAATCTGGAGCGGGCGGCAACATCGTCTCCACGCACAATGATGGCGGCGCGCAGACAATGTCCGAAGGGGAGGTCCGGATTCTGATCCAGCACCCGATCCAATTCGGCGGACGGATCGCCGCGACCAGCAAGGAAATCTTCGAAAACGGACTCGCAGCATAGAGGTAACGCCATGCCCCTATCGGTGGTGTCTAAGAACTGCGAAGGGTGAGGTCTTGTTGTCATGATAGTTCTCGCAACAAATTCGGCGATCTGCAGCATGCACCTTCCCGACGGCAAAGGCTTTCAGGGGCGCATGAGCTTTCGTCCAGAAACACCTGAAAAACGTGGTGATCTTCTTTATTGAAATCCAGTCCATCGGCCGGATGCTAAGGATGCAACGGCGTCCGCTTTCGGAAAACCAAAGGCGGACGCCGTAGCGTGAGGAGATGGCGTAGCGCACGCGACCATTGGGTCAGGTACGCTCTCGCAGGCCCTTTGCAGTTCAACGGCTCGGCCGTTGATGCGAAGCGCGAAGTCTGGCGGCTTCCTCCAGACCTTCATTGATTTGGCCACGAAAGATGCCCATATCCCTCAACTCCCGATCGTTGAGACTGCGCAACACGGCCAAACTCGCCTGGCGCTCTCGTTCGGCGATCATGGCGATGATGAATCCCTTCGCGAGATCAAAGAGGCATCGCCCAACGCTGAGGATCATGTCCCAGGCGTAGGGGTGCTCGGAGTAATTGGAACTGCCGTTCAATAAACTCATGTCTGTATTCCTTCTAATGCTGTTCATTTTGTCACCAGCATGCCGTCTCGCGGCGGCGAAGGCTTTCAGACGCCCATGAGCTTTCCTTCAGAAAAGCTTGAAAAAAACACAGCGATCCGGTGATCGAGGCCTGGTCCTATTGAAGTCCGGCCCGACGAAATGCCACCAAGTAATGCTCTCGTTCGGATTCGCATTTGAATGGCATTTCGCTCGCAAGCCACGCGAGCGACAGATTAGGCTGAACGCGGAGCAGCGCCTTGAGCGCCCCGCTGGCCAATTCGCGCTGCTCGGTCATCGCGGCCGCGGCTGTGAGGACACGGTGGGCACCCACAAAATCTGATCGCAGGCGCAGGGCCTCCCGCGCGAGGTCAATAGCCTCCTTGTAGTTTTTGCCAACGAACTGACAATAGGAGGCTACACCGTAGTAAATCGCGGCAAAGGGGTCGCGTGGTGACAAGCGCAATGCATAACGCGCGGCGCGATCACCTTCCTCCCATCGGCCGCAATAGGCCAGTGCGACGCCGTAGTAACCGCGTGCGGGCGAAAAACTCGGATTCAGCCGCAGCGCATATTCGAATTCGGCAAGGCAGTCGTCGAACCGCTTGGTGAGCAAGTAGACGCTTCCCAGCGCGAAGTGAGCCCAGGCGTCTTCGCTGTCGGCGTGGATAGCGGACAGGCTGCCCGTTCGGCCACCGGCACCGATGTGGTCGGCTCCCACCCCATGTGCATGCAGAACGCATGGCTGGCGGCAAGCACGCCAAGCGCTTGTCCATATTTCGGATCGATCTTGATGGCCTTCTCCAGCAGCGCCTGCGCCACCATGTTGTCCTGCCGCGTGACACGCCAGTAATGCGATAACGCGCGCATCAAGAGATCCCAGGCGTCCATGCTGTCCGGCGTCTTCCGCTGGGCTCGGAAGTTTTCAGCGGCGTAGAGCTGTGGCTCGATCGCTGCAACGATCGATTCTGTAATCTCATCCTGGACAGCAAAAACGTCGGCGAGGCTGCGATCATAGCGCTCAGCCCAGATATGGCTGCCGGTTGCAACATCGTTGAGTTGTGCGGCAATGCGCACGCGATCGCCTTCCTTGCGCACGCTTCCCTCGACGACATAGGCAACGCCGAGTTCTTCCGCGATCTGCTTCAGATGCACCGCCTTGCCCTTGAAGACAAACGACGAGTTGCGGGCAATGACGTAGAACCAGCGGAGTCTCGACAGTGCGGTAATGATGTCTTCGCTGATGCCATCGGAAAAATACTCCTGCTGGGCATCGCCGCTCAAATTGACAAAAGGCAGAACGGCGATTGCCGCCCGATCGAGTGCAGGCAATGCGAGGCGCGGCAGATCGCCGTCCTGTCCGGCCGTGCGAGCCGACGGCGCTGAGGCCATTGACGAGCCCTCAACATTGACGTCTCCGACGAAACGAAATCCCTTGCGCGGAATGGTGCGCACCAGGCGCTGATCCCTGCCTGTGTCCCGGATGGCCCGGCGGACGGCGTTGATCCGGCTCGTCAGCGTCGACTCCGAAACAATGCGACCGTCCCACACCTCGTCGAACAATTCGTCCTTTGCGACCACGCGATCGCGGTGCTGGAGCAGGTACAGCAAGACGTCGAAGACCTGCGGCTCGAGCGGCACGCCTTCGCCGGCGCGTACGAGTTCGCGCCGTTCGGCGTCAAGCACATGATCTTCAAAGCGAAATCGCAACGTTCGGTCCCCCGCCAACAGCCTGTCTCACGGAAAAATCAAGACCAGCTGAAGGCAAATTCAAGAGTGCCTCAGAGTCTTTGGGTCCGTGCCGCGTCATGTTCGGTTCACCGCGGCATGACCGCGTTGCAATGTGAACAGGAGACACCCATGACGACGACGCTCGCCGCGCGACAAACCGCCACACCAGACCTTACCGCCCTCAAGGCTCGCCAACAAGCGGCCTGGTCTTCAGGTAATTACGCTGTGGTAGGCACGACGCTTCAGATTGTTGGAGAGCAACTTTGCGAAGCGATCGACCTGCGTTCGGGCTCAAAGGTTCTGGATGTGGCCGCCGGCAACGGGATGGTTAGCCTCGCCGCCGCGCGCCGTTGGTGCGACGTTACGTCGACCGATTATGTACCTGCCCTGCTTGAAAGCGGTCGCACACGCGCGGCCGCCGAGGGCTTCTCAATTCAATTCCAGGAGGCCGACGCGGAATCGCTTCCCTTTGCTGACGCCAGCTTCGACGTCGTCGTCTCGACGTTCGGCGTTATGTTTACACCAAACCAAGCGCGAGCGGCTTCCGAGCTGACGCGTGTCTGCAAACCGAAAGGCCGAATTGGGCTGGCGAACTGGACCCCCGACGGCTTCATCGGCCAGGTCTTCAAGACCCTTGGAAAGTACTTGCCGCCACCAGCTGGCGCCAAATCGCCCGCACTTTGGGGCACGCGCGCGGCACTCGAGGAAATGTTTGGAGCTCACGCCACTTCCATCAAGGCCGAGCCGCGCATGTTCAATTTCCGCTACCGCTCGCCTGAGAATTTCCTGGACATTTTCAAGACCTATTACGGACCGGTCCTGAAGGCGTTCGCCGCCCTCGATGAGGCCTCGCGGCAACAGCTCCACAATGACCTGTATGCGCTGACCGTGCGCATGAACAAGTCGGGCGACTCTACGATGGTGGTGCCCAGCGAATATCTCGAGGTCGTCATCACAAAGCGATGATGCCGTCCTGCCGCGAATTTCAAATGAAGGCGGTCCGGACTCCGAGAGCGGAGTCCGGATTGGAGCTTCAGCGACAAGAACTTACGCCTGCACTTTGCAAATGACCAAACATCAACGGGAAGACATCCATGACCGCCGCTTCAGATTCAGAACATCAGAAT
>Ga0306926_10006884_pt1 | contig 12272 bp, 13 predicted proteins | sample flu12Cox44000178_FD_203759 | JGI IMG/M metagenome (GOLD analysis project Ga0306926, IMG submission 203759) | Lab enrichment of tropical soil microbial communities from Luquillo Experimental Forest, Puerto Rico - flux8day.12C.oxic.44.000.178 (v2)... | ecosystem: Environmental > Terrestrial >... | reverse complement strand
TAAGTCCTGGACACACTGCAGATTCGGTTCGCGAACTTCGGCGAAAAGATTGAGAAATTGTCAGGCGGCCAGCGCCAAGCCGTTGCGATTGCGCGGGCCGTTTACTGGCAGGCTAAGCTCATGATCATGGATGAACCGACAAACAATCTGGGCGTGGTCGAGCAGCATAAGGTACTCGATCTGATCGGTAGACTGCGCGAAGAACAGGTACCGGTAATCCTCATCAGCCATACTTTGCCGGATGTTTTTGCGGTGACGAAGCGCATCGTCGTTATGCACCGGGGGCGCAAAGTGGCTGAGAAGCAAACCAGCGAAACGAACAGCCGGGAAATCGTTCGATATATGGTGGGCGAATTGGATGACGACCGTGAGAGCTAGGCTGAAGTGAGGCTTTTCGGCAGCAAAAAAATTCCTTGAATTGGCGCACGGCCCCCGTGAGGATGCGCCTTTACTTCAATAAACCCCCTCATACTCATGAAGAAATGGCTTGGCCTTTCAGTACTTACCCTGACTATTTTGGCGTTTGCAGCTCCGGTCTCGACCCGCGCCGCGGATAAGAAATACACCATCGCGCTGATCCCCGGTCTCACCACTGACGCCTTCTACATTACGATGCACAAAGGAGCGCAGGCTGCCGCCGATGCCCTCGGCGTTGATCTCATCTTTCAAGGCGCGCCCGAATTTAACCCGGTTCAGCAGGTACCCGTTCTGAACGCGATTATCGGGCGTAAACCGGATGCGATTCTGATTGCGCCAACGGACAAAACGCAGTTGATCGAACCGCTCAAGAAAGCAGCCGCAGCAGGAATCGCGGTAATCACTGTCGATACTTTCATTGGAGACGGGCACTACCAGACCGGGAGCGGTGAAGCTGACTTTCCGTTGTCCTACATCGCCTCTGACAATGTCCTGGGTGGCCAAATCGCGGCGCGTGCTCTAGCCAAAGCGATCGGTGACAAGGGCAAGGTCTATGTGTCGAATGTGAAGCCGGGAATCTCGACGACAGACCAGCGAGAGCAGGGCTTTAAGGAGGAGATGAAGAAGCACGCGAATATTACGGTGCTCGACACCCAATTTAACGATGATGATGCCAACAAAGCAGCGTCCCAATTCCAGTCAGTTTACGCCCGCAATCCGGATCTGGCCGGGGTATTTGGTGCGAACCTGTTTTCTGCCCTCGGTGCTGCCGGCGGCGTCAAACAGGCCAACGCTACCGGCAAGGTTAAAGTGGCAGCCTTCGACGCGCCCAAATCGATCGTTGATCAGATCAAGTCTGGGGAAGTCGAGATGACGATTGCGCAGCATCCTGCCGAGATCGGCTACTATGGTGTCATGACCGCCTATGCCCACTTGACCGGGCATTCGGTGCCCCCTCTGATCGGGACGGGCTTTACTGTCATTGACAAGAGCAACGCCGACAACCCGGATACGAAGAAATTTATCTATTCCGATTAGGCGGCCTTGCTCTTGGCCTGAATTTCTCACAAGTTTCTGAACTTGTGAGAAGGGTCACCCTGGGCAAGCTGCTGGGGAAGCAGCTTGCCGGGGCGAATGCTCTCGCAGCCAATGTTTCGGTCCGAAGCCGGAGACGCTTCCGACGGCGGTGCCCGAATCGATACGGCGCTTTAGCACTGTCGTGGACACCTTAACAGCAACCGAGGTCGAATCCGGAAGGGCCAACTGGCTAACTTGGCTTGCCGCGGCGCGTGCCTGGCTTTTCCTTGCTATTCTATTCGCAGTTTTCGAGATGTGGGCCCGCTTCGCCTATCACACCACATTCCTGTTTAATCCGTTCAATGTCCAGTCGATCGCGGTCTTCGCTGTGGCACCACTGCTGCTCGCGCTCGGGCAGACTTTAGTAATCATCTCGGGAGGTATTGATCTTTCAGTAGGCTTTACGATGGGATTTGCCGCCGTCGTATTTGCCCATTGCCTGAATTTAACGGCGGGTTTCCTCGGACCGGTTGGAAGTTTCGTGTTTGGTGTACTTGTCGCACTACTGGCTTCCGTTATTCCCGGACTCATCAACGGATTATTGATCGCGAAGCTCAAGGTCCCACCCTTTATCGGAACTCTCGGGATGTATGGAGTCGCGCGCGGAATTGCCTTTCTGCTTGCCGGTGGGACCACCGTGCCGGTCAGTAACAACATCCTGGCCATTCTCGGGAATGGCAGCATCTTTGGGTTCCCGATCATCGTGCTGGTCACGATCATCATTGTGGCTGTCATGCACTTTGTGCTCTCTCAGAGCCGGTACGGTCAGCATGTCTATGCCGTTGGGGGAAATCGCCAGGCCTCGCTGCGTGCCGGAATTAACGTGGCGCGTAACACCATCGTGCTTTACATCCTTTCTGCTATCTGCGCGGCGATTGGGGGTATTCTTTACACCGCCCGCTTTTCAGCGGGGGCGGCCCAGGCAGGTGAACCGCTCCTGCTGGACAGCATCGCCGCGGTCGTAATTGGGGGCGCAAGCTTGTTCGGCGGTTCGGGCACGGTCGTGGGCACCATCATCGGCGCGCTGATCATCGCCGTGATCCAGTATGGCCTCGTCTTTGTGAACGTGGAGCCCTTCTGGCAGTTTGTGGCCGTGGGCGTCGTCATCGTTATTTCGGTGTTGGTTGACCAGAGTCAGAGGCGTGTTGGGGGAGGAAAGGTAGATGAAGAATAGCCCGATTCTGGAAGTCAGAGAACTGTCCAAGCGGTTCGGCGGAGTTCACGCCCTGGAGAAAGTGTCGCTCGATTTACACCCCGGCGAAGTCCTGGCCCTGGCGGGCGACAACGGCGCCGGGAAATCAACCCTGATAAAAACGATCTCGGGCGTTCACAAGCCGGATGAGGGCACAATCTCCTACGATGGCAACCAAGTTACCTTCGACAACCCGCAGCAGGCGCGTGATCACGGCATCGAAACTATCTACCAAGATCTCGCTCTGGCCGATAACCTGGACGCCGGAGCCAACGTGTTTCTCGGACGCGAGGTAATGAAGCGCGTGCTGGGTCTTGCCTTGGTCGACCGCAAGAGAATGCGGAACGAAGCCGCCGACACTTTGAAAGTGCTTGATATCCGCATCGATCGGCTGGATCTGCCGCTGCGATCCATGTCCGGTGGCCAGCGTCAAGCGGTCGCGATCGGACGCGCCATCCACTGGAAGGCGAAGGTGTTAATCATGGACGAGCCGACGGCGGCGCTCGGAGTCCCGGAGCAGCGCAAGGTGAAAGCGTTAACTCGCAGTCTGAAGCAGAGCGGCGTCGGCGTGATTTTTATTTCACACAACCTTGTTGACATCTTCGAAGTCTGCGATCGGATTGTGGTCCTACGGCGCGGCATTGTGGCAGGCGAGCGACTTATCTCGAACACAAACCCTGACGAGATCGTGCGGCTGATGGTGGGAGGATAATACTCCCGGACGTTCCGGCGGCTGAAGCAACCGCTGGGTTTCCGAACCTGGGCTTAACCCTGCCGGTGTGGCAAAGGAGAGGGAAGCAGAGAAGAAAGGCGACAAAGTCCGACGAGAAGTCGGTAGGGCGGCTCGAATAAATTCTCGCCCTACCGGAAACGCCCAGTCCCAAAGGCCCCAGATCTTGGGTTAGCTTGGCCAATGGGTCGTTTTTGGAACGGTCAACCGGCTAATCTTGGGATTCTTCGCCTCCTTTTTCCCCGACACTCAAGGTATGCACGCTGATGTCGTTGGCATTATCGTCAACCGCAGCGAAGTGAACCTTGTTGTGCCCGGGACTGTCTAAGCCGATTCCGAATGCTCCTCCTTGCCCCGCATCGACGTTAAACTGGGCGACGAATTTGCCGTTCTTCGTGAACTCTACGATTTCGCTAGGATGACTTGGGTCGGCATTGACCGCGTCGCCATTGCTCGTGATCAGGTCGCCATTCGGAGCGAGCACCAGCCCCAACGGTCCTCGCAGATTGTTGTTCCGAAATACAATCGCACCTTTGACTACCGATTGGCTTGTGCTTCCGGCCTGCAGGACCTTGAAGATTGTGTTGTCGTCCGTTGAAGCGACATAAAGAACATCCTTCTTGGCATCGTAAGCCAACCCTGTCGGCCCCACTACGAGCGCCGTTGGATCGGTCCGGAAGCCGTAACCTGAAGCGATTTGAATCAAACTCTCCACAATCGGATTTCCACCTGCCGGGATTGCCAAGTCGATGCGCGTAACGGTGCCGTTGAGCACATTCGACACAAATACCTGGGCGCGATTACCCTCATCGTGAATGGTCAGATCCCATGGGCCGTCCAGCAACCTTGTATTCGTAAGCGTCGTTACGACGTGCCCGTTTTTGTCGATAATCAAAAGCGAACCCGGTTGCCCAGGGATCAGCATGCCCGCGTTGGTAGGCAGGTTGCCAACCAGCACGAACCCTCGCTTTAGTACGCCGAGAGCGGTGGTCAGTCCAAGGGGGGCAGACCCTTGGAAGAATACGGTAGCCGACCCGCTGGGCGCCACACTACCATTCAGAGTCAGCTTGATTATCGTGGTGCCGGTCCCTTGCTGGTTCTTGCTGTTATTGAAGTTGGAAACCAGGAGGTCACCCGGCTTGAGTAGTCCGCCCTGAGGAAATTCAGGGGGTACGAATGCGACGCAGTAAGGATTCAGGTCACCGTTCGCCGGGACGGTGGAGGAAACGATAATGGAAGGAATAAACCGTCCGCCCTTGTCGTCAGAATCTGCGAGCGCGCGGCCCAGAGGTAGCAGCGTGATCGCTGCTCCGCACAACAGGTAGCTGATAGTCCGCGCATCGGATATGGTCCTTTTGAAGCGTCGACCCGTCCAGGTCGAGCGATAGGTAGCGCTGGTCGTTCTCATTGTTAGCAAGTCATGTTAAGAAATGTCCCGGCAGGGAATGTCCTGAGAAAGGGTTCAATACCGCGTCAGCCGCGGCTCGACAAAAGCCGGGACCAAACCCCCCTATTCATACACTAAAAGGACGGAAATTTATTCCAGAGAGGTGGGGACTGTTTCTGGGACCGGTGTAATTCCGTTTGTCTGGCAGCGCGGTCGTTTCTGCGAAACGACTATTGCTAGCGCAGGGGGGCAATTTCGGCAGGCCCGGCTCTTCCCGACGTCATCCGGCAGCGGCGACTTAACCCAAATCCGGGTTTTGACTTAGAGGGCGGTATTCCCGGCTTCGCAGAGTCTTCGTCGCGGCCGAACTTTAATACTCATCTACTCGCCAACGGCTTGCCCGCTTCAGGAGGGGCCGTAGCCTCCCCGGAGGCGGCGTCGCGACTCTTCCCCTACCAACCAAGCAGCCAGGCAAAGATCAACGGCGCTACGATTGTGGCGTCCGACTCGATAATATATTTCGGAGTATCCAGGGAAAGCTTGCCCCAGGTAATCTTCTCGTTCGGGACCGCGCCCGAATACGACCCGTAGCTCGTTGTTGAATCGCTGATTTGGCAGAAGTAACCCCAGCGCGGCACCTGCGGGCGCTGAAGGTCCTGATGCAGCATCGGAACGACGCAAATGGGAAAATCACCGGCAATTCCGCCACCGATCTGGAAGAAGCCAATCGACGAGTTCTCTGACGTCTTTGCGTACCAATCAGCCAACGCGATCATGTACTCAATCCCGGTGCGCACGGTGTGGACGTTCTCGATGTGTTTTTCTATGCAATGACCAGCATACATGTTGCCCAGCGTCGAGTCCTCCCATCCGGGAACGATCATCGGCAGGTTCTTCTGCATAGCGGCGTAGAGCCAGCTATCCTTCGGATCGATCTGATAATACTTCTTCAGGCGGTCGTCGCGTAGGATGGCAAAGAAAAACTCGTGCGGGAACATCCGCCGACCCGAACGGTCGGCATTGACCCACTCTTCGAGGACGGCCTTCTCAATGCGCCGCATTGCCTCCCCTTCCGGGATGCAAGTATCAGTCACTCGGTTCAGGTGATGGTCCAGAAGCGCCTGTTCGTCTTCACCCTTAAGCTCTCGCCAGTTCGGAATTCGCTTATAGTGGTGATGAGCCACCAGGTTGAAAACGTCTTCTTCCAGGTTCGCCCCGGTGCAACAGATTCCATGAACCTTGTCTTGACGGATCATCTCCGCCAGCGACAGTCCAAGTTCCGCGGTGCTCATTGCGCCGGCCAGAGTGACCAGCATCTTGCCACCTTTCTCAAGGTGCGCCCGGTAACCCTCGGCTGCATCCTTGAGAGTTGCCGCGTTGAAGTGCCGGTAATGATGCGAAATAAATTCAGAGACGGTCTTCATCGTTCGAGAATAAATTCGATAACCAAACCGGTTGGCTATGCCTCGGAACGTGGCGCAACCGCTCGATGATTTCGAGCTGAAACTGCAGAATAGGCTTATGGCTTGGAATTTACCTCTTCGCTCGATTGGGTTGAGTGCCGCGGCTCTCGTTTGGGCTCTCGGCGGTGGCTCCGGGCTGGCAGACGGCCAGAACGCCAGCTCCACTCAGCCTGAATTCGCGTCCGAGGGCCGGAAGATCTTTCTTACCCGCTGCTTTGTTTGCCATGGTGTCAATGGCAATGGGAAGGGTCCCTCCGCAGCAGGCCTGGGCGCGGATCCGCGTAATTTCACTGATCCAGATTGGCAGAAAAGCGTTACGGATAATCGAATCGAGACCGCGATTAAGTATGGTGGCCAGGCAATCGGCGAGAGTAGTGCGATGCCGGCCAACTCTGACCTTAGCGATGCCCAGGTTGCGTCCTTGCTCCAGTTTATTCGTAGCCTCGGCAGGTAGAATGGTGGTGTCGAGATTCTTCGATTCTGTGAGAGAATTTCGGAGAATCCCCGGTTTGAAGGCGATCACTTACTGACACCGTCGGGCGGAATGAAGAAACTCCTGATTGCATTTGCTATTTTGTTGCTTCGTCCCCTGGCGTTAAGTGCGCAGGAATTGCCGCTCAAAGTCGAAGGCGCCTGGATGCAGGCCGTGCCGGACGTTTCCGAGACGACGGCGGTCTACATGACACTCACCAATCTGGGGAAGACACCCCTCGACCTTGCCGGAGCACGCAGTGCAGTCGCCGAGCGGATCGAACCGATGATAACAAAGAAAGACAGGTCCGGAATGATGGGGATGGAACGCGTTCCGTCGCTGCCGATTCCGGCCGGCGGCAAACTCGTATTGCAACCGGCCGGGAATCACTTGATGCTTATGCAACTCAGGCAACATCCCAGACCCGGCGAGAAAGTGAAAATAACCCTACTGATCAATCCAGGAGCCCAAGAGCTTGACTTGGAGCTGCCAGTGTCGAAGCAGGCGATAGAATGAGCACGGCGGGGGAATTGAAAGAGAGGAAATTCGCGCCGGCGCGTCAGGGTCCAGACTGGCGGATCCTCGTGTCGCTGCTGGTCATCCTTCTTGCAGTGCTGGTTTCGGTGTTGTGGGGTGTCAGACAGAAGGCCCAGGAAGGCTTTTACGGCTTCAGACTCTTTCCGTTGAAAGACGCCTACGACTTCAATCTCATCGATCAGAATGGACAGCCATTCCAGCTCTCGAAATTGAAGGGGAAGGTTGCTCTCTTTACTTTCGGATTCACGCATTGCCCAAATATCTGTCCAACCACTTTGATGGACCTCGCTACGGTGTATAAGGCACTACCTGCAGCTGACCGGAATCGGGTCCAGATACTCTTTATCAGTGTCGACCCCGACCGGGACCGTCCCGAGGTACTGAAAAATTACATCCCGTATTTCGATCCCGGCATTGCGGGTTTAACGGGCTCCAAGGATGCGATTGACCGCGCGGTGAATGCCTATGGCGCCAGTTACGAGATCAGTCGCCAGCCTGGGGACCCGCCCGGGGTTTATTCAGTGAACCACTCGGCATTCACCTACCTGGTGAATTCGCGCAGAAAACTGGAACTGCTTTACGACTATGAGAAGCTGGCCGACACAAAGAGAATCGTGAGTGATATCGAGAAGGTCCTGAATGAGCGTGGCGGTTAAGCTCCTGCGGCCCGGGTAAACGTCTTCGTCGAGTAAACGCTCTTGGGACTTGCGGCGCGTGACCACGCGCCCTACACACGAGACCGCTCACTCACCGCGGTGCGGGAACCTGCCACCCTGCACGCCTCTCGTCTCCCGGCGTGGACTGCGCGGACTAAAGGGTTGCAGGGTCGGGATTGGAATTGTAGACAAATTCAGATGGAAGCGAAACGGATTGGAACCGTGCTAGTGCTTTGCCTGATGCCAGTTGTTCTGGCCACAGGGCAAGATAAAAGCAGTGACAGCCTGAAGAGTGACCTGGAAGCCGTGAAGGCGGAATTAAAGTCGCAGCAGGATCGGATCGAGCGGCTTTCTCAGGAGATCACTAAGCTGAGTGAGGCCTTGAAGCAGAAAGCGCCTTCGGGCGCGGTTTCTCCCGAACCGACGCCCAGCGTACCGCGGGCAGCACCCGTTTCTACGCCGGCGTCTACGCCGGCAGCCGCTGGAGTAGAAACTCCCGTCGTGGCGGAAGCCGCAAATCTGCGAAGTCATACAGTGCTGAAAGGCGAAACCCTGAGCCAGATTGCGAAACAATATGGAGTCAGTGTCCCGGAGATCGAGCAGCTCAACAAGATCGGAGATGCGAAAAAGCTCCAGGCAGGTCAAACGATCAAAATCCCGCCCTCAACCGCAGCTAGCCCTTCGTCGTCGCCAACGCCCCAAGGGCAGTGAGCCGGTAGCGGCGCGTTTACCTGACGTCGCCGGAGGCTTCCGACTTTGCACAAGGCTACGTCGGACATGCTGTCGCGGCCTCGACAAGGTGCCGTACCGGAGGTCCTGACGGGCTATTTGGTAAAGGGCGCGCCGCAGCTTTGGGCGAAGGCGGCAACGCGCCGGTTTCCGATGTGCCCAGGCCATAGCTCGGGAATTACAGTCGTTTCTAAAAGCCGATGCTACCTTCATCTCTTGTCAGCAAAAGCTGAAGCTTTGACCGGCTTTGATTTGCTTTCCGAATTGAAAATCAGTAGTGTCTGCCATGCCCGTAAATGAGAGGACGCAAAAACCACCGACGCCAGCGCCGTGGGAACCGAAGAAGGGGGACAGCGGAGGCGGACCTCGCTCGCCCGATGTTTCGAAGCCGCAAACGAAGGGCATTCTGGACCGCATGAAGCGTGTCGATCCTAAGCAAGCCCAGCGATACCGGCAGCGCACAGGCCAATGATATGGAGTTTCGGCAGTCTCAAAGCGCTATCCCCAGCGACTTTGTTGCGATACTCAGACAGCGCGGTTTGATTCGCGGAGAGTGGGTCCAATCAACGGGATCGGCTGGTTCGTTCGTCGAAACTCAAGCCACCACCATTCTGGCGTTCAAGTATGACGAAGGAGTGCTTATCGCGGGAGACCGCCGCGCCACGGCCGGCAATATTGTGATGTACGACCGTGCCGACAAAGTCATAGAAATAGACCGCCACTCGGTCATGGCCATCGCCGGCTCGCCGGCTGCGGCTTGGGAGATGGCGCGGATACTCGAACACTCGTTTCAATTTTACCGGCGCAGCCAACTACAGGAGATGAGCGTCGAAGGCAAGGTGAGGGCCTTGTCCAAGTTGCTGCGGGATAACCTCGGTATGGTCATTCAGGGTGTTGGAGTCGTCGTTCCCTTGTTTGCGACTTACGAACGGCAAAGTTCCGACCCGGCCAAGGTTTTTTTCTACGATGCAATGGGCGCGCAGTTCGAAGCTGCGGACTTTGCCGCCAGCGGGTCCGGGGGTCCGGCAGTCCGGAGCGTTCTGTATTACGAGAACGGGTGGGGAAAGAAACTCCTCCGGGAACGGAGTGGTGACGAAGCGATCACGATCGCTTTGCGTGCCTTGGACACGGCAGCAGAGGCGGATACCGCGACGGGCGGAGTAGATCATCACGGCAAGATTTATCCGATCATCAAAGTCATTACCCGCGACGGTATCTCAACGATAGAGCACGAAAAGATTTCCTCCCTGTATCAATCCGACCTAGCATGATCGATGAGCCATACAGGTGGGTCGAGGCGATTGCCAATCGCAGGGAATATATCGAGACGGAACTTGCCAACGGAAGTCCCACCATCGGTATCAGCTATCCCGAAGGCCAATTGCTCATGACCTTCGGACGCGATCGTCGAAAGATTTTCGAAATTTACGATCGCATCGCAATGGGCGGGATCGGCCACCCGGGCGATATCGAGCGATTACGAATGCTGGCTATCGAATTAGCGAGCACCGAGGGATTTACCCGTTCCAGCGCTGACGTCTCCCTTCGGCGTATGGCAACGTACTCATTCAGCCCGACCCTCAAACAGGCTTTCGAACAAATTTACGGCGCTCCGTATCTGGCGCGGCTTCTGTTCGCCGAGATCGGCCAATCGCCAGAGGAGGATTTATTTGTGCGATTGGACTATGACGGAGCGATGGCGGCCAGCGCAATGGTGGGTCGAAAGCGCCGCGAGGCCTTCGGGATCATTGCTGGAACACGGCGATCGCTAGAGAAAGCGGAGACTTTCCTGCATAGCGTCAAAGCCGGGTCGCTGCAAGAGGCGCTTGAAGTGGCTGTCAAAGCCTGGGGAATTGCCCGCTACACCTCTGACGAGGACCATCACGACGCGCCGGACTCGGGAGTGTTGCACGATTTTTTGAAGGAACAACTTCGGGAGTATGTGGTGGAAGCGGCGATCCTGGAACGGAACGGCCGATCTAATGTCGCGTTCGCTGAAGTTCCGGAGAGCGAATACGAAGCCGCTCTGGCTCCTTATCGTTGATGGACTTCGGCTAACCAGGGCGAACTCATGGCGATGCTGAAATGCTCCGCCGCCCAGGCGCGTCGCGCGATCCGAGCGTTCCTGCCCTGGCTCGGTCTGGCAGCGGTTGGGGGATCGGTTTTCATTCTCCTGCAGAACGCGTCGCTGGTTAGATTTCCGCTGTTCAGACTGCAGCAACGCGTGATCCCAGGCTTTTTCAAGACAGTGGTGATCGATCCCGGACACGGCGGGGAGGATGACGGAGCTTCGGCTCACGGCCTTCAGGAAAAGACAATCACGCTGGCGTTGGCGCAAAGCCTCGCTGCCCAGTTGAACCGGGTTGGAATCACCCCGGTTTTGACTAGAACTTCTGATGTTTACGTCTCTCTGGCCAATCGGGTTGCCCTCGCGCTGACGGTTCCCGATGCAATCTTCCTCAGCCTGCACTGTAACTATTCGGACTCGCCCGTTGCTCACGGGCTTGAGATTTACCGGTGCGGTGCCAAATCCGGTCCAAACCAGACTCTTGTCACGGTCTCTGATGGAGACCAGACAATCGATCAAGCCGAAACGCTGCTCAGTCAATGTTTGGTCGACGCTGTCAACAGCAAACTGCGGGTGGATAACCGTAGCCCTAAAATCGCGAACTTTTTTGTGGTTCGAAATGTAGACTATCCGGCGTTGCTGATCGAATGTGGGTTCCTGACGAACGCGGATGACGCGAAACGGCTTAGTGACTCGGGGTACAGAGAAGCACTGGCCCGGGCACTTGTTTCTGGTATACTGAATTACCGTTCCCTGGTGGCGGGTGAGGGGGTAAAATCGCTGAGTAACGCTGCGGGTGCCAGCGTGACCAATGCATCTACAAAATGAAGACTTTCCTTAGTTTCCTCTTCCTGGCTGCGGTAACAGTGACTGCCTGGGCGGACGATCTAACTCGGGCCGTGCAGCAGCGCTTGAAGGACCAAGGCTTTTTTTATGGCTCGGTCAACGGCCAGGGAGGCTCGGAAACCTCGGCTGCGATCCGGCGATACCAGATTCGGTACGGCCTGCGCGTAACCGGAGAACTGAACGATGAAACACTCCGGTCTCTCGGGGTTTCCAGAGACCATGTTGCTCCTCCTCCCTCTGAGCCGACTTATCGGGACGATCGTGGACCGTCCCCAAATCGGCCGGACCAGGGCTATCAGCCTGGACCGGGTGAGCCGTCCGAGGAGCGGGATTACCGATTTGACCAACCGCGGGCGTACGCTCCGCCGAACTTCGGCGGTTCTTCCTACGCTTTACTCTTTGCTGAGACGCCATATCAACAGGCACCTGACCAGCTCCGAGCGAACGTGCTTTTCGCGGTCCAAGGCGAACTCGCCCGGCGAGGTTTCTATCATGGCGAGCTTGATGGCCAGCCGGGGCCTGCGACGGTTGATGCCATCCTCCACTTTCAACAAAACGAGGATTTGCGGCCATCGGGCCGTTTAGACGTCGAAACCCTGAACGCATTGCGTGCGCTTCCCGGCCAACGGAACGGGCCTCGCGAATCTGGTTTTGGCTACCCTGCGCCTGGTCCCCGGCGAGTCTACCGTGGCATCTGG
>Ga0306926_10006883_pt1 | contig 12272 bp, 11 predicted proteins | sample flu12Cox44000178_FD_203759 | JGI IMG/M metagenome (GOLD analysis project Ga0306926, IMG submission 203759) | Lab enrichment of tropical soil microbial communities from Luquillo Experimental Forest, Puerto Rico - flux8day.12C.oxic.44.000.178 (v2)... | ecosystem: Environmental > Terrestrial >... | reverse complement strand
CCTGGCCCTCTTGTGTCGTTATGCGCGCCGAGAATGCCCTGAACAGCCAGTCTCAGGCAATGGAGCTGTGGGAGGGCCCGCTCTTGGCGCCTCAGCGGCTGCTATCAAGAGACGAATCGGGCCGCTCGGGGTCGATCTGAGACAAATCGCTATCCGTCTCTGTGCGGCCAGACGCGGACCCTTGCCGTCTTGGCGTAAACTCGCCATGAGTGGACGTCCGAAAATTGCTTCAGGTTGGTTCCGCTGCTTGGCCATCGTCGGCACCGCACGACAACAGGATTGGGGCAAGCCGCTGCGGGCAGTCGGCCCTTCAACATCTTCCTGGGGGAATTGGAATGAAGCAATTCTCAGCAGCTTTTATGTTGCTCATTGGGTGGACGCTGAGCGCCGGCAAGTCCGAAGCACAATCGAGCTCCGTTGCCTGGACGACCCCATCCGCAGAACAGGTGACCGCCGTCTATCCCGAGATTGAGTCACTCTATTTCGACTTGCACCGGACACCGGAGCTCGCGATGCAAGAGCAGCAAACGGCAGCAAAACTAGCGGAGCGCGCCAAATCGATGGGATACGAGGTAACGACAGGCGTGGGAGGAACGGGCGTCGTTGCCGTGCTGCGCAACGGTCCTGGCCCTAAGATTCTTCTGCGCACGGACATGGACGCGCTCCCGATCGAAGAGAAGACTAACTTGCCCTTCGCCAGTCACGTGGTCATGAAGAGTGACTCCGGGACGTCAATTCCCGTAGCGCATGCCTGCGGTCACGACATCCACATGGCCAGTTGGATCGGCACGGCAAAATTGATGGCGGCGAATCGTGACCGATGGCACGGGACTTTGATACTCATCGGCCAGCCCGCGGAGGAGACGGGGGAAGGGGCGGCGGCCATGATCAAAGATGGCTTGCTAACGCGTTTTCCCAAACCTGACTTCGCATTGGCCATTCATGACAGCGCAGTCCTGCCTGTCGGCCAAGTCGGCTTTACTCCCGGTTACGCGTTAGCGGCGGCAGACTCTGTGGACATTACGATCTTCGGAGTAGGTGGGCACGGCGGGCGTCCTCAAAATACCATTGATCCGGTGGTAATCGCGGCCCGCACGGTTCTCGCGCTGCAGACCATCGTGTCGCGCGAGAATAATCCGTTCGATCCCGTGGTGATTACCATCGGGACTATCCACGGCGGCACGAAGAACAGCATTATCCCAGACGAAGTAAAGTTGCAATTGACTGCTCGCACCTATAAACCCGAGGTTCGAAAGCGCGTTCTTGCAGCGATCGAACGCGTGGCGAAGGGTGAGGCGTTGGCAGCTGGCGCCCCAAAGGAGCCGCTTGTGAAAGTTACTCCAGCCGCGAACGCGATGTACAACGACCCGGAGCTGACGAAGCGCCTCGTCGCAAAACTGCGCGGTGTTCTCGGCCACAGCAACGTCATCGAGGTGGAACCCACCATGGTTTTTGAAGACTTCGCCGAATTTAACCTTGCCGGAATTCCATCCGCCGACTTCTGGGTTGGCGCTGTCAAACCCGACACGTTTACCGCAGCGCAGCGATCTGGGGCGCCGCTTCCACAGCTGCACTCTGCTACCTGGGCTCCCGACTATGCCCCCACTCTGAAAATGGCAATGACTGTGGAGACGACCGAGCTATTGGAATTGCTAGGGCACTAACACACTCTCTGCAGTGTCTTGGAGAAAAGAATCTTGTTCCTTGCTGGCGGTAGGGCCTCGGCATCGGTCGCATCGGTCTTGTGCGTCTTCACATAGGGCTTCACAAATTGCGGCGCAATGAGCCGCACCGTGTGCCCATAGCTCTGCAGCGTTCGCGCCCAGTAGTGCGCACTCGCGCAGGCTTCCATGCCAATAAGACACGGCGGTAAGTTCACAAAGAGCCCACGCATCTGGCTGCGGTGGATCTGACGGCGCAGTGCGACTTTGCCCTGGCTATTCACCCCGTGCAGCTGAAAAACGTTCTTTGCCAGATCGATCCCCATCGTTGCAATATTCATAGCGGGCGCTCCCATCTTCGTTAAGTGGTGACTCACATCTCCACTTTGGCACATCGATGCCGATTAGGAGGCTGGGGGCGTCCATCCCATTGCATTCCGCCAATTGAACGGCGGGTAACGGGAGGAGCATCGGACCGCTCGGGTCTACTCCAGCCGGTCAGGTGGTCCGCGGTCTTAAGGGTGCTGTCGGCCCAGGAGCGGTCATCTACTTCGACCACTTTGATTTCCGCAAAGCGGACGGCGACGTCAGGACCTTGCGAACGCGACGATGACGTTCATAGATTGCGAGCCCGTACTGCCCGGCCGCCGACGCGCGCAGACGACGACATTCTGCCGCCATCGCATCCGGCACATCCGCTTCGGTGACGGCGGCGCCACCGTAGAACGCTGGAAGGAGTACTGGGGCTGCGAGCGCTGCGAACGTGATATCGGCAACGCTCAATGCGTTGCCGACCAAGTATTTGCGACCGTCACCTAACCGCTGCTCGACCTGCTCGAAAACCCCACGAACCTGACTCAATGACCGATCGGCACCGGCAGCATCAACACGATACCGCTGACGGATCAGCGTCCGCGCGACGCCCATGAGCGGGCTCAACAGCAGGCGCTCAGCACGTGGCACACCTCTGGCGGACAAACGATTGAGGAGCCCGGCACAATCCAAGAGCTGGAAGTAAGCCCAGCGCCGGGTGTGCGGTCCAAGATCCCGATCAAAATAGCGCTCCATCTCGACCGCTTCCTGGCGGTCCGCGGAACGCATCGGGAGTAAGGCCGTCGCAGGCGACTCCTGAGCGATAAATCTCACAATCGCGCTGGAATCGAGTAGAACTTCGCCCTGAGTCACCAGCATCGGTACCGTCGTGCCTCCCAGTCGCCCGGTGTGCCAGCGGTGAATCAATGGCAAATGCCGTTCTTCTCGATAGTCGATCCCGGCGAGATCCAGCGCCCAGCGAGCCTTCTCGCAATAATGGCTTAGCGGCAAGGTGATAAATCGGGGACGGCCGTCGCGCGGCATACCTTGGATTCTGTCACCCGCGCGATCGCAAAGGTACTCGGCTTAACTCCGCTGCCTGACGCGGGGAGACCGCCGGCTACGGTAAAGTCGAGATGTGGCGCGGTGGTCGTAGGTTCGGGGTGTCTGTTGCCGCCCCTTTCGTCTGGCGTTGCCCTAGTACCCTCACCGTAACTCCGTTTCCACATCCCGCTCATCGAACCGGGTGAGGCAGGCGGGGATTATGTGCCTCTCAGCGCTGCACGTGACGAATAAGGATCCCCACTTCTGGCGCTCTCCCCCCGATGGCGGCGGTCATTCGTCGAACGGCGCTGCGAGAATTAGCTGTTCGGTGGCGCTGGCAGGGATTGTCGAATGCACGCGGCAGAATCCTTCGAGCCAGGTTGCCCTCTGAGCGCCGGGTTTGCGCACACAATGATCGGTCAGCAGCGCGATGAAGCGTTCCTTGAACTGCAGCCGCGGGAGAACGGCGACGACGCTGCGTACGGTCGCGGCGCTGACGATGTTTTCCTCAGGCCCACCCACGTCCGCGCCGGCACCGGCCGCAACGAGTGTCGCTTCCGGCGATTGGTGCTTTGGAATGATATCGCGCATATCGTGCAGGACTATGGCCTGCCATACCTTGTTCGCTTCGATGAGCGCGCCGCCGGATTCACGCACGAGACTTTCGGCTCGGTTCGCCCCGTCGATTTCGAAGGGAGTCTGCGGCGTAGAGAACTCCTTCAGCAGCCCTATGTCGTGAAGCATGGCTGCGATGAATGCCGTCTCCGCATCGAAGCGCTGGCGTTCATGCGAGATATACAGCGCACCGAATACGTAGGTACGCAACGAGTGATTCACGAGGAATGCTGGCGCCGCCGACCGGCAGAGCGCGTACGATTTCAGGCAAAGCGGCGTCACAGGCAAGCGGATGCCCGCAACTTCTGTGGGGTAGGCAGTGGCATTGCCTGCGGCGGACGCCGACGGACACGCCAGCAGACCCGCAAGGTAGCCCACGAAGGAGCGCCGCCCGAGCGGGCACGCTCTAGGGATGTGTGGCATTCCAGCCTGCGAATCATTCATATAGATCGCCGCCGAGCATATCCTGCGTAATCGGCCCAGGAGCGGCCGTTCAGCCGAGGCGTTCAGTTCTGCTGAAAGCGGTTAGTCAGGAAGCTTCATCTTGCGCAAGAACGCCTTGTAACGGGAGTCAGTTTCGAGGTTCTTGAGCAGCGGGAACCCCTTCATATCGACGAGGTAGAAGTCGTGCACCTGATATGCGCGGTCGAGCCAAGCTAACGCCTGATCGGTTTCCCCCCGGAAGGCGTGCACGGCGGCAAACCAGAAGGGGCTGACATCGGCCTTCGGCATCGCCCGCAGCGCTTCGTCCGAGTCCGCTTCCCGAGCCATCGCATGGTAAACGAGCGCCAAGCCGGTCGTCCGGCCAGATGCAGCCGGTTCACGTTGCATCTCGGCCAGGGCCGCGGCGTACTCGCCGCGAAGCAGCAGCGCGAGCGCGATGTTCCAGTGCAGGAATGGTCCGGCGGGATTCAGGTCCAGCGCCTTGCGAAAGCTTGCCTCGGCATCGGCTGGGCGGCCCAGCTTTATGTAGGTTCGTCCCAGCGCAAAATACTTCGTCGGGCTGAGAGGATCCAGCTCGATCGCCTGTTGGCGCAGCCGCAGTGCTTCCGTGTCGTGCCCCAGGGTGTCCGCGACGAGTGCCTGCGCCTCAAGCGCGTCCGCGTTATAACTATCGCGCGCGCGCGCCTCGTTGATCTCGGCGGCGGCTGCGGGCCAGTCCCAGTCAAGGTAGTAGCTGATCCTTGCCTTCACCATGTGCGTTTCGGCAAGGGTCGGATCGAGCGCAGCGGCTCTGTCGGCCTCGCGCAGCGCCATCTCACGCCCTTCATTCGGCGGACGTGTGCCAGTGGTTGCCTCGAACGCATGACGACTCGCGAGTGCCGCCCAGGCACGCGCGAAGCCGGGATCCAGTCGGACGGCTTGCTGCAGCAGATCCGCGGCCTTACGTTCATTCTCGGGGTCCCAGGAACGATCGGCAAAGTAGCGGGACTGAAGATAGATTGCATAGGCCTCCGAATTAGGATTGGTCGGTGATTCCGGTGCACTGCTCAGAAGCGAGATCTTCAGCGACCTGACTACGGCCCCTGCAATCTCATCCTGTACCTTGAAAATGTCGTCCAACTCCCGGTCATAGGTCACCGACCACAGGTGATATCCGTTGTCGACGCGAATCAGTTGCGCCGTAATCCGCAGCCTGTTGCCGGACTTGCGCACGCTGCCTTCCAGCACGTGCGCTACATTCAACACTTTGGCGATGTCCGCAACGGTGACCTGTCTGCCCTTGAAATAAAACGACGATGTTCGCGCCGGCACCCTGAGATTGGGGATCTTCGTCAGCATGTCGATGAGTTCTTCCGAGAGGCCGTCGGAGAAGTATTCTTGGTCCCGCTTCTCACTCATGTCAACGAACGGCAACACAGCGACCGAGTGCGGCGGCGGAACGAAGTCGGCAGGGGCGGTGCTCGTTGGTACAGCAGGCGACGTCTGGCGCTTCGAGATCCAAAGTTTGTCAATGACGAAGTAAGCCACGAGACCGGAGAAGATGACGGCGGCGGCCAAGGTTAGCGCCTTCTTCGGTCGCCAGAATGACCGGATCGGATCAGCGATTGTCATGGCAGCGGCGGCCGCGGTGTTCGCTGACAATGAGGCTTTCACCGTCGTAGGCGACGGTTCCTGCGACACCAGCCGCCTTACCCGCTCGACAAAGGCTGGCGACGCTTCACCCGCCGGCAGGCGCGTCCAGTGGATGTCCTTAAACCTGTCCGGGACGTTCTCGTCGTCCTCGCGTGTGTCGTCGACAACGACAGGAAGCAGGAAGGCTTTGTTGGTTGTCATCAATTGCGAACGATCAACGGCGAGCTTCCACTCGAGACGGAAATAGCCCTCCTCGCGCTCGTGCGTATGCCTCGAGATGACTGGGATGAAGAGAACGCAGGTCTTGATCTGCTTGCGGATCGCCTGATCCCAGACGTCCCCGCCCCGGAGCGCGCTCTGATCGAACCAGACCTCGATACCAGCGGCCCGAAGTGCTTCGCAGATTCTTTGGGCAGCCGCTGCGTCCTGTGACGCGTAGCTCAGAAATACGGCGTGCGACGGCTCAGTCACGAAAGCACCGCCCTCGAGAGGTCGCCGGAGGTCTTCTCACCGCCTCCGTGCGCGGCAGCTTAGCCTAAAGTGGCCAGTCTGGCTCAGGTCGACCGGCGGGGCCGTCAATGGGTGTCCGCTTCATTGCTCTCGGATGGCAGTACATGAACGCCCCCCACCTTGCCAGGCTTCCCTTCGCGTGACACGGCCGACGGGCTTCGATTGCAGCCGTACATCCGGACTTTTGCTGCGGCGCGTAGGCCGCTGTCCCTGATGGGGTCTGCTGGCTGATTCCCGTCTGCTTTCACGCACTCTTTGGTGCTCGGCCATTCTCGGGTTTCATCGGCCATAATCTAACCTATTGTGCCATCACTCGCACGAAGTCGCCTGCGGTAGTTCCGGAGTCGACCTGAGTCAGCGAAGGGCACGAGTTATTGCCTTACTGTTGGTAGCCGACCTTAACAGCCCATTATAAGAATTTGTCGCCAACTCAACAGTCTTTGGCTCTGACGCTTCGCATGAAAAAAATCACTATGATTCAGGAATAACAGGCGGCTTGCGGTTTGGCGGCGTTAACAGGCGAAATGGATGGCCTTTCTTGCGATCGTCGAAATCCTGCTTGGCGGCTTCCACAAGCGAGGGATTCTTCAACAAATCAATCGATGTGGCGGTGAGCGTCTTTGCCGCAACCGTCATCCGCGTACACCTCCCGATTTCTACTTGAGTCCGACGGATTGACGATCCAAAAGTCCTCTATGGCGTGACCGTCCATGACCCAGCCGACAAGCAGTTGGCCGAGAAAGTCCGCGTGATCGCCCAGTGAGGCACTGGGGCCCGCCGCTCTGAGCTCCGTAATCATGGCGAAGCGTGGATCAGGTGTAGGTGTGCGGTCGGGCTGTTCGGCGTGCTGTTTCGCATCTCGCTTCCCCTGTAAATGGGCCAACGCACATTCCCCGCCGCTCGTAGGGGTGGCGCTTCCCTGGGGCCAGTTTCACGGGTTCACTGTAGGTGCCGCGGAGGGAGTAGCCGTAGACCGCTCACTGCACTGGGCTGGCGTTTCCCTGCAAGTGTGAGTGCGAAGCGTTAGTTTTGCCTTCACTGGCATCTCGCTCGGACGACTGCGCCGGGCAGCGATTGAAGCTCGATGATCATGCTTTAGCTCCAGAGACCCGCCCGTCCGCCCTCCAGACAAACAGCATGATCGCTGCTACAAAGCTCAGGATCTTCGAAATGACGTTCAACGCGAACGGCAGCGGTTTGGCAGGAAAGGCGAACCCGAACGTAGCCCAGACGGCGAACACCACAAACATTCCTGCCATCGCGTAGCAGGCGTACGCTGTCACCCGCATCGAAGGCAGCAACGTCAGCATCGATATCGTTGATAGCTCGACCAGGAACAACGGCAGGAAGAAGAGCTGGCGGTAGAGCATGGGACGGGGCGGGATCGGCGGATTAGTCCGCGCCATGACGATCAGATCGAAAGGAAGCTCGAAGAGCATTGGCGCGGCAGCGGTGCCGATGAGGGCGCTCGCCAGCGCGACCTTCCAGCCCCAACGCCGCGTCACGTAGAGAATCACGAAGAAGGTCACGAGCGCATAGACGAACGTGCCGACGCGCACGCGGGCTGCGACGAAGCCCGGATAGGCTTCCTTCAGTTGCAGTATGTAGACGAATGTGGCGATGCCGTCGGTGTAGATCGCCAGCAGCCAGATCGCGATCATGAACCCTGCGGCGGCGCCTTCAGGCTTCATGACCTTGAGCGGGACCCGTAGCCGTCTGCCGGCATAGGCAAATCCGCCGGCCACCACCAACAGTACAATCGCCAGATAGATCGCTGCGCCGTCGCTATAGGAAACCCAGTGCGCGGCCTCGTGCGGCGGCGCGGCTCCTTGGGTCTGTGCAAGCTGGATAAGCGCGTCGGTGCGCGTTATTGATCCCACAAACCAGACCAAATGGGCGGGAAGAATCGCATCAGCGGTTTGGCCCCACTATTGTTTCTTTCACGGCGAGAATAGGCACCAGTTAACGACAGGTTTGCGTGAGTCTACCCGCGGCTTCGACTGCCCGCACATGGCAAGGAGCGCCAGTTGGACCGGGAGACAGGATCTGCGCCGACACATGCAGGCCGATGCCCCGAACCGGACTGGTACCATCGACCCCTCAGCACATTCTGATCGCCCGCTCTAGCAGACAGTCGGGAAGGATCCGCTGGACATTCGCTCTTTAGCCGAAGTCGCCGTCGAAATGCCCGATTAGCGGAGAGGCACCTGAACAATAAGACTTACCGCGCAGACTGCTCCGAGCCAGTGAGCGGCGGAAGAGGCGGTGTACTCACGATTCAGCCTCAACGAGGTTCTTCGATTCTCAGTAACTCCGTTTCTTTCGCGCTGCTATTTGAGTGGCAGGCGTGCAACTACAGCTGAGGCAGAGCCGATGAGCCGCGCGCAGTCCTCCATGGTGAGACACTGGCAATGAGAGCCCGTTTCGAGGAGTGACTTCATGCGCCGGAGTCGCGCCATCGGGGATTCAATTTCTGAAAGCTTACGCTTCGCCAACGTTTTCCAACGACTGCCCGGCGGGGTAGATGCCGGAAACCCTGTCACGAAAGTTCGGGTTTCTGCGATCGCAAATCCCGCTTGTCGAGCCCCCTGCAAGAGTCGCAGTCGCCCGACGATTTCTGCGCCGTACCGTCGCTGCTGACTCAGCCGCATGGGCCTGGGTAACAAGCCCGCTTTCTCGCAGTAGCGAATTGTCGAGGGGGCAACCCCACAGAGACGAGACACTTGGCCGATAGGCGTGCTTGACATGGTGACACCAGTAGCCGATTGACCCGTTGCGGTCACTGAACCCCCCGGAAGTGCGGTCGTTCAGAATCGGCTAAGCTGTTGCTGGGAATAGACCGGACGGGGCCTCGGGGAGCCATCCCGGTGGTCAGGTGCGGAGGCGGCGCGGATGTCGGAGTCTTCGCGGGCAGTATTCCTCAGCTACGCGTCCGAGGATGCGGAGGTCGCGGCACGCATTGCCGAGGCCCTGAAGCGTGCCGGGGTCGAGGTGTGGTTTGACCAGAGCGAGCTGCGCGGCGGAGATGTCTGGGATCAGAAGATCCGCCGCCAGATTCGCGACTGTGCGCTCTTCATTCCGGTCATTTCAGCGCACACGGCGTCGCGCCAGGAAGGCTATTTCCGGCTCGAGTGGCGACTCGCAGATCAACGCACACAGTTGATGGGACGCCATCGGGCATTCCTGTTTCCGGTGTGCGTCGACGAGACCCCTGAAAAGGACGCCGATGTGCCGGATTCATTTGCAGCGGTGCACTGGACGCGCCTTCTGAACCGCGAGCTGGACACGGCGTTCGCCGCGCAAATCCGTTCCGTCCTCGGTTATCCACCTGCCGAGGAGCAAGCGAGCCCTTGGCGCCCGCCAATGCCTCGTTCCGACTCCGCCAAGGTTGCCACTACCGGCGCGGTTGCGGTCCTGCCATTTGTCGACATGAGCGAACGGAAAGACCAAGAGTATTTCGCTGACGGCATGGCGGAAGAGATCATCGACCTGCTCGCACGCATTCCCAGCCTAACGGTCATTGGCCGCACGTCATCGTTTCAATTCAAGGGTAAGAACGAAGACCTACGCACGATCGGTCGAGCGCTGAATGTGGCCTACGTCGTGGAGGGCAGCGTACGCCGTTTCGGAGATCGCGTCCGCGTTACGGCGCAGTTGATCAATGCCCAAACTGGCGCTCCGCAATTCTCGGAGCGCTACGAACGACAAATCGGCGATGTCCTGAGAATGCAGGAGGAAATCGCTGCGAGCCTCGTGCGCGCGCTGCAAATTACGATCGGGGCAGACGACCTTCGCCCGAGACCTATGCTGCGCAGCGCCGACGCATATGATTTCTATCTGCGCGGCCGGCATGCGTTCGATCAGTTCGATAAGGCCGGATTCGAAGCCGCGGCGGGTTGTTTTCAGCAGGCGCTCGACCTCGATCCAACATTTGTACGAGCCGCTGAGTGGCTCGCGGCGACGTATGAATTTGTCGCTGAATACGGTCTCGTACCAGTTCGCGAGGGATTCGCGCGAGCGCGGGCGTCTGTTCAGCAGGCGCTTGCGCTTGACCCGAATTCGGCGATGTCTCATGCGGTGCTGGTCAGCATTCATGCGACCCATGACTGGGATTGGGCTGCCGCGGCGGCGGAGAGTGAACGCGCGATGGCTCTGGATCCCCGATCTTCAATGGTTCTGACATGCGCGTCCGATTACAAAAAGGCGCTCGGTGAACTCGATGAATCCGCTCGTTTGATCAGTGCGTCCTTTGGTCGAGATCCCCTATTCGCGGCGTTTCATGGCATCTTGGGCACGATCCGCTACCGGCAAGACCGGCTGTCGGAGGCTGAGGCAGAGCTTCGTAGGGCGCTAACGATCAGCCCAAGTTACAGTCGGGGGCGCCGACGATTGGGCCAGATTCTGCTCGCTCAGGGCCGGCTGGACGAGGCGATCACGGAAATGCAGCTGGAAACCGCAGATGGCGGGCGGGACCTTGGCTTGTCCATTGTGTATCACGCGATGAAGCGAAACACTGAGTCGAAGTCGGCTCTTGACTATCTGATCGCGGAACGCGCGTCGGACCGTGCCTACCAAATCGCCGAGGCGTTCGCCTTTAATGGCCAGCCCGACGAAGCATTTCGGTGGTTGAACAGGGCATACGACCAGCGTGATGTCGAGTTGTATTGGATTAAGCACGATCCGCTGCTCCGCAATCTTGAGCGCGATAACCGATATAAGGTCTTCCTGCGCAGGATGAACTTGCCGGAGTGACTGCTATCTAGCGGACTAAGAGCCGCCGCCGAACGACCGGGCCTGGCCGGGTGCTGCCCAATCTGCGCGACGACACAGTAATTGAGTCGCCCCTACGCGCCGGGACTCAGACGCGCGTACAGACACTGGTCCCGGACCTCACCGTCCTTGATGGCGCTGCGCCTCATCGTGCCTTCCAGCTCATAACCAGCCTTCTCGAGAACTCGCCGCGACGCTAAGTTTGCAGCGTAGGGTTGAGCAAATAAGCGAAGGAGCCCATGGGCGCCGAACGCCCAGTCGGTGACGAGAGTGATAGCCTCGGTTGCAATGCCGCGTCCCCAGTAGGCCGCACCTAGCCAGTAACCGATCTCAGCGCTTCGCCGATTGACATCAGTCATCAGCTGAAGTCCCACCCCGCCGACAGCACGACCATCAACGACGATGGCAAGCGAGAGCGGGGGGTCGACCGAGGCAACTCGACTGATGTAGGCCTCGGCGTCGGTGAGATGGTACGGATGGGGGAACAGGTCACGTAACTGAAGCCAAATGCGACGGTCGTTCGCCGCCGCGGCGATGTACGCCGCGTCGGTGGCGATGAATCGCCGGACGATGCACCGCGTTCCAACAAGCTCAATGCTCATCGTCCACCACACACGCACTGCGCGCCCCGCAGAGCCTAGCGCAGGGCGCTTCGGACGTCAGCTTTCGGCGCAGCTACCGTCTGATTTCGGTGACAGCTTCTGGCCTATTCTGTTGAAAAACTCGGATCTAGGGGAGATCCGAGTTTTTAAACAGAATAGACCACAACCGGTCATCCATCTCAACCGCTAGGATTCCCGCAAAGCGGACAGCCTTACGGCGAGAGATAGCGATCGAACCATGCTGCTTCCCGCCGCTTAAGGTCACGAACCTGAGCCGGTTTGTGTATCCAATGACCGGAGCCAGGGTACACGATTAACTGCGTCGCGATTCCCTTCGCCTTGAGCGCACGCCAGAACTCGAAAGACTGCGGTGCGGGGCATTCGATGTCTAATTCTCCTACATACAAGAATGTCGGAGTTCGTGCCGATGCGATCGACTCAATTGGAGAGGCCGCACGATAGATCGCTGGGTCGTCGTAGGCTGAGGCGCCGAAGAACGGAATCATCCACTGGCTAATTCCGTTCTCGCCGTAGTAGCTGATCCAGTTCGCGAGTCCTGCTCCAGCGATGGCGGCCTTAAATCTCTGGGTATGGGTGACGGTCCACATGGTCATGAAACCGCCGTAGCTGTGGCCGTAGATGCCGAGGCGTGTCTCGTCGATAGGCGCGGACTTAAGCACCG
>Ga0306926_10006882_pt1 | contig 12273 bp, 9 predicted proteins | sample flu12Cox44000178_FD_203759 | JGI IMG/M metagenome (GOLD analysis project Ga0306926, IMG submission 203759) | Lab enrichment of tropical soil microbial communities from Luquillo Experimental Forest, Puerto Rico - flux8day.12C.oxic.44.000.178 (v2)... | ecosystem: Environmental > Terrestrial > Soil... | reverse complement strand
GGACGGCGACAGTCCCCCGGAACCTAGCCATCAGCAGAGATCATATAGCCGATGCCACGAACCGTTTGCAGCAACTGCGGTGAGAAGTCTTTGTCAATTTTCCGTCGCAAGCGGCTGATTTGGACATCGATGACGTTGGTCTGCGGATCAAAGTAGTAGTCCCACACCGCCTCGAGCAGCATGGTCCGGGTCACGACCTGCCCTTGGTGTCGCACCAGATATTCGAGTAGGCGAAACTCGCGCGGCTGCAGCGCGATCGGCTTGCCGGCCCGTTCCGCCCGTCGCGTCCGCAAATCGAGTTTCAGATCGGCGATGCACAGTTCGCGACTGTCCTCCCTTATTGTGCCCCGGCGCAGCAACGTCTCGACACGTGCGAGCAGTTCAGAAAACGCGAAGGGCTTGGTAAGATAATCATCACCGCCGCCGCGCAGACCGCGCACCCGCTCGTCGAGACTCGCCAGAGCGCTGAGAATGAGCACTGGCGTGGTTTTGCCGAGATCTCTCAGGGTTGCGAGAATCGATAAGCCATCGACGCCGCCGGGAAGCATGCGATCGAGGATGATGATGTCCCAATGCTCGTTCGTGGCGAGATCGAGCCCGCCCACGCCGTCACGAACCAGCGTGACGGTGTGGCCTGCCTCTCTGAGGCCATTGCAGATATAGCGGGCCGTATCCGCTTCATCCTCTATGACGAGACAACGCATCCTGCCGCCAACGCCAGGCACTATGGCTGCGCCGCGCACGATCTAGGCGGGGACGAGGCGTCCCGCATTGCCGGCACGCGCCATTGCCATCTCACACGTATTTACTGGAGGACGGTCGCCAATGCCAGCGCACCGAAGCTGATGTTCGCTTGGGATTGGCTGATCGGCGAATTTCATTTCGGCTCGATCGATAGCGGGCTCTTTTGGGAAGGGCTGGTCGGGGTTGGCGCCGAAAGCGAACACGGCCCCGCCTATGCCCGCTATTCGCACGCGCTCGCCGACAATCCCGACCTCGTCGGCACCCACTGGTTCCAATATATCACGACCTCGCCGCCGCAGCGCGAGAGGCCAATCAGGCGGTGTTTGATCGCCTGCAGCACTTGCTCGGTCCATAGCGGCGGGCTGGTACGCTCGGTGCGTCCTTCGAGACGGCCGCTTCACGGCCTCCTCAGGATGAGGGGTTTCTTAATTTCGTCAAAGGCTTATCCTCATGCTGAGGAGCGGCCCGGCACAGCCGGGGCGCGTCTCGAAGCACGCACGACCGCCATGCAAAACTCCTACTGCGGCCGAAACGCCTTGCCGTGGCCGGCGAGCTTCTGGCGGGGCAGATGGACGCCTTTGCTGTCGTCGGCGATAACGCGGCCGATCACCTGGGCGCGCCGGCCGCGGCTCTTTAGAATGGACAATACGGGATCGCGATCCGTCTCGGCGGCGAGCACGCAAAACCCGATCCCCATATTGTAGACCTGATGCATCTCCGCATCGCTGACGTTCCCCAGTCTCTGGATCAGCTGAAATAACGGCGGCGGCGGCGGCAAGCCGTCGATCAGGAACCCGACTTTGGCGTCCACACGCGGCAAATTTAAAAGCCCGTCGCCGGTGATGTTGATCAGGGCCTTTACCGTCGGGACGTTTTGAATAATGTCGAGAATCTCCGGCACGTAGATCAAGGTCGGGCGCAAGAGTTCCTCACCGAGCGGAATGCCGAGCTCAGGGAAGATGTGGTCGATCGCAAATTTACTGCGGTCGAAGAAGACGCGACGGGCGAGCGTCAGGCCATTGCTGTGGATGCCGCTGCTTTCGAGCCCGATGACGACGTCGCCCGGCATCAGATTGTGGCCGATAATGATGCGGTCGAGCGGCACGATGCCGACCGCCGTGCCGACGAGGTCGAAACCGCGGACAATGTCCTTGAGCGAGGAGATCTCGCCACCCGGGATCGAAATACCGGCTTGCCTGGCGCCTTCTGCCAGCCCGATCGCGATCGCGCCGAGCATGCCTGCATCGGCCTCCTCGACCGCGACGTAATCGACCATCGAGACCGGCCGGGCGCCGACGCAGAGGAGGTCGTTGACGTTCATCGCCACGCAATCGATGCCGATCGTGTCGTAGCGCCGCATCATGTCGGCAATGATCGACTTCGACCCGACCCCGTCGGTCGAGATCGCGAGGCCGACGCCGCCGATATCGATGACATTGGCGAAATAGCCGATATCGAGCTTGACCGCGCCAAAGCCGCCCGCCGGCGGCCAGGTGCCCTTGATGCGTTCGACGATCTGGTGGAGACCGGATTGCGTCTCATCGGTATCGACGCCCGCGGTTTTATAGAGGGTGGTTTGCGTTTCCATTCGGGTGCTCCGATTAGACGAACCGCACTCGCCCGCGTAAAATAGCGGACAAACCACCGGGAGAGGATCACCCCATGGCCACACCGCAACTGCGCCCGCTCGGCGAACATCTCGGCGCCGAGGCGCTCGGGGTCGATCTATCGCAGCTCGACGACGATACCTTCTCCTGGGTCTGGGGCGCTTTCGCCGAGCATCCGGTCCTCGTCTTCCGCAATCAGCAGCTCGCGGCCGGCGACATCGCCGCCTTCGGCCGCCGCTTCGGGGTGCCGCGCAAGCATGCGCTCGTCAAATACCGCCACGTGGACTATCCGGAAGTGTCGTGGCTGACCAATGTCGAGGAGGACGGAAAGATCGACTGGTACGGCGTCAAGCGCGCGACCGACTGGCACACCGACTCGACCTATGAGGAAAAGTTGCCGCTGCTGGCGATGCTGCACGCGCTCGAGGTCCCGTCGTCAAAGGGCGGCACGATGTTCGCCGATATGCGGGCCGCCTACGACGCGCTGCCGGACGACATGAAAGAACGGCTGGCCGGTCTCGTCGGACTGCATGGCCGCAGCAGCGGGCCGGCCGGCGAGCGCCTCTATGGCGACGACAAAGGCGCGACCGAGAAAAAATACGACGAACTGCCGCGGCCGGCGGTCATCGAGCATCCCGTCAGCGGCCGCCCGATCCTGTTCGTCAACCCGATGCACACGCACGGGTTCGAGGGGATGGAGCGCGAGGCGGCGTGGCGGCTGATCGAGCACCTCGCGGCGCATGCGACGCAGGAACGCTTCACCTACTACCATTCCTGGCAGGTCGGCGACCTGTTGATGTGGGACGAGCGCGCGACGATGCACCGTGGCGCCGGCGATTACCGCCCCGAGGAGCGCCGCGTCATGCTGCGCACGATCGTCTACCCGAACTGAGGCACCTCACCCGCGAGGCGGGGAGAGGGAGCCGTTAGCCTTTCGACCCGCCTGCCCCCCTTCTTCCCTCCCCCGCCTGCGGGAGAGGGTCAGGGTGGGGGTCTTTCAATGCCGCGCTGACCGCATCGGGATTGCGTTCGATCACGCGCAGATAAACGCGCGCAATATCTTCGGGCTTCCGCCGCCCCTGCTCCCAGTCCTGTAGAGTCCGCAGGTTGATCCTGTACTGTTTTGCGAATTCGGCTTGGCTGAGACCCAGACGCTTGCGCAACCCAGTCAACGCGTTGGGGCGGAACCCGCGGGCCAGTTGCTCATCCGACAAAGGCTGCGCATCAGGATCATTCCGGGCTGCCCGTTCGACTTCTTCGTCGGACATCCGCTTTAGCCGATCCCAATCGGTCCGGCTTTCAGGCTTGGGATCGTGCCCCGGCCTGTAGCGTATAAGCTGCTCTTTCACGACGGCTCGCCCTCCTGGCGCTGATGATCCGGCGAACGTCGTCGCCGCGCATTGTGTATGCAACGAACAGGATCACGCCGCCGACGGCGCCGATCGCCTGATACCGGCGCTCGCCGTAAGCGCGTGGATCGATCACAACCAGCAGGTCCGGGTCATCGAAAATTTCGGCGACGGTAGCGAAGTCCACCCCATGCTTTTCGACGTTCCTGCCGGCCTTAACGGGATCCCATTCGAATTCCACACAATGATATTATACGGTAGGGATATTATACGGCAACGCCGTAGGGCGCTATCCCATTACCGCCCAACCGCCGCGCGATCGCGGTTGAGATCGAGCAGACGCGCCACTGCGTCCTCCTCGCTGATATCGGCGGGCCAGCCATAGGCGGCGGCGACCGCGGCGTCGAGGTCGCGGTGGGCGTTGTCGAGCCAGGCCGGCCGCTCGTTGCAGAGATTGGTCAAAGTCCGCTTCTTGAGGACCGCGGCGGCCTTCGCGCTGACCGGGACGATGCGGTCGGGATAGCCCGGCACGACCTCCGGCACGTGCTCGACGAGATCGGGCGGATTGAGCCACGCCTCGCGCAATTCATTCAGCCGCCGCGCCGTTTCGGCGATCGCAACAGCGCGCGGATCGTCGGCGTAGTCGGCCACTGGGATGTTCGGCGTCAGCCCTTCGGGAAAGGGGAAAGTCTCGAAGGTGGTTGAGGGGGTATAACGCGGTCGATCTTCGAGACTCGTGCCGAGCCGAAGCGCCCAGGCCTCGTGGAAGCGGCTATGCAGAACGCCGAAAGTGCTCTCGTCATCGCGGGTGATGACGATCAACTGGTGATCGGGACAGACCGCTTCGTCCAGCCAGCAAAACAGCCGGTATTTGGCAACGGTTGGTGTGGCGATATATCGAGTGCGTCCCTCCAGGGCACGCCACATGCCGGGTCGTGGTTCTACGTGTTGCCACCAATACGCCGCATATGCTTCGCGGCGGTTGTTCAGCCGAACCGCTCGTACGTGCTTAACGATGTAGGCGTAGGGAGCCTCGTACAACGCGGCCTCCCGCTCGCTCATTTCCCAGCCGAAATCGATGATCCATCGGCCCGAAGGATTGCGGGTCAGATCCATGCCGTTCCTCCAGGGACGCAATACATCAGAGTTCGGCCGGCCATTGGGATTAAGCGGCAGCGAAAGCCATTCCCGCGCGAGCTCGCCCGGCACATCGAAGGCCCCGCCCTTGGTGTCGCCCATAAAGGCGATGCCGCGATTTTCGGCAAGACACGTCGCCCTAGTGAGGTCCTCTGTCCCGGTCAGATCCGAATTGACGCGTTGGACCGCATGCCCGTCGAGTCGCACCTCGGACACTGGAGGATGTGTCGCAAAACAGATTAGCGAGACGCGGACAGCCGCGCCGTCGAGAATCCAAGGCTCATCATCCCAGGCGTCATAGATTGTGCCGCTATGCGCGATGCGATCCACTACGTGCCGGCTGGCGCCGCCGCGGATCGAGTTCGTCGCGACAAGCCCAGCGCGTTGGATTTGGCCAAGAGCAATGTGCTTCCACGCCTTTGCGAACCAGTAAGTGACTAAATCGGCTTCAGCAGGTACTTGCCCATTGTAGGCAGCAAAGAGCCGTTCGACGCAGTCGTTGCCCAATATCGTGCGCATGAGCTTCCCACCCAGAAACGGCGGGTTGCCGATCACCACGTCGGCTTCGGGCCACTGCGCCTCGCTGCCGTTTTCGTTCAGAATCGCGTCGCGGTACTCGATCATATCCAGCGGCTTCAGGATTGGGTTGCACCCGACGTCGAAGCCGTTGCGGCGCATCCACTGGATCTCGCCGATCCACACCGTTACGCGCGCCAGTTCGGCGGCATAAGGATTGATCTCAATCCCCTTGACGGCCTCTGGACCAATACGAGGGAACTCGCGGGGCAGGTCCAAGATCTCGGCCTCGATCGCGACCCGATGCTCAATGTCCTTGAGGGCCAATAGCGCCAGGTAAAGGAAATTCCCCGAGCCGCAGGCTGGGTCGAGCACGCGGAAGGCGTGTAGCCGGTCGAGAAAGCCGCGATAGAGTGCACTGGCCTCGTTGCGCAGGCGCGTACGGGTGCCCGGTGCGCTGGCCTGCTGTGCGCGCTGCAACGCCGTTTCGATCTCACCCTTCATCTTTGCCCATTCGGCGAGCCAGAGGCGGATGATCACCGGGTCAACGATCAACATGATCTTGTCGCGGTCGGTGTAATGCGCGCCCAGTTGACTTCGCTTATCGGGATCAAGCCCGCGCTCAAACAGGGTGCCGAAAATGCTCGGGTCGATCTCGGCCCAGTCGCGCGCCGCCGCGCTTCGCACCAGCGTGATGTCGTCGCGCTTCAACGGCAATGCCTCGTCATTGTCGAACAGGCCGCCATTGAACCAATCCACTCGCTCGAACCCGATGCGGCCGCCCTCGCGCATTGCTGCAAACAATGACGACGCCAGCGCCTCAAAGTCATCCGGCGAGCCCGCCGCACTGTCGAGCATTCGCCCGAACATCTTGCCCGGCAGCAGATCGACATCCTCGGCAAACATGCAGAAGACGAGCCGGTTGATGAAATGCGCGACCTTTTGCGAGGGATGGCCGCGGTCGCGCAGGCGCTGCGCAAGCCTGGCGAATTCCGCCGCTGCTTCCTCGGTCAGCTTCTGCCGGGTCAGTCCCGGCCTCAACCGCTCCGGATCGGTGAAAGCCCATTTGAGCCAGCGCAGCTTTCGCGCATCGGCGAGTTCGTCGAGACTGATCGCGTAAGTTTCGCTAACGGTGTTCGTCCAATTGGTATGGATCTCGAACCGGGCGAGGTCGCAGACTATCAGCAAAGGGGGGTTGTCGAGCGCAGGGGCATAGCGCTGCAGCTGCGCGTAAGCCGCCTTCAGATCCTTGCCTTTGCTCTTGTACTCCCAGCCGAAGCAGCCGCGCTTCCAGACATCGGCCCAGCCCTCGCCGCCGGTCGTTTTGGTGGCACCCTTCTCGAAGGCGTACCATTCGCCTTTCGGATCGGCATCGGTCGGCGCCTCCTCGCCGAGCAGGTCGCACAGATCGCGGAAATGCGATTGAGCCGCAGCGCGCTCGCTGAGGTCGGCGGTGCGCCATTTGGTAATGAAGTCAGCCGCGAACATTGCTCGCGTTAATGGCACGGAGCAGCTCCGATCATCAACTGCCGTTCCGTCGAATTCCCGACATTGCTATTTAGAGTATTATGTCATCATAGAAATGACAAATTCATATTGCACACTTCGACCGATCACGGCTTGGAAACCGCGCGCCGGTTGGATCAAGAGACGGAGATGGCTGAGAAGCTTTTACCCGATCGGACGCCGCTTCTACGAGAGCAGCGACTTCGATCGGCCGGCTTTCGGCTTGAGTTGGCACTACAACCCTAAGGAGAATTTGCTGCTGATTCGCTGCAGATTGCACAATGGCCCAATATCGATGCAATTTTCGATTGCAGACAGTGGCGGGTGCCGCGGCGGGGGAGCCTGACGCGGTGCACAGTCCAGCCGCGCGCTGCGCGGCATTGCCGGGTGAAGCAAAATTACGCAATGTTGCAAGGTTGCCGCGGGTTACGGAGAACACAGCGACGATGAGGATCGATCAGGCCGTCAATATCGAAGATCTGCACCGCATGGCGAAGCGGCGGTTGCCGAAGATCGCGTTCGATTTCATCGAAGGCGGCTTGGAGGACGAGCGCGGTCTCGAAACCAACACCTCGGCCTTTCACAAGCACAAATTATTGCCGCGGTATCTCGTCGATGTGTCGAGACGCGACCAGTCGAAGTCGATCTTCGGCCAGACCTTTGCGAGCCCGTTCGGCATCTCGCCGACCGGCGGCGCGAGCCTCTTCCGCGACCAGGCCGACCTGATGCTGGCCGAGGCCGCGCGCGACGCGAACATCCCCTACATCATGTCGGGCGCCAGCAACGCTTCGATCGAGGCAGCGGCCAGGATCGCGCCGAAGAACCATTGGTATCAGCTCTATGCGGCGCGCGATCCCGTGGTCAATGCCGATTTGATCAAGCGCACCGCCGATGCCGGGCTCGGCGCGCTGGTGCTGACCGTCGACACCCCGGTCGGATCAAAGCGCGAGCGCAATATCCGCAATGGCTTTGCCAATGTCCGCGGCGGGCTGTTTCAGGCGTTGAGCCTCAAACCCTCGATCCTTGCCGAGGCGCTGACCCATCCCGGCTGGATCGTCGAATACTTCAAACGCGGCGGCGGCACGCCGATGCTCGGCAACTGGCAGCCCTACGCGCCGCCAGGCGCCAATGCGGAAGAGGTCTACAAGCATTCGAGCTCGTTGCGTCCTTTTAACGCGCAGACCTGGCGCGACCTGGAAACCTACCGCAAGCTGTTCCCGCGCGCTCTCGTCGTGAAGGGCATCATGAGCCCGGCTGATGCATTGCGGGCGCTCGAGGTCGGTTGCGATGGGATCCTCATCTCCAACCATGGCGGTCGCCAACTCGACCAGGCGCCCGGCTCGCTCGATGTATTGCCGGCGATCAAGGCCGCGGTCGGCGACAGGCTGACCCTGCTGCTCGACAGCGGGGTGCGGCGCGGCGCCGACATCCTGATCGCGCTGTGTCTCGGCGCCGATTTCTGTTTTATGGGACGCCCGACCCTCTATGGCGCCGCTGCCGGCGGGCTGCCCGGCGTCAAGAAGGCGATCGAGATCTTCGTCGGCGAGATCGATCTCGTGATGGGTCAGATCGGCTGCCCGAGCCTCGATCAGCTCGGCCCCGATTTTCTGTGGCGCGACGACTGGGCGCGCAATGTGTGACCCCATTATCGTCGTCCCGGCGACAGTGGAATCAACGTGACGAACAGATTGCCAAGCCATGAACCTTGACAGTGCGATCAACATCGAAGACCTGCACCGGATCGCCAAGAGGAAACTGCCGAAGATCATCTTCGATTACATCGAGGGCGGGGTCGAGGATGAACGCGGCCTCGCGCGCAACGAAGCGGCGTTTCACAAGCACCGGCTGCTGCCCCGCTACCTAGTCGACGTCTCCAAACGCGACCAGTCGGCGACGGTATTCGGCCGCACCTATGCAAGCCCATTCGGGATCTCGCCGACCGGCGGCGTCGGCCTCTACCGGCGCGAAGGCGAAGTCATGCTGGCCCAGGCGGCGGCCGAGGCGAACATCCCCTACATCATGTCGGGCGGCAGCAACGCCTCGATGGAAGAAGCGCTGCGGGTCGCGCCGAACAACGTCTGGTTTCAGCTCTATGCGGCCAAAGACGGGAATGTCACCGATGCACTGATCGGGCGGGCGCGAGACGGCGGCGCAGGCGCGCTGGTGCTGACCGTCGATGTGCCGGTGCATCCGAAGCGCGAGCGCAACTATCGCAGCGGCTTTGCCCGCGTCCGCACTGGCGGCGTTCTCGAAACGCTGAAGCTGAAGCCGTCGGTCCTATTGGAGGCAATCACCCACCCCGCCTGGGTCATTGAATATGTGCGGCTCGGCGGTGCGCCGACGCTTGGGAATTGGGTGCCGCACGCCGGCAATGGCGCCAGCACGGCGGATGTCATCGCCTTCGGCCGCGGACAGACCCCGGCGGCGGCGCAGACCTGGCGCGACCTCGAACGCTATCGGCGTCTGTTTCCGCGCGCCCTCGTCGTCAAGGGCATCCTCAACCCGGCCGACGCGGTCCGCGCCGCCGAAATCGGCGTCGACGGCATCATCGTTTCGAACCATGGCGGCCGCCAGCTCGACCAGGCGCCGGCCTCGCTCGAGGCGCTGCCGGCAATCAAGGCGGCGGTCGGCGACAAGATGACCGTGATGCTCGACAGCGGCGTCAGACGCGGCGCCGACATCCTGATCGCGTTCTGCCTCGGCGCACAGTTCGTGTTCTTCGGCCGGCCAACCCTCTACGGCGCCGTCGCCGGTGGCCTTCCGGGTGTCAAGAAGGTGGTCGATATCTTCCGCGGCGAGATCGACCTCGTCATGGGCCAGATCGGCTGCCCGAGCCTCGATCAGCTCGGGCCCGACTTCCTGTGGCGCGAGGACTGGGCGCAGAACCGCTGATGCGATCCGGTCAGCCGCCAGCCGATTGTGCCGCCGGTCTCGCCGAGGCGGCCCGCCGATCGAGCGCGCTGTCCATCTCCTCGAAGGTGCGGCCCTTGGTTTCGGGGCCGAACACCCAGAAACCGATAACGCCGAGGATGAGCCAGGAGGCGAAATAGACAAAGGCCGGGCCCAGCATGACCAGGTTGGGCGCGGCTGGCTTGATGATGTCCCCGGCGCCCATGATCACCGCCAAGCCGGCCGGCCCCAGGACCTTGCCGCCGAGATTGCCGGTCCCGTAGCTCATGCCCATGCCGCTGCTGCGCAGGCGAGCCGGCCAGATCTCCGACATGTACGGCCCAACCACCGAGTAGATGGCGCTGCCGAAAAAGCTCTGCGCGATATACAAGAGGTAGAACAGCGACCACCCGCCGATAAAGACGTTGTAGAAATATCCTTGCATCACCATCAAAAGCGCCGCCATCACACAGGCCAGCGTCCCGGCGCCGCGGCGGCCGAGCGGCTCGATCAGCGCGGTGATGAAGAACCGGCCGACGATCCCGGAAAGTCCGACGAACACCATCAGGAACGCCGCATGCGCCGGCGTCGTATTGAGCACGATCACCAGCAACGTCGCCCCCCAAAAACCGAGCGAGGCCCCACCGGTCTGGGTCAGGCCGGTCAGGCAGCCGGCGGCCACCAGACGCGGATATTTGAACAGCTCGATCCAGCGCGTCTTTTCGACAGCCGGCAGTGCGGCCGGCAGGACGATCTCTTTCGGATCGACCATCAATGCCCAGGCGAGCGAGCGCCGCGCTTCTTCGTGGCGCCCCATGCGGATCAGCCAGCGCGGCGATTCCGGCACCCAGTAGCGGATCATGAAGACCAGCACGAGCGGCGCCAGACCGACCAGGAACAGGTAGCGCCAGCCGACGATCGGCAACAGCCACGCGGCCACCAAGCCGGCGAGCATACCGCCGCCCGGCAGCAAGGTCGTGACCAACGCGCTGACCCAGCCGCGCTTGTAGGCAGGAATGAATTCCTGCACCAACGGCAGATCGATCGTGAAGATGCCGGCATTGCCGATCCCGACAAAGACGCGGAAAAACACCAGGAACAGCCAGCCCGGGATCAGCGCGTTCGGGCCCGGCGTAAACACCATGATGCCGGTCGCGAGCGAGATCGTGACCGCCGACCACATGAAGATGGTGCGGCGGCCGATCCGATCACCTAGCCAGCCCCCGATGAAGGCGCCCGGGACGGCGCCGAGACCCGAGGCCAACAGGATCGCGCCGCCCTGTCCATAGGTCAGCGACCATTCCTTGGTCAGCGCCGCAGTGACATAGCCGATCAGAAAGAGATCGAAGAAATCGAGCAGATCGGCGACGTTGGCGGTGCAAATCAGCTTCCACTGATTGGCCGTCAGCTTCTTCTGCCGCTCCAAAAGTTCAATCATCACAGCCTCCCAGGTCGTCTGCCGAAGGTAGCGGCATCGGGTCGGCGCTACAATGGTCGAAAAAGGTTTACCCGGACGTGCGCTGCAGGATCGCCGCGGTGGCGTCGGCGGCATATCCGGCGGCGACATGCACGTCCACGACACAGACTTTACCAGCGCGGACCGCGGCGACCGCCTCACGGATCGCTCCTACCAGCTGCTTTGGCTCCTCGACCGGACCGATGCCGATGCAACCCTGACCGCGCGCCATCGTCGCGAGATCGATTTCGGGGCCGGTGATCGCCTGCCCGATCCACCGGTTCTCGACCGGCCGGCCACGCTGGCGTGCGACCCTCTCCTGGTGCAGCTCGTCGTTAAAGAAAGAGAGGTTGTTGGCGACGACGATCAGCAGCGGGATGTCGTTGCGGACCGCAGTCCAGAGGGCGGTAACACCCATCAGGAAATCGCCGTCTCCGAGCACCGCGACCGGCAAACGGCCGCTGCCCGTGTCGCGCAAAGCCAGCGCGGCGCCGACTGCCATACCGGGCCCCGAACCAATCCCGCCGCCGCCATCGGTACCGAGATAGTCGAGCGGATGGCGGAACTCCCACAGCCCGTCGGCCCAGGAGAGCGGCAGCCGCAGCATCGATACCGGAGTATCGCCGAGCGCGGATTTGAGCGCCGTCGCGATGTGCGGGACCTGGATGACGGAAGCGCCCTCGAGCACCGCTAGCGCCGGCGGCCCTGGCCGTGGCGCTGGTTCCGGCAAAGGGGGTGCGTTGGATCTTAATTTCTGGACCTCGGCGAGCAGCGGCGGCACACCGGCGTCGGGCTCGGCCAAAAGATAGACATCGGCCGGCGGCAAGCCCTGATAGTCCATGCTCCAGCCGTTGTGGATGTATTGGTCGATCGACACCTGGATGATTTTTGCCGCAACCGGCTTTTCGCCGTAGGCGGTCTTAAGCGTGCCGGCGAGGTCGACCCAGTCGAGGCTGAGGATCACATCGGCGTTGACGATAAGCTCGGGGCCGCCACCATGCAGCGGATGATCGGTCGGAAACGTCGCGCCGGATTTGCGGTCGGTCATCACCCGCGCGCCAATCGCCTC
>Ga0306926_10006876_pt1 | contig 12275 bp, 13 predicted proteins | sample flu12Cox44000178_FD_203759 | JGI IMG/M metagenome (GOLD analysis project Ga0306926, IMG submission 203759) | Lab enrichment of tropical soil microbial communities from Luquillo Experimental Forest, Puerto Rico - flux8day.12C.oxic.44.000.178 (v2)... | ecosystem: Environmental > Terrestrial >... | reverse complement strand
ATGCTGATTGTGATGCCGTGATCCTTCAGCGTGCCGGTGAAATCGTCGCTGGTGAACTGACTGCCCTGGTCGGTATTGAAGATCTCGGGGCGGCCGCAGCGAGAGAGCGCCTCCTCGAGCGCCTCGACACAAAAATCGGCGCCAAGCGTGTTCGACAGTCGCCACGCCAGCACCGCGCGGCTAATCCGGTCCATGACGACCCCCAGATAGAGAAACCTTTTGGCCATCGGGATATACGTAACGTCCGAGCACCACACCTGATTGACCCGCTCGATCGACAGCCCGCCGAGCAGGTACAGCTCCGGTAATTGCAGCGGTGACCACCGTTGCAGTCGCCTGGGTCCGGGCCCGGAATGGGCGGAAAGTCCGGCTAAAGTTCGGCAGCGTGGAAGCCGAAGCGCGAACCCCGGAATAAATCGGGGAGCTGTTAAAGCGAGTTGGGGAGTTCGAGGAAGCAAACTCACGACCAAGACCCCTTCCGGCCCGCTCGACTGACCGATCATCCTCTACGTAATAATCCGGTGAATCCCGTGCAGCTCTCAAGCCGGCCGGCGCTCGTCGACGATGCGCAAGAGCCGACGGGCGAACATCAGCTCTTCCATCGCTTCCAGAACGTCTTGAAACGTGCGTCTCATGTGCGCCTCGGTACCCGCCGGCCGCGCGCACTTCGATTTCTACGGCCTTGAACGCCTCGAACACGGGCGTGCCCAGGTCGTCAGGCGCAAAATACCGGTAAATTTGTCCTTGCAGCCGGGGGGTGCAGCATTTCCTCGCGCAACAGGCCACGACCCCGGATGGTCCCGAAATCCGTCAGTTCGGTCGTCGTCTTTCCCTTCTCGGTCAGCACAATGTAGCCATTCGGCCGTTGATATCGTCGGCCGGTTCCGCAAATTCCCATCTTTCCAGGAGCGCGACGGCGTCTCGACCTAGCTTATCAATACGAGCTGCGAGATCACGGACACGTACGGCGCTCCCGGCATTCGAATAAAACGCTCTTCCGGAAAAGAGATTTGTTCCCACCTTATGTCGGTCAGCCACGCCGTTGATTGGGCTTTCCAATCGGGCTTGCATGTCTTCCAGCACGCATACGCTAGTTCATCTTTTGTCGTCGCCGGAATATTTTTTTTGGTGATTTGACGATTGCAACAAAAGACGAGCCATAGTAACCTCAGTCTCCTTCAAATCTCGATCCGCTCGACGTCATCGCGCGTGAGTTCTTCGCGCCGGCGATCGTAAAGCTGCGTCGTACGCGTCGACGCATGGTTCGCCATCGCCGCGGCTTTTTCGAGCGTCGCGCCGTTCTTGAGATAGGCCGTGATCCCGGTCGCCCGGAAACTGTGATTGCCGAGCTTGGTATCTATCCCTGCCGCGGCCGCGCCGGCGGATCATGGCATAGGCATTCGCTTGAGGTAGCACCGTGCGGGCAAGCTTGCCGGTGCCGCGGCCGATCCGATCGTGCGGAACAGCGGCCCCTTGGAATCGCTGCGCAGGGTGGCGCCGTCGAGATAGGCGATCAAGTATTCCTCGAGGTTGTGGTGGCACGGCATCGCGTGGCGCTTACCGCCTTTCTCGCGCAGTCGCACCCAGAGCCGGCGGTTTTGCGTGTAGACATCCTCGACCGCCATGCCGAGCGCCGCGCCGATGCGGGCAAAGGAATAAACCATGAGTCCGATGAGGGCGCGGTCGCGCAAGCCGGCATGATTTCTAGTGTCGATGCTGTCGGGCAGCGAACGGGCCTCCGCCGGGTCGAGCATCGGCGTTTGCCCGGCCGTCACCAGACACCGGGGCCCGCGCACCGTGTGCGCCGGGTTTTGACTCTCATTGGCATAGCAGCCAGTTCCGCAGCCCGGTTGCCGCGGTGGAGATTCGGCCTACATATCAACGCTTGACTCTGTTATCAATATCGAAATAAAGGTGATTTCGCAATGTCTCGATTAGGCGTCTGGTGACCTCCCCTGTTTCCACCCTGATAGGCCGATTGCGCACCCTGCAAGGTGGCCTCGGGCCCCCTGTTTGCGCGAGCCCAACTTTGGCTTATAAGTATTTCATTTTGCAATATTTATCGAGAATTATGCGGCGCCGGATCAATGAATCGCCCTGTTATCCGGCTTTTACAGGGGTCGGCGCTCTGGTGGTCATTCGAGCCGCGCGCCGTAGCGGTGCACATGGTAGGGGCTCGCGGCGAGGCCGGGACAGTGGCTGCCGACCACCGGCATCAGGGCCTCATAGAGGCGCCGGTCGTCGGCGTTGACGGCGGCGAGGCGCTCGCGTGCGGCGGCGATGCGCTCGCGCAGCCGGCCGAGATCGACTGTCACGACCTGCCGGTTGTCGACGACCAGACGGCCGCCGATCATCACGCTCGTCACAGCTGTGCCGTCCTCGGTGTGGACGAGCTGATTGACCGGGTCGTTGAGCGGCAGCCAGTTCGGGTGGTCGAGGTCGAGCATGACGATGTCGGCCTTGTAGCCGGGAGCGATCCGCCCGATCTCGCCGGCAAGGCCCAGAGCCCGGGCGCTGCCCTCGGTCGCCGCCAGTGCGGCTTCGCGGGTCGATAGCCACCGCCGCCAATCCGGACCCTGCACCTTCGAGACAAACGAGGCGAGCCGCATCGCCTCGTACATGTTCTGATTGTCGGCGCAATTCGCCCCGTCGGTGCCGATCCCGAGATTGACCCGCCGCTCGAGCATTGCCCGCGCATCGGCGAGCCCGCTGCCAAGCCGCATGTTGCTCCCCGGATTGTGGGCGACCGAAGCGCCGTGATCGCCGAGCCGCTTCATGTCGTCATGGTCGAGCCAGACGCCATGGGCGACCGTGAAGTGCCGGCCGAGTACGCCGAGTGCGTCGAGCTGCGCGGTCTGGGTGTGTCCGTAGACGCGGATGCCGGTCACTGCCTGCACCTTCGACTCGGCGACATGGCTGTGCAGGCCGATCGCAAACTCGCGCGCCAGCGCCGCGCAGCCTGAGATGAATTCATCCGAGCAGTGATGCGGGATCGTCGGCGCCACCGCCGGGCGCACCCGGTCGCGATCGAAGGACCAGCCGCGGAATGCGCCGCGGATGGCCGAGATCGTCGCCTCGGCGGGCGGCAGGCGTAGCTCGGCGACGCGCTCGCGGAGCGGCGGCGGCAGGGCCTCGAGCAAGCCGGGAATCGCCTCGTAAAAGCTGCGGTCGGCGACCATTGGTGCGACGACCGCGCGCATGCCGACATCGGCATAGGCTTGGCCGGCCTGCGCCAGCTCTTCGGTTGTCGGCAGTGGCCATTCGAAAGAAAGGTCGTAGCAGGCCGTGCAGCCCTTCAGCACCATCTCGACCGCGCCGAGCTGGGTCGAGAGATACTTGTCCTCGGTGCTGCGGTTGCCCGTGATCCAGGGTGCCGCCGCCAGCAACAGCTCGAGGGTCCAGCAGTCGCCCATGCCCTTGGCGAGGTTGCCGTGGCCGTGGGTGTGGGCGTTGATGAGACCGGGATGGAGCAGCCGGCGCGCGGCGGAGATCTCGCTGGCGCCATCCGGCGCGGCGCAACCGGGCGGCCCGATCTCGCGGATCGTGTCGCCCTCGATCAGGATGTCGGCTGGCTCGGCGGTGCCCTCGGCAATGTCGAGCACGAGCCCGCCGCGCACAATCGTGTGGCTCATGATAACGTCTCCCCCAACGCGCGCCGTATCATAGACCGAAACGCAAGAGGAGCCACGCGATGCCGAGCGTTGTCGTCGAGCGACACGGTGGGGTGCACGAGATCATTTTGAACCGGCCGGAGATCTTGAACGCGGTCAACCGCGAGACGATCGCGGCACTTGCCGCCGCTGTCTCCGAAGCGGCCGAGGACCGCGCCACCCGCGCCGTACTGTTGCGCGGCGCCGGCACACATTTCTGCGCCGGCGGCGACATCACGATGTTCGCCGAGCTGATCGGGCTCGCACCGGCGGAGCGGCAGGCGGCGCTCTACCGCATTGTCGACGCTCTCCACCCGCTGTTGATCCGGATGCGGCACATGCCAAAACCTATTGTCGCCGCGGTCCAGGGCGCTGCCGCCGGGTTCGGGCTCAGCCTCGTGCTGGCGGCCGATTTGGCGCTCGCCGCCGAGGACGCCGTCTTTGCCTCGGGCTACATCCATCTCGGCACCAGCCCTGATGGCGGGATGACAGCGATGCTCCCGCACATCGTCGGGATCAAACGGGCGACGGAGCTGATGCTGCTCGGCGACCGCGTCGACGCACAGCGGGCGCTGGCGCTCGGGCTGGTCAACCGTGTGGTCCCAGCGGGTGCGCTCGATGCCGAGGCTGCCGCGTTGGCGGCGCGGCTCGCGGCCGGGCCAACTCACGCCTATGGCCGGACCAAAGGGTTGCTGCAGGCGACTGTGGGCGACGCGTTCGACGCGCAGCTGCGACGCGAGACCGAGAGCTTTGCCGCCTGTGCGGCGACCGAGGATTTTGCCGAGGGTGTCCGCGCTTTTCTTGAAAAGCGTCGACCCGTATTCAGCGGCGAAGAGTGAGAGTGTCATGAGGAAATATCGTCGGCTATGGCGAGCGGTGCTGATCGCGCTGGCGGGCGCCGGAGCGCTCTCCGGCTGCTATTACGACCCCTATACGGGGTATTGGTACGGCTATCCGCCGTATTACACCTACCCTTATCCGACGGCTTATCCCTATGGCACGGGTTATCCCTACCCCTATCCGCCCGGACCGGGGCCAGGCCCGGCTCAAGGTCCGCCGCCGGGCTACGGACCGGGCCCGGGGCCAAACCCGGCGCAGGGCTATGCACCGGAGCCACCCCCGCCACCCAATGCTCCGGTCCAGCAGACACCACTGCCGCCGCCCTCATAATCCGCCAAATTCAGGCGGAATGCCGTGCCGCCTCCAAACACAAGGCCGCCATGATCTTGAGCGCGTCGGCGAGCGCTCCGGGATCGTGGGTGCGAATGTAATCGGCGCCGATCTCCACGGCATAAATCTCTGCTGCAAGTGTTGCCGCGCCGGTCTCCACAGCCGAGGCGCGGCCGGTGATCTCGCGCAAAAACGACTTGCGTGAGACCGAGATCAGCACCGGCAACCCAAAGTCGCGCTTCAGGCGACCCAGTCCGGTTAGCACCCGCAACGAGGCCTCCGGCTGGTTGCTGAGAAAAAATCCCATCCCCGGGTCGAGGATCACCCGCTCGCGGGCGATGCCAGCGCGCTCGAGCGCCGCCATACGCTCGCCAAAGAAATCATAGATCCGGCCCCACACCTCCTCGGCGGCGAGCTCCACTCGCTGCGCCCGACCCCGCCCCTGGACAGCGTGCATGACGACGAGCCGACAGCTGGCGGCTGCCAGCTCCGAATAAAAGGACGGATCCGGAAAACCCTGGATGTCGTTGAGAAAGGCCACGCCCCTGGCGATTGCAAAGCGCTGGACCTCAGGCAGAAAGCTGTCCACTGAGATCTCTATGCCATCGGCGGCAAGCCCGGCTATCACCGGATCGAGACGGCGAATCTCCTCCGCTGCGCCGACCGGTTGCGCATCGACATTGCTGGCTGCGGCGCCGAGGTCGATGACCTGCGCGCCGGCCGCGAGGAGAGCGCGGGCGTGGGCGATCGCATCCGAGGGGTCGAGATAGCGTCCGCCATCCGAGAAAGAATCCTCGGTGATGTTGACGATGCCGACGAGGCAAGGGGATGGCATCGCTCAACCGAGCTTATCCGCCGGACGTGTCCTTTCCAGCATCGCGCCGACACCTTCGGCATCCGAAAACACGTCGAGCTTCTCGACCCAAACGCGTACCCGCTCGACCCGGGGGTCAGCAAGGCACACCGTGCAGACTCGCTCGGCAAAACCCTCGCACAAATCGATGTGCCCGGAGCGTGCGATCTCGCGGATCGCGGCGACGACTTTCTCGTAATTGATGACCCGCCGCCGGTCATCGCCGGGAAAGGCAGCCGCTCTTGTCGCGACCAGATCGACCGAGAAGCGGACGCGTTGCTTTTGCTCGCGCTCGCGCCGGCGAATACCGATGCTGCACATCAGCACGAGGCCGCGCATGGTGACCGTATAGCCGGCACCCTGTCCTGGCGGTTCGGAGAAGCGCTCGATCATGCCGGCACCATGCCCGAGCCGACCTAGCGCCGCCAGTGTCCCGGAACCCAAACCCAGGTCGGACCGCGCGGACGCCAATGGCCGGGAACCCAGACGGCGTGATGATAGGGACGGGCGACATAACGGCCTGGCACCCACACCCAGCGGCCGTGCCAGTTCCAATAGCCCGGGGTCCATACCATTGCGGGTCCGGGGGGCGGCGGCGGGACCGCTTCCTGCTGCAGCGGTGGAGGCGCGGTCGTTGGTCCGGCGTATCCCGGGCCGGGATACGCCGGGGGCTGCCCGGGACTGGAGTAGGCCGGCGGTTGTGTTGGACCGGGGTAGGCCGGCGGCGGATATTGTTGCGCCGCGGCCGGTGACAGCGCTGCCAGCAATATCACTAGAACCGTTGGGTAGCTCCCCCACCTCAGCGCCCCGGCGGACCGCGTCGGTATTGTTCTGATTTTCATCGGGGTGACCGTCTCTGTTCACCATTAACCAGTGCCGGGTCGTGAAGGGTCGTGTCTTGCCCACGGACCGGCTCGGCGATGGCTTCTTCCAGGCTCTGCGCACCCTTCCATTCTGTCGACGGGCGCACATGCCCGTCGCTGCCGATCTGATCGATGCCCCAATAGATCTCCAGACGGTGATTGTCCGGATCGCGGAATTCGACCGCGAGCTGGCATCCGGCCCGCCGGCGGCCGGCGAAATCGATCTTGACCCCGTGCCGGCGCAAATGGTCGCGCGCCCTGATGACCTCGTCGAGGGTGGCGACCTCGAAGGCGATGTGGTTGAGCTCGATATTTGCCGCTTCCGCCTTCATGGAGCCGACGAGCGCGATGCCGTGATGGTCCGGGTTGCAGTGCAGAAAGACCATGCCGCCGGGTACCATTTCTTCCGGATAGACATCCGAGATCTCGAAGCCGAGCACCTCGGTGTAGAACCGCGCCGACCGCTCGACGTCCCTTACATTGACGACGACATGTCCCAGCTTGCCGATACGGAATGGAAGGCCATGCGGCCGCTTTAAGCTCCTCACTCGATCCGGTTCGTACATGTGCTCGACCTCCGCAGCCGGTGCGTCGCGATGACCGGCGGCCATCGCGTAGCAGGCATCCCGTATATGGGAAACAACGTTCAAGGCGAATTTACGCTTTCTTTATCATCACAGAGACATAGTTCGGTCGAATTTTCACCACGTCTACCGGGTATCCATAAACCCGGGGTTTGGCGGGATCGTCCGATGCGTGACTGGATTTCCGACTGGAAGAGGTGGAGCCGTGCGGAGCGCTGCTTCGCCATCATGCTCTTCATTATCGCTCTGGTGCTTCCGCTTGGCCTATTGATCGTCGGCGAGAGGATCGGGATCTAGCCTTTGGCCGAGACCGACCGGCCCGAGGGTTTCTGCGGAAAGGGGTTGCCGCACGCGAGGCTTCCCCATAAAGCCTGGGGGTTCGATAACGAGCCCCGAGGAAACCGCGATGCCGCAGCTGCCGGAAGCTTTTGATCTCGATGCTTTGAGGGAATTCGATACCCCGACCATTTGCAACGCGCTTGAGCTCGTCGCTCCGGCGCGCCGCGCCACCGGCTTCACGCGCCGACCGCTGATTGCCGCTTTCCCGCATTTGAAGCCAGTCGTTGCCTTTGCCCGGACGGCGCTGATCCGCTCGCGCGAGCTGCATCCGCGCAGCCGAGAGGAGGCTACTCGAGTGCGGCTGGCTTACTACGAGCACATCGCCGCGCCTCCGCTGCCGAGCATCGCCGTCATCCAGGACATTGATGCCCCCGACCAAGGGTTTGGCGCGTTCTGGGGCGAGGTGCAGAGCAATATCCATAAGGGCCTAGGCTGCGCCGGTGTGATAACCGACGGCTCTGTGCGCGATCTCGATGCGATGGCGACCGATTTCTTTGTCCTCGCCGGGTCGATCATGCCCTCTCACGCCCATGTCCATCTCGTCGATTTTGGCGGCACGGTCAGTGTCGCCGGAATGATTGTGTCGCCCAACGATGTGATCCACGCCGACCGGCACGGTGCCGTCGTCATTCCGGCCGGGGCGATCAAGGACCTGCCGGCTGCCGCCGCGCTGCTTGCTCGCCGCGAAAAGGTGATCATTGACGCCGCCAAGGCGCCCGGTTTCTCGGTCGCCCGGCTGCGCCAAGCCTTCGCCGAACAAGAGGAGATCCACTGAGAGCGGGGGTCTTGTGACCCAGTAAACCCTAGAGCTCGATCTGACCACCGAGCTCGACAATCCGGTTGACCGGGATCCTGAAAAACTCGGTCGCGTCTAGCGCCATGTTCGACAGAAGGATGAAGAGTTTCTTAAAGGGCAAGCTAATGCCCGATCGGCGCTTGGCGATGATCTTCTCTCGGCGAACAAAGAACGAGGTGTCCATAAGATTGAAGCGCAGTCCGCCGACGCGGCACAGCGCCAAAGCGCGCGGGATGTCGGGCTCCTCGAGAAAGCCGTACCGGATCGTGACGATATGAAAATTCTGACCAAAATGATGGATTTCCAGCCGCTCCGTCTCCGGCAGACTGGGCACATCCTCGGTCCGCACGTTCATCAGCACGTTTCGCTCGTGCAGCACCTTGTTGTGTTTCATGTTGTGCAGCAGCGCTGCCGGCACGCTCTCGACTCGCGCGGTCATGTAGATGGCTATGCCGGGGACGCGTACCGGGCGATCGGGACTGAGCGTCTCGACCGGGGTCGCGAGCGGCAAAGCGCCGCTCGCCCGCTGCGCCGCGGCGCGCGACCGGCCCCACAGCCACGTCATCATCACCGTATAGATGCAGGCCCCGATCGCGAGCGGGGACCAACCGCCTTCGGCGAACTTCAACAGGTTGGCGCCAAAGAAAGAAAGATCGACCGTCAAAAACAGGGCGAAGACTGGGATCAGTTGCCAGAACCGCCAACCTGCCGCCAACCGCAAGAAGGTGAAGGCGAGCACGGTGTCAACCGTCATCGTGCCGGTCACGGCGATGCCATAGGCGCCGCCAAGGGCGTTCGATGAGCGGAACCCCAGCACCGTGATTACGACGCCGGCTAGCAGGATCATGCTCATCCCCGGCACGTAGACTTGGCTGACCGTCTCCTCGGAGGTGTGGCGGACCTGCGTGCGTGGCAGATAGCCGAGCTGCACCGCTTGGCGCGTCAGCGAGAAGGCGCCGGAAATGACGGCCTGAGATGCGATGACGGTAGCAGTCGATGCCAGACCGACGAGCGGATAGACCGCCCAGTCCGGAGCAAGGCGGAAAAACGGGTTCTCGATTGCGGTCGGGTCTCCGAGCAGCATGCCCCCCTGCCCGAAATAATTCAGCAGCAAAGCCGGGAAGACAAAACGCAACCACGCTCGCCGAATTGGTGCCGGCCCGAAATATCCCATGTCGGCATAGAGAGCTTCCGCCCCGGTCACGGCCAGCACGACCGAGCCGAGCAGCACAAAACCTTGCCCGGGATCCACCAAGATCAGATCGATCCCATAGCGCGGATCGAGAGCCCCGACGATGGCCGGAAAGCGGATGACCTCGATAGCTCCAAGCAGCCCGATCGTGCTGAACCAGACGATGATGATCGGGCCAAAATACCCGCCGACACGGCCTGCCCCGCGGCGTTGAACCATGAAGAGGGCGATCAGCAGCACCAAGGTCAACCGCAGCACATAGGGTTCGAGTGCCGGGGTTGCGACTTTGAGACCCTCGACCGCGCTCAGCACCGAGATCGAGGGTGTCAGGACGCCGTCGCCAAAGAACAGCGCGAGACCCAACAGTCCCGCCCCGAGGATCCACCGGCTGCGCCGGGCCCGACCGTCGCGCCGGGCCCGGATTCCCGATGGCGGTAGCGGTATCGATACCACCCCAAGCCGATAAGCTCGTGAAGCGCGCGGTAGCTGACGAGCAGAGCGGTAACTTGCGGGAAGAACGAGCTGACCGAGAGTGAGTAGCCCCCGTCGGGTCGCCACCGGTCCGTGGGCCGGAGGCAACAAGCGGCCGGGAGCACCGGGTAGCCGACGGCGTAGAATGACCACAGCGGCCGCGCCATGTCGCCGCAATGCGCGACCAGCAGCGCCGACGGCACGCCCGCGCGCCGCAGGATCTCTGCCGAGAAAGCGGCATTCTCAAAGGTGTTCCGGGAACGATCCTCACGCCATTGTACGGGGACCCGAAAATCGTCTTGCAGCACCGCGCTCATCATCCCGGCGAGAGATTCATCGACCCTGTCTGGTCGGCCGCCGCTCACCAGCACCGGTAGCCCAAGACGCCGTTCTTCTCTTGCCGCATCGGCGAGGCGCTCGAGGGTCATCGGACCCACCGTGTACGGCTGACCGGGAACATCGCTTCTCTGGTAGTCGGCCGACAGCACGATGATCGCTCCAGGCGGCGCTTCGGCGGGAAGGATCGGCATCGCGCCGGCGAGGGCCTCGACGTAGTCGACCAGGTAATCCACGACCGACATCGAGGCCAAATACAAAAGGGCGCCGCCAACCGTCGCCACGATGAGGCCGAGCCGCGTCCAACGCCACGCAAGGGCGAGCCCGATGACCGTCAGCAATATGAACAAATTCGGCGGGATCAGAGACGAATAGGAGAGCCAGGACGTGGCGGCTTCGGCCAAGGTGGTGATTGAGGTTCTGTATCGCGCCGCGCCCGACTACCAGACCGGAACGATTCGATGCTCTTCGCAAACTAGACTTGACGATGTCAGCTCAGCTATCGTTCCGCATCGGAACCCGTGATGCCGAAGCGTCGTAGCGAGGCGGCCGCGGGGCTTTGGGGAGGAGGTGGCGATGCCGGAATACAAGTTGATCTCGGCCGATTCACACGTAAGCGAACCACCGGATTTGTGGAAGACGCGCGTCGATGCAAAATATCGCGAGCGGGCGCCGCAGCTGATGGTCAACCCGCCCGGTAAGGAGGGCGCGTATTTTCACTACGAGGGCTTTGCGCCGCACCCGATCGGTATTGGCCTCGGCGCCGGCAAGAGTCCCGAGGAGCTGAAGGAATTCCTGACCAAGGCGACCTACGCCGATGCCCGGCCGGGCGGTTGGGATCCGGCCGAGCGGGCCAAGGACAACGCCCTCGACGGGGTCGAGGCTGATGTCCTCTACACCACCCTCGGGTTTCGCATCTTCTGGCTGAAGGACCCCGGGCTGCAGGCCGACTGCTTCCGTGTCTACAACGACTGGCTCGCCGAATTTGTCAGCTATGACAAGAAGCACATGGCCGGGCTACCGATGATCTCGCTCTACGACCCGAAGGAGGGCGCCCGCGAGCTCGAGCACTGCGCTAAGATGGGGCTCAAGGGAGCGATGATCTGGTGCTCGCCGCCCGAAAGTCAGCCCTACAGCTCGGACATCTACGATCCGTTCTGGGCGGCCGCCCAGGAGCTCAAGATGCCGGTCAGCCTGCACGCGATCACCGGCATGGGTGTCGAGAGCCAGTACAACTGGGGCGAGCGCTACATGCGCTCAACCGTGCTGTCGCACGAGGTCGAGAAGTCGTTCAGCGTGCTGATCTTCTCCGGCGTGCTCGACCGCTTCCCGCAATTGCAGATCGTTTCGGCCGAGAACAATATCGGCTGGCTGCCCTATTATTTGCAGCGCATGGACCGCGCCTTCGATCGCCAGCGCATCTCCGCCGGCTTTACCAACAAGCTGAAGCCGAGCGAGTACTTCCAACGCCAGATGTGGGCGACCTATATCGACGACTTCGTCGGGGTCGCCAACCGCCACTTCATCGGCGTCGACAAGCTGATGTGGTCATCCGACTACCCTCACCAGGCCTCGACCTGGCCGCACTCGCAGGAGGTCGTCGCCCGCGACTTCAAAGACGCGAGCGCTGAGGACAAGTTTAAGATCACCCGCGGCAACGCCGCCCGGCTCTACGGCTTCGACGCCTAGAAGGTCTTCCCTCCGAACCTCTTCTCGCGAACTGCAAGACAGGGAGAAGAGGTTTGATCGCATCCTACGCGGAGCGGCAGGGATCGCGCCTCTGCCGCGCCGTAGGCACCGCGACCAGCCCCCTACCTCTTCGACCGGCCGGGCGACCCGCATTACGAAGCGCCCTTCACAGCCCGTTTTTCGAGCGGACGAAACCTTGCCCGCCCGGCTGCGGCGCTAGACCTAGATCGAGATGCGCGACGGCGTCGATAGCCCGGGCATACGGTGGACGCATCAGGCGTGCGTATGAGCTCGACGAGGTCTGTCAGCCGCACAACTGTCCCGGCAGCGAC
>Ga0306926_10006873_pt1 | contig 12277 bp, 13 predicted proteins | sample flu12Cox44000178_FD_203759 | JGI IMG/M metagenome (GOLD analysis project Ga0306926, IMG submission 203759) | Lab enrichment of tropical soil microbial communities from Luquillo Experimental Forest, Puerto Rico - flux8day.12C.oxic.44.000.178 (v2)... | ecosystem: Environmental > Terrestrial >... | reverse complement strand
ATCGTTCCATCGGCCAGCGCGAGCACCGCAGGTACGCTCACGTGATCACTTCTCCCTGACGCAGATACACAAAGCGGGAGGAGTTCTCATCGAACATCCTCCCGCCTTGCATGGACTAACCCGTACACGGATTAGGCCGAAATTTTACGGGCGTTTCGGGCGATGTGTCCACGAAAAATTCCGCCGCCGATCGCCTTCCGATATAACTCATGCACTTTCAAGAATGTAATGTTAACCCTCTGTTTTGGTGAATATAAAATCGCGCATGCGGTAGCGTCCGGGCGGTCGTGACGAAAGCCAAAGCGCGGCGGACAGTGCACCGCGGGCGAAGACGCTGCGCTCTCGCGCCCGATGCGTGAGAACGAGCTCCTCGCCGGCACCGCAAAAGAGCACCGTGTGCTCGCCGACGATGTCCCCGGCACGGAGCGAGGCGAGGCCGATCTGCCCCTCCCCGGGCCGTGGCCCAATCCCTGCCGATATGCCGCTCGCCGGCGCGGGAAGCCCGCGCGCTTCCGCCGCCGTGCGCGCGAGCGCGAGTGCGGTCCCCGACGGGGCGTCCTGCTTGAGACGGTGATGAAGCTCGAGTACGTCGATATCGAAGCTCGCGGGGAGCGCCCGCGCTGCCTCACCGGTCAGCTCAGCGAGTACGGTTGCCCCGAGGCTGGTGTTCGGTGCCACGAGCAACGCGACCTCCTGTGCGGTGGCGTCGAGCTCGGCATCGAGCTCGGCGCCGAAGCCGGTCGTGCCGAGCAGCAAGGGCTTGCGTGCCCCACGGCACGCCTGGAGTGTGCTGCGGGTTGCCCCACAGTTGCTGAAATCGATCGCCACATCCGCTGCGGTGAGCGCCGCGGGGAGATCGCTCGTGATGAGGAGATTCGCCCTGCCGATGCCGGCCACCTGGCCGGCATCGCGACCGAGCGCGAGACTCCCCGCCGAGGCGATCGCACCGGTGACGATGAGCTGCGGAAAGGTCGGCGCGGCACGCAACAGCGCGTCCCCCATGCGTCCGCTCGCACCAATGATCACGGCGCGGATGAGAGGTTGCGGATGCGCGCGGCCGCTCACGTGCTCTCTGTCAGCTCTTGGCGGGTCCCGTGGCAAAGAAGCGCCGCACACCCTCGAGGAAGCCCTTCTCGCGGGGCGCGTGCCGGCTGGCGTGCGCCTTCAGTGATTCCTCGAGTTGGCGGATGAGCTCGCGCTGCTCGGACGAGAGGTGCACCGGCGTCTCGACCACCACACGACAGAACAGGTCTCCGCGCGTACCGCCGCGCACCGGCTTCACGCCCTTATCACGCAGCCGGAACACACGCCCGGACTGAGTCTCCGCGGGCACCTTGAGCGCCACGTCCCCTTCGAGCGTCGGCACGTTGACCGAGCCGCCGAGCGCCGCGGTCGCAAAGCTCACCGGCACTTCGCAGGAGAGATGCACGCCATCGCGCTCGAAGATCGGGTGCTCGCGGACGTGGATCTCGACATAGAGATCTCCGTGGGGACCACCGTTGCGTCCGGCCTCACCCTCGCCGGTGAGACGCACACGATCGCCGGTGTCGACTCCCGCGGGCACCTTGACCGAGAGCGCGCGGGCGCGCCGCACGCGGCCCTGCCCGAGGCACGCATCGCAGGGATTGCGAACGATCGTGCCAGCTCCGCGGCATCGCGGGCAGGTCTGCTGCAACTGGAAAAAGCCCTGGGCGATACGGACCTGACCGGCGCCACCGCAGGTCTCGCAGGTCGATGGGGTGCTGCCCTTGGCGGCGCCGTTGCCGTGACAGACCTCGCACTCGGCAAGCCGCTCCAGCTCGATCTCCACCTGGTGCCCGAACACCGCCTGGGAAAGATCGAGCTCGAGCTCGTAACGCAGGTCCGCGCCGCGGTACACCTGCGAGCGGCTGCTGCGGCGCGCGTTCCCGAAGATATCGCCGAACACATCGCCGAAGATGTCGCTGAAGGCGTCGGCGCCGAATCCGCCACGGCCGGCGCCATGGCGCGAAGCCGCCTCGACGCCGGGGTGCCCGTACTGATCGTAGGCCGCCCGCTTCTGCGGGTCGGTGAGCACCTCGCAGGCTTCCTTCGCCTCCTTGAAGGACTCCTCCGCGTCCCGATCGTTGGGATTGCGATCGGGGTGATATTTCATGGCCAGACGACGGTAGGCTTTCTTGATCTCCGCCTCAGTCGCCCCCTTGGGTACGTCGAGTACCTTGTAGTAGTCGCGCTTCGCCATGGACCAAGCTTAAGAGGCCTTGCGTCCTTTGTCCTTGACCTCTTCGAATTCCGCGTCCACCACGTCCTCGCGCCCTGAGCCGGCACCGCCGCCCTGCGCTCCGGCTCCGGCACCCGCGCCCCCGGGCCCGGAAGCCCCTGCCGCACCGGCATCGGCACCCGCATAGGCGCGCTGCGCGATGCTGGCGGAGGCCTGGGCGAGCGCGTCGGCCTTCTTATCGATGGTCCCGCGGTCATCACCCTTGAGCGCGGTGCGCAGGTCGGAGACGGCGCTCTCGACCTTGGCGCGCTCGGCCCCATCGACCTTGTCGCCGAGATCCTTGAGCGATTTCTCAACCGCGTGGATGAGGCCATCCGCCTTGTTGCGCGACTCGACGAGCTCGCGGAAGCGCTTGTCCTCCTCCGCGTGTGCCTCGGCATCGTGCACCATGCGCTTGATCTCATCCTCGTTCAGGCCGCTCGAGGCCTTGATGACGATCTTCTGTTCCTTGCCGGTCGCCTTGTCCTTCGCCGACACATTCAGGATGCCGTTGGCATCGATGTCGAAGGACACCTCGATCTGCGGCATGCCACGGGGAGCCGGCGGGATGTCTGCCAGGTCGAACTTGCCGAGCGACTTGTTGTCCGCCGCCCGCTCGCGCTCGCCCTGCAGCACGTGAATGGTCACGGCAGTCTGGTTGTCGTCCGCGGTCGAGAAGGTATTCGACGCCTTGGTCGGGATCGTCGTGTTCTTCTCGATGAGTTTCGTCATGACTCCGCCGAGCGTCTCGATACCGAGCGAGAGCGGCGTCACATCGAGCAGCAGCACGTCCTTCACTTCGCCCGCGAGCACCCCGGCCTGGATGGCGGCACCGACCGCCACGGCCTCATCGGGATTCACGTCTTTGCGCGGCTCCTTGCCAAAGAGATCCTTGACGTACTTCTGCACGAGCGGCATGCGCGTCTGACCGCCGACCAGGATCACCTCGGAGATATCGCCCACGTTGACCCCGGCGTCCTTGATCGCGGTCTTGCAGGGCGCGATGGTCTTCTGCACCAGATCCTCCACCAGCGACTCGAGCTTGGCGCGCGTCAGCTTGATGTTGAGGTGCTTCGGACCCGACTGATCCGCGGTGATGTATGGCAGATTGATATCGGTCTGCTGCGTCGAGGAGAGCTCGATCTTCGCCTTCTCGGCGGCCTCCTTCAGGCGCTGCATGGCGAGCGGGTCCCTGCGCACATCGACGCCGGACTCCTTGAGGAACTGCTCGGCCAGGAAATTGATGATGCGCAGGTCAAAGTCCTCGCCGCCGAGGAAGGTGTCGCCGTTGGTCGAGAGCACCTCGAACTGATGCTCCTTGTCCACCTCCGCGATCTCGATGATGGAGATATCGAAGGTGCCGCCGCCCAGGTCATAGACGGCGATCATGCGGTCACCGCCCTGCTTGTCGAGTCCGTAGGCGAGCGCGGCCGCGGTCGGCTCGTTGATGATGCGCTTCACCTCGAGACCCGCGATGCGTCCGGCGTCCTTGGTCGCCTGACGCTGGGAATCGTTGAAGTAGGCCGGGACAGTGATGACGGCCTCGGTCACCTTCTCACCGAGATAGTCCTCGGCGGTCTTCTTCATTTTCATGAGCACGCGCGCGGAGATCTCCGGCGGGGCCATCTTCTTGCCGTTCACCTCGACCCAGGCATCGCCATTGTCCGCGCGCACGATCTTGTACGGCACCATCTTGATATCGCGCTGCACGACCTCGTCATCGAACTTGCGTCCGATGAGGCGCTTGATGGCGAACAGCGTGTTCTGCGGGTTGGTCACGGCCTGACGTTTGGCGGGCTGTCCCACCAGCACCTCGCCGTCCTTGCTGAAGGCGACGATGGACGGGGTCGTGCGATCGCCTTCGCTGTTCTCGATCACGCGGGGCTTGCCGCCCTCCATGATGGCCACGACCGAGTTGGTCGTGCCCAGATCGATGCCGATTGTCTTAGCCATGGGTCACTCCGCCGCTGTTCTGTAGGTCTAAGGAGGGAATTCCGTATCTCTTCTTAGGGATAGGTACGAACGCTTTCAAGGCCAACCGCTCAGGCGGGCGAGCGCGCCACGATCACGCGCGCGGGACGCAGCAGCCGGCCGTTGAGCTCATACCCGGGCTGCACCACCTGCAGGACCGAGTTCGGCTCGGCAGTGCCCGACTCCTGCGACATCATCGCCTCGTGCCGGGACGGGTCGAAGGGCTCGCCGAGCGGATCGATGACGGTAACGCCGAGCTTCTCGAGGGCACGGGACAGAAGCTGCAGCGTGGCCTCCTGGCCCTCGCGCAGGCTCCGGGCGTCTGCCTTGCCGGCGCTCTGCACGGCAAGCTCCAGGCTGTCCTTGACCGGCAGCAGCTCGGCCACGAACTTCTCCAGCCCGTAGCGATTGGCGGCCTCGATGTCGCGTTGCGCGCGCTTGCGGACGTTGTCGAGCTCGGCCGCGGCGCGCATGTACTGTTCCCAGTGGTTCTTGGCGCGCTCGTCCGACTCGACGAGCGCCTGCTGCAGGCGTTCGAGCTCGGCCAGGTTGGACGCAGTCTCGGGAAGGACGGTCGTGGGCTCCGCCCCGGTAGTGGTGGGTACGCCCCGTGCGGACTCGTTCGCACTCATCGTCGATGGCCTCCAGTGATCCCGAGAGCGCAGCCGGCCACCGCCGTCTCCCCTGCGGGCAACCCCACGGGTGGGGGTCAGCGGCGCGAATTCAAGGCGGCGCCGAGGAGTTTAGCGGTCATATCGACGATCGGGATAACCCGCTCATAGGCCATGCGGGTGGGTCCGATGACCCCGAGCACCCCGACCACGCTGTCGCCCTCGACGTAGGGTGCCGTCACCACGCTGCAGTCATCGAGGATACGGTAGCCGGACTCGTGGCCGATGAAGATCTGCACGCCTTCGGCCTTGAGGCTCTGGTCGAGCAGGTGCAGGAAATCGCGCTTCTCGTTGAAAGCCTCGAACAGGCGACGCAGCTTCTCGACGTTCGTGAGCTCGGCGACGCCCATGAGGTTGGTCTCGCCCTTGATGACGTACTCGAGCTTGTCGTCGCCGCCGGCCTCGAAGACCTGCTGGGCAACCGCGATCGCATCCAGCATGATCTGGTTCATGTGGGCGCGAGCCTCGGAGAGCTGGCGCAGCAGCTCCTGGCGCACCTCGCGCACCGAGCGGCCGCGGAACTGCTCGTTGAGGTAGTTCGAGGCACGCTTGAGCTCATCGGCCGAGTAGTGCCGCTCGAGCTGGATGATGCGGTTCTGCACCTCGCGGTCGTTGAACACGAGCACGACCAGCACGCGGTTCTCCGAGAGCCCGACGAATTCCATCTGCGTCACCGACGCCTGCCGGGCGCGCGGCAGGGTGACCACCCCGGCGAGCTGCGTGGCAGAGGACAGCAGCTGCGACACCGTGGCGATGAGCTCGGTGGAGCTGTCGCGGCTCGCATCGAACTGGCGGCGGATCTCGGCGGTCGCTGCCTCATCGAGCGGGCGCAGCTGCAGCAGCGTGTCGACGAAGAAGCGGTAGCCCTTGTCGGTGGGCACCCGGCCCGCGGAGGTGTGGGGTGAGGCGACGAACCCGAGCTCCTCGAGATCCGCCATGACATTGCGGATGGTCGCCGCGGAAAGCTGCAGTCCCGACTCGCGCGAGAGCACCCGTGAGCCGACCGGTTGTCCGTCGCGGATATAGCTCTCGATCAGCGTGCGCAGCAGCTGCTGAGCGCGTTCGCCGAGGTGCTCGTCGCGGGCTTCGTGCGCCATACAGGCCCGAAAGCTATCTTTCGCGCCGGCAGACCGTCAAGCAACCCGCACACCGGACCGGCACCCCGCCGCCTACCCCGGAAAATTGCGCTGACCTCCAGCCCCAGGGCTATGCGTACCGGGGTTTGTGACGGGTGGCATTGGCTCCAGCCGCACCCACCATGTTACAAAGGCGCGCCTCACGGCGAGGGCGAGACATCAAGACATATCGAGGGGCGGCGGGCACATGGCCTTTCCGGTGCGCACCTGTGCGTTGGTCGGCCGATTCGCGGATCCGCGCATCGCGGAGAGCGTCGGCGCGCTGCTGCCGCACCTTCAGAGCCGGGGTGTCCAGGTGCTGGTGAGCGATGACGCGCAGCTCCCGGAGGACGCCGCGGTGACGCGCGTTCCCGAGCAGGCGCTCGGCGAGCGGGCGGAACTCGTGATCGCAGTGGGCGGCGACGGCACGTTGCTCCATGCGGCGCGCCTGGTGGCGCAGCATGAAGTGCCGCTGGTCGGCGTCAACCGCGGCCGTCTCGGCTTCCTCACCGACGTCATGCCCCAGGACATGCTGCAGTCGGTCGATGCGGCGCTCGCCGGTGAGCTCGAGGCCGACCAGCGCCCGATGCTCACTGCGCGGCTGTTCCGTGCGGACGGCGTTGTCGCGCAATCCTTTGCGCTCAACGACGTCGTCATGCAGAAGCACGACACCGGGCGCACCCTCGACTTTGAGACCCGGATCGACGGTAACTACGTCAATACCCACGATGGTGATGGCATCATCGTCGCGAGCCCCACAGGCTCGACGGCCTACGCACTCTCCTGCAACGGCCCGATCCTCGAGCCACACCTGCCGGCACTCATGATCGTGCCGATCTGTCCGCACACCCTCTCCGACCGTCCGATCGTGGTCGCAGCGCAGTGTGTCGTCGAGGTGGTGCTGCTCGAGCGCGCCGACACCCAGGCGAACGTCACCTGCGATGGCGCGCTGCTCGGTGCCCTCACACCGGCGGACCGCCTCGAGGTGACGACCGCCAGCGAGCGGGTGACGCTCCTCCACCCGCCCGGCCACGATTACTACCGGCTGCTGCGCTCGAAGCTCCGTTGGGGCCGCGGCAGCTTCGAGCACTGAGCATGCTGACGCACCTGCAGATCAGGGACTTCGCCATCATCGATGCCGTGGAGCTCGAGCTGCGCTCGGGCCTCACCGTGCTCACGGGAGAGACTGGTGCCGGCAAGTCGATCGTCGTCGATGCGCTGCAGCTGCTCGCCGGCGGCCGTGCAGGCGCCGAGGTGGTGCGCCACGGCGCCGAGCGCGCCGAGATTGCCGCCACCTTCGAGCTCAGCCAGGCGCCGCGCGAGCTCAAGCAATGGCTCGAAGAGCAATCCCTCGGCGGCGGCACGGAGCTCATCGTGCGCCGCGTCGTCGGCAACGACGGCCGCTCGCGCGCCTACCTGAATGGGCAATCGGTGCCGGTGCAGCTGCTGCGCGAAGCCGGCAGCATCCTCATCGACATCCACGGCCAGCACGAATTCCAGTCCCTCACCCGCAGCGCCGCGCAGCGCGAGCTGCTCGATGGTTACGGCTCGCTCGTGGCCAGCGTCGGTCAGGTTGGCATTGCGCATCGCGTCTGGCTCGAGCTCCTCAACCGCACGCTCGCGCTCGAGGGCCAGGCGCGCGATCGCGATGCCAAACTCGAGCTGTTGCGCCACCAGGTGCGCGAGCTCGACGCCCTGCAACTGAAGCCCGGCGAAGCCGAGGCGCTCGCCGAGGAGGCCGGACGTCTCGCCAACCGCGGGCGGCTCGCAGCCGGCGCGCAGGCCGCGCTCGCCGCGCTCTATGAGCAGGACCGTGAGAGCGCGCATGGCATGGTGAGCCGTGCGCAGCAGTCGCTGCGCGCCCTCGCGGCGCTCGATGCGAAGCTCGCCGCGGTGTTGCCGCTGCTGGAGGAGGCCGCCGTGCACGTGCGTGAAGCCGCGCGCGAGCTCGAGCGCTATGGCGAGTCGCTCGAGCTCGATAGTGCGCGTCAGGAAGAGGTGCAACGGCGGCTCGCCGCCGTGGAAGAGCTCGCACGCAAGCACCACGCGGCACCCGCGGAGCTGCCCGCGCAGGCGGCGCGTCTCGTCGCCGAGCTCGAGACGCTCGAGCGCGCCGACACCGATCTCGCCGACCTGCGCCGTGAGCTCGCCACCGCACTGCAGGCTTACCGCGCGCAGGCGCAGCAGCTCTCGGGCAAGCGCATGGCGACCGCACGCGTGCTCGCGCGCGACATCAGTACACGCATGCAGGCGCTCGGCATGGCCGGGGGTCGCTTCGAGGTGGACGTGACGCAGGATGGGAACGCGGACCCGGCCCAGCACGGCATCGACCAGATCGAGTTTCGCGTCACGGCCAACCCCGGATCCCCGCCCCGCGCGCTCGCCAAGGTAGCTTCCGGCGGGGAGCTCTCGCGCCTGTCGCTCGCCGTGCAGGTCGCATGCGCCGCCCAGGAAATGCGCTGCATGGTGTTCGATGAGGTCGACGCGGGAATCGGCGGGGCCGTCGCCGAGATCGTCGGGCGCGAGCTGCGCTCGCTCGGCGTACGCGGCCAGGTGCTGTGCGTCACGCACCTGCCGCAGGTCGCCTGCCAGGCGCACCACCACCTGCGCGTCACCAAGCTCAGCGACGGTCGCACCACACGTACCACGCTCGCCGAGCTCGATGGCGATCAGCGCGTCGAGGAGCTGGCACGCATGCTGGGGGGCGTCGAGATCACCGCCAAGGCGCGCGAGCACGCACGTGACATGCTCTCGGCCGCAACGCTCGCCGCAGCGGCAGGCGCGGCCTCAGGCGCCACGCGCGATGCGGCCGGTAAGGGAGACACGGTGCGCCAGCCACGGCCGCCGGCGGCGCGCCGCCGCTGATGCACCCCAAGAAATTGCGCTTGCCGTGCTCGGCCAGCGAACACCGGTCAGCAAGACGCGCAATTTCTTGGGGACCCCGCCAGGGGGAGGCTAGGACTGCTTGCGCGCGCGAAACGGGCAGTTCTCGCGCCGGCAATGTCCGTAGAGGATCAGCGAGTGGTCGCGGATGGTGAAGCCGAGTTTCTGCGCCACCGCGGTCTGGCGGTCCTCGATCCCGGAGTCCACGAATTCCTCGACGCGCCCACAATCGAGGCAGACGATGTGGTCGTGGTGCGTGCCCTGATTGAGCTCGAAGACCGCCATGCCGTCCTCGAAATGATGGCGGGTCACGAGCCCGGCGGCCTCGAACTGGGTGAGTACGCGGTACACCGTTGCCAGACCGATGTCCTCGTTCGACTCGAGGAGCGAGCGATAGATATCCTCGGCAGAGAGGTGCCGCGTGGTGCTGCCCTCGAGGATCTCGAGAATCTTCAAGCGCGGCAGCGTCACCTTCAAACCCGCTTTGCGCAGGTCCTTGCCTTCCACGTGGGCCTCCAGCGGAGCGCAGGCACCCGAGGGTCTGGGCCGCTCCGCGATCAGGTATGATGCGACCACCGATTATCGCCCAACGGACCCCGATGCGCCTCCCCATTCTCTCGCTCGCCACTCTGCTGCTCACGGCGGCGCTCGGCGGCTGCGTCTATCGCATGGACGTCCAGCAGGGCAACTATCTCGAGGGCAAGACGGTCGATCAGCTCCAGGTCGGCATGACGCGCACGCAGGTGCGATACCTGCTCGGCACGCCGCTCGTCCCCGACTGCTTCGACAAGGAACGTTGGGATTATCTCTATTACTTCCGCCACGGGCGCCACCGCGCGCTGCCCGAGCGGCGCCTCGAGGTGTACTTCAAGGACGACAAGGTGACGCGCTTCGAGCGCATCAACGTGCCCGAGAGCGCGCCGACGGCGCCCGACGAGGGCGCGCCCATCTCGAAATTCCCGAAGATCTAACCGCTTCCGGCGCGCTTGGCGCCGCGGCGTTCGCGCTGCACGCGCTCGCGGCGACGCTCGCGCGGATCGCGCTCGAGCGGGCGGTAGAGCTCGATGCGGTCGCCATCCTCGTAGCTATCGCTGCGTGAGCGAAGCTCGCCAAACACACCGACGCTCGCCGAGTCCCAGGGAATCCCGGCGGCGAGCTGTGCGGATGCAGCGAGCGCCCGGGCCGCCGCCAGCGCCTCCGCGATGCAGGCAGCCGCCGGCAGCTCGATGCTCCAGAGGTACTGCCGCTCGCGGGTCGCAAATGCGACGGTGCAGCACTTGCGGGCGGCGCCCGCGGCGGACGAGGCGCTCACGGCAATGAGCGCGCGCGCGCCACGAACGCGTCCACCAGCGAGCCGATGGTGGCGGCGAACTTCGGCTCGAACAGGAACGCGGTGACGCGGTTCCTGAAGGCGAAACGCATGGTGAGCTCCACGCGGCAGCCGTCGGGCTCGATGGGTGTCAGCAGCCACTCGCCCTCGAGCGTGCTGAAGGGACCGCTCAAAAGGTGGAGATGGATGCTGCGGTTGGTCTCGAGTGTGTTGCGGGTGGTGAATTCTCCGTGCAGCGGCCCCTGCCGGACGCCGATGGTGGCGACGATCTCGGCCGGCGTGCGTGACAGCACCTCTGCGTGGGTGCACCAGGGCAGAAACTGCGGATAACTCTCGATGTCGTTGATGAGCGCGAACAGCTCCGCCGGCGGCTTGTTGACGAGCGCCGAGCGCTTGACCTCTCGCATCGCGGCATTGTCCCATTACAGCCCGCTCATGGCCAAAGCTGCAGAAACTCCCCGCCTGATCGCCGAGAACCGCAAGGCGCGCTTCGACTATTTCATCGAGGAGCGCTTCGAGGCGGGACTGGCGCTGCAGGGCTGGGAAGTCAAGGCAATGCGCGCCGGGCGGGCGCAGCTCAAGGAAGCCTACGTGTATCTGCGCGGCGGCGAGGCTTTCCTGATTGGCGCGCACCTCTCGCCGCTGCCCACCACCTCGACACACGTCGCCGCCGACCCGGTGCGTACCCGCAAGCTCCTGCTCCATTACAGCGAGCTGCAGCGGCTGATCGGCGCGGTCGAGCGGCGCGGCTACACGCTCGTGCCGCTCGAGCTCTACTGGAAGAACGGACGCGCCAAATTGCAGCTCGCGCTCGCCAAGGGCAAGAAGCAACACGACAAGCGCGCGGTGGAGAAGGAGCGCGACTGGCAACGCGACAAGGCGCGGCTGCTGCGGCGCGGCTGAGCCCGCTACCGCGCAGCTCACGTCGCTGCCGCGGGGCTCACCTCGCAGCGGCGCGGCCGACGCCTACGGGTCCGGCGTAAGCTTCTCGTTTTTCAGCTCGTACACCAGGCCAACCGTCGTCAGGGTGTCGCGATGGCCGGAGCCCGGCGGCGGGTTGCTGTTGTCGATCAGTTTGTAGGCAGCCGTGAGAGCGAGGTGGGTGTTCATCTTCACCTGCAGCGCGACGCTCGCGTTGGTGAGCGTGTTCTCCTTGCCGGACTGCACCGTCGCGGCGGCGAGCAGCTTGGTGGCCTGGTTGAAGTTGTGCTCGAAGGCGAGGCCGGCGTCGAAGATCGCATCGCTCTGCTCGGGTTGCTCGGTGCGGCTGATGACGCCGCCGATGTCGTCCCTCACCAGGATCTCGGGCCGCAGCCGCCGGTAGCCGGCGCCGGCCTGCAGGGTGAGCTTGGTGGCGTCGGTGTCGATGAACTTGTAGCCGACTCCGGTCTTCACCGCCGCCTGGTAGGCGAAGCCGCTGAAGCGGTCATCGTCGTACCGCCCGCCGAGGTACCAGTAGAACCTCGGCGTGAAGTTGTAGTTACCCTGCAGGTATGCGTCCCAGGCCTGGGCGGTGGTCTCACCCCTGGTCGAGCCGTAGAGGGCATCGGCGCCAAAGAGCAGCTTCCAGTCCCCCATGACGTGCGCCGCATGGAACAGCACGTTACCGGCGCTGTTGTCGGTGTTTCCACCGGTCTTGCTGTAGCCGAGCACGCTGCGAATGGCCCAGGTGGGGTCATCGGGGCCGATCGGCGCGGTATCCGCGAGAGCAGGAGTCGACAGGACGCTCAAGGTGAGAACGCCCACTAGGGGGTGAAGACGCATTCCGAGAACCCTCCCTGGTCTGGTTATGTCACCTTCTCAACCTTACCGAATGGCGTGCGCCCCGGGAAAGGGGACGCGGCCCCTCCCCTCGGGCGCTGCGACGTAAGCGCGGCCGCGCTTGAAAGGCGCCGGGCGAGACGCCATGAGGTATGCTGCCGACGTGAACCTGATGGGGGCGACCGGTTTCGACGTGGGTTGCGAACCTTCAGGGGCGTACCGAGGCGCAGTACCCTCGTAAATACTGCTGCAACTCATAGTTGCCAACGACGACAACTACGCTCTGGCTGCCTAATCGCAGCTGACC
>Ga0306926_10006872_pt1 | contig 12277 bp, 12 predicted proteins | sample flu12Cox44000178_FD_203759 | JGI IMG/M metagenome (GOLD analysis project Ga0306926, IMG submission 203759) | Lab enrichment of tropical soil microbial communities from Luquillo Experimental Forest, Puerto Rico - flux8day.12C.oxic.44.000.178 (v2)... | ecosystem: Environmental > Terrestrial >... | reverse complement strand
TGTTCGAGGCCGCGCTCGATGGCACCTTCAAGGCCATGTACGTGCAGGGCGAGGACTTCGTGCAGTCCGATCCCAACACTCATCACGTGAACGCCGCCATGGCGTCCCTGGAGTGCTGCATCGTGCAGGACCTGTTCCTGAATGAGACCGCGAAGTTCGCGCACGTATTCCTGCCGGGCTCTTCCTTCCTCGAGAAGGACGGCACCTTCACCAATGCCGAGCGGCGCACCTCGCTCGTGCGCAAGATCGTGGAGCCGCTGCCCGGCTACCAGGACTGGGAGATCACCTGCCTGCTGTCGAATGCGCTCGGCTACCCGATGCACTACCAGAACGCGAGTGAGATCATGGATGAGATCGCGCGGCTCACACCAACCTTCGCCGGCATGGCCCACGAGCGGATCACCGAGCTCGGCAGCATCCAGTGGCCCGTCAACGCGGCGGCACCCGAGGGAACTCCGACCATGCACGTCGGGCAATTCGTGCGCGGCAAGGGCAAGTTCTGGGTGACCGAGTACGTGCCGACCAGCGAGAAGGTCACCACGCGCTTCCCGCTGATCCTCACCACCGGACGCATCCTCACGCAGTACAACGTCGGTGCGCAGACCCGGCGCACGGGCAACGTCGTCTGGCACAAGGAGGACGTGCTGGAGATTCACCCACACGACGCCGAGGTGCGCGGCATCGCCGACGGCGACTGGGTGGGGCTCACCAGCCGCGCCGGCGACACGGTGCTGCGCGCCAAGGTGTCCGAGAAGATCGCGCCGGGGGTGGTCTACACCACTTTCCACTTCCCGGAGACCAACGCCAACGTCGTGACCACCGAGAACTCCGACTGGGCGACCAACTGCCCGGAGTACAAGGTGACGGCGGTGGAGGTGGTGCTGGTGAACCAGAAGGACGCCTGGGAGAAGCGCGCCGAGGCCGAGCGCGCGCTGCCGCGGCGAACGCCCAAGCGCCGGCGGCAGGACCGGACACCCGCCTGAGGCAATGAGCGCACCGGCGGAGGCGAAAGGGCAGAGCGCCGCCGCGGTGAGTGCGGAAGTCGCCGTCCAGCGCTGGACGCGCGGAGCCACCACCCGTACCACCGATCAGGTGGCGGAGGAGATGCCGGTCGCGCTCGTGTATCACGACGTGCCGCACGTCGTGATGCTCGCCACTCCGGCGGATCTCGAGGACTACGCGGTCGGCTTCACCCTCAGCGAGGGACTGGTCGAGCGCGCCGATGAGATCCGCGGCGTCGAGGTGGTCCAGGGTGAAGCCTCCGCGGATGTGAAGATCAGCGTGGCGTGGGAGCGCTTCACGCAGCTCCTGCAACGGCGTCGCAACCTCGCCGGCCGCACCGGCTGTGGGCTGTGCGGCGCGGAGACCGCGGAGGATGCCATCCGCGAGTGCCCAGCGGTGCCCGCGGGCGTCACCCTCAGCGCGGCGGAGCTGCACGCGGCGATGGCGCAGCTCTCGGGAAGGCAGCCGATCAATGCCCGCACGGGCAGCGTCCACGCCGCGGCCTGGGTGGTACCGGGCGAAGGCATCAAGGTGGTGCGCGAGGACGTCGGCCGTCACAATGCGCTCGACAAGACCATCGGCGCGCTGGCGCGCGTCAAGACGGATTTCGCCAGCGGGTACATGCTGATCACGAGCCGCGCCAGCTACGAGATGGTGCAGAAGTGCGCGACCGTGGGCATCCCGTTCCTGGTCGCGTTGTCGGCGCCGACCGCGTTTGCGGTGCGCCTGGCACAGCGGACGGGGCTGACGCTGGTCGCGTTCGCGCGTGCCGATCAGCACGTGGTGTACGCGCATCCGCATCGCATCCGGAACGGGGCCTGACGCCAACATGAACATCGACCTCCTCATCAAGATGACCAACGAGATCGGCGAGTTCTTCGCCGGCGTCGATCACGAAAATCCGCAGGCGGCGGCGCGCGATGTCGCCAATCACCTCAGGCGCTACTGGGCGCCGCGCATGCGCGCGCAGATGCTCAAGTACTACGAGGAACGGGGCGGCGCAGGTCTCACCGAGCTGGGCAAGAGCGCCGTGGCACTGCTTCATGCCGCGAGCAAGGCACCGGCGGCGGCTGCTGCGGGGGCGGCCCAGGCGAGCCCGCCCGCGGTGCCCGCCAAGGGCCCGGGGGCATGAGTTCGGGAGCGGGCACGGGCGGGCGTGCGCTGATCTGCGGTTCGCTCGCGTTCGACACCATCATGGTGTTCGGCGATCGTTTCGCCAATCACATCCTGCCCGACATGATCCACATCCTGAACGTGTCGTTCCTCGTGCCGCACATGCGCCGCGAGTACGGCGGCTGCGCGGGCAACATTGCCTACAACCTGGCGCTCCTCGGCGATGAGGGGATACCGATGGCGACGGTGGGGAGCGACTTCGGTGCTTACCGCGAGTGGCTCATCAAGGCGGGCGTCCCCCTCGAGCACGTGCGGGTGATCGACAGCGAGCTCACCGCGCAGGCCTTCATCACGACCGATCTCGATGACAACCAGATCACGGCGTTCCACCCGGGCGCCATGCAGCACAGTCATGCCAACCGCGTGAGCGAGGCACGCGACATCGCACTCGGCATCGTGGCGCCCGATGGGCGCGAGGGGATGATCGAGCACGCGGCACAGTTCGCCGCCGCCGGCGTACCCTTCATCTTCGATCCGGGCCAGGGCCTGCCCATGTTTGGGCCCGAGGAGCTGCAGCGCTTTCTCTCGCAGGCCCGCTGGGTGACGGTGAATGATTACGAGTGGCAGCTGCTGCAGCAGAAAAGCCGCTGGAGCGTGGCCGACATGACTGCCCGCATCGAGGCACTGATCGTGACACTCGGGGCGGCGGGCTCGGTCATCCATACCCGCGGCGAGCAGATCCTGATTCCGGCAGCGCCGGTGCGGGAGGTGGTGGACCCGACCGGTTGCGGCGATGCGTTCCGCGCCGGGCTCATTCACGGCCTGCTGCACGGACTCGACTGGCGCGCCACCGGACATATTGCCTCGCTCATGGGCGCGATGAAGGTCGAGGCACGTGGCACGCAGAATCACCGCTTTACGCGCGCCGAGTTCGACGCTCGCCTCGCCGAAGCCTTCCGGTAGCCACCGAAGGACTTTGGGTAGCCAAAGACCGGCGCATCTTGGGTTAAACTGCACCCCCTTTAAACAGGCACAGCGCACCAGGCAGGCGGACCGACCTTATGGCGAATGACTACCTCTTTACCTCCGAGTCGGTCTCCGAAGGCCATCCGGATAAGGTCGCAGATCAGATCTCGGACGCAGTGCTTGATGCGATCCTGAGGGAGGACGCACGCGGCCGCGTGGCTTGCGAGACGCTCGTCAAGACTGGGGTAGTGATCGTCGCCGGCGAGGTCACGACATCGGGTTGGGTGGATGTCGAATCGCTGGTGCGCAAGACCGTGCTCGACATCGGCTACAACTCATCCGAGATGGGCTTCGATGGCGCGAGCTGCGGCGTGCTCAACATCATCGGCAAGCAGTCCCCCGACATCGCACAGGGCGTCGATCGCAAGGATGAGCGCAAGCAGGGTGCCGGGGACCAGGGAATGATGTTCGGCTACGCCACCAACGAGACCGATGTGTTGATGCCGGCCCCGATCACGCTCGCCCACCGCCTGGTGAAGCGCCAGGCGCAGGTGCGCAAATCCGGCAAGCTCCCCTGGCTGCGCCCCGATGCAAAGAGCCAGGTGACGCTGCGCTACGAGGACCAGGAGCCGGTTGGCATCGAGGCGGTAGTGCTCTCCACGCAGCACAGCCCGGATGTCTCAACCAAGGTGCTGCGCGAGGCGGTGATGGAGGAGATCCTCAAGCCCGTCCTCCCGCCGAAGTGGGTCGATAAGCGCACCAAGTACCACATCAATCCCACGGGGCGGTTTGTCATCGGCGGACCGGTCGGTGACTGCGGCCTCACGGGGCGCAAGATCATCGTCGACACCTACGGCGGTTATGCCCGCCACGGCGGCGGGGCCTTCTCCGGCAAGGACCCATCGAAGGTTGACCGTTCGGCCGCTTACGCCGCGCGCTACGTGGCGAAGAACATCGTCGCTGCGGGCCTCGCCGAGCGTTGCGAGGTGCAGGTGTCCTACGCCATCGGCGTGGCCGAGCCGATCTCGATCATGGTGGAGAGCTTCGGCACCAGCCGCTTCTCGACCGAGCACCTGACACGCATCGTGCGCAAGCACTTCGATCTGACGCCCTACGGTCTGCGCGAGATGCTGGACCTGGTGCGGCCGATTTATCAGAAGACCGCGGCTTATGGCCATTTCGGGCGCACCGAGCCCGAGTTCACCTGGGAGCGCACCGACCGTGCCGCCACACTGGCCGATGAGGCCAAGGGGATGCGCGCCGCCTGAGACCAACCAAATCGCAGCCACAGGGCTGCAGCCACCCCGGCTGAGGAGCGTTGCGACGGGCAGGGCGCCTTCGAACGAGGCGCGGAGCCCGCCAGGCTCAGCTGGACGCGGATCATCCATACGGCGCTCACTCTGTTCCTGGAGGATCGAGTATGAACGCCACACTGAAACCTGCCGCGACCCCGACGAGCGACTTCAAGGTCGCCGATCTGTCACTCGGCGACTTTGGCCGCAAGGAAATCGCCATCGCCGAGACGGAGATGCCGGGGCTGATGGCGATCCGCGAGGAGTTTGCTCCCACGCAGCCGCTGCGCGGGGCCCGCATCTCCGGATCGCTGCACATGACCATCCAGACCGCGGTGCTGATCGAGACGCTGCAGGCACTCGGCGCCACCGTGCGCTGGGCGTCCTGCAACATCTTCTCCACGCAGGATCACGCCGCCGCCGCGATCGCCGCACGCGGGACGGCGGTGTTCGCCTGGAAAGGCGAGTCGCTGGAAGATTACTGGGACTACACGCACCGCATCTTCGACTGGCCGGACGGCGGCTATTCCAACATGATCCTGGACGATGGCGGCGATGCGACGCTGCTGCTGCACCTGGGTGCGCGCGCCGAGTCGGATGCGGGTGTCATCGCCAAGCCCTCGAGCGATGAGGAGCGGGCGCTGTTCGCTGCGATCCGAGCGCGTCTCAAGGCCGACCCGCGCTGGTACTCGACGCGCATCCGCCAGATCCTCGGGGTCACCGAGGAGACCACCACCGGGGTGAAGCGGCTCTACCAGATGGCGAAGGAGGGCCGGCTCGGCTTCCCCGCGATCAACGTCAATGACTCGGTCACCAAGAGCAAGTTCGACAACCTCTACGGTTGCCGGGAGTCGCTCGTGGATGCCATCAAGCGCGCCACCGATGTCATGGTCGCGGGCAAGATCGCTGTCGTCTGCGGCTATGGCGATGTCGGCAAGGGCTGCTGCCAGGCGCTGCGGGCGCTCTCTGCGCAGGTGTGGGTCACCGAAGTCGACCCGATCTGCGCGCTGCAGGCGGCCATGGAAGGCTATCGCGTGGTCACCATGGACTATGCCGCCGACAAGGCCGACATCTTCGTGACCGCGACCGGGAACTTCCACGTGATCACGCACGAGCACCTCGTGCGCATGAAGCACAACGCCATCGTGTGCAACATCGGTCACTTTGACAACGAAATCGATGTGGCGAGTCTCAAGCAGTACGCGTGGGAGAACATCAAGCCGCAGGTCGATCACGTCATCCTGCCCGATGGCCGGCGGCTGATCCTGCTGGCCGAGGGGCGCCTCGTGAATCTCGGCTGCGGTACGGGGCATCCGAGCTACGTCATGAGCTCGAGCTTTGCCAACCAGGTGATCGCGCAGGTCGAGCTCTTCACCAACACACCGAAGTATCCGGTGGGGGTCTACGTGTTGCCGAAACACCTCGACGAGAAGGTGGCGCGCCTGCAGCTGCAGAAGCTCAATGTGGAGCTCACCGCGCTCACCGACACGCAGGCGCACTACATCGGGGTCGACAAGGCCGGTCCTTACAAGTCCGATCATTACCGCTACTGATGAGCGCCATCCTGCTCGATGGCAAGGCGGTCGCCGCCAGGGTGCGCGCGGAGGTGGCGCAGCGGTCGGCGGAGTTTGCCGCCCGGCATGGCCGCCGCCCGGGGCTTGCCGTCGTGCAGGTCGGGGAGGATCCGGCTTCCAGCGTCTACGTGCGCAACAAGCGCCGCTCATCGATCGAGGCCGGGATCGAATCCTTCGCGCACGACCTGCCGGCGAGCGCGGGCGAAGCCGAGATCCTCCGGCTCGTCCACTTGCTCAACCGCGATGAGCGGGTGGACGGCATTCTCGTGCAGCTGCCACTCCCGAAGGGTGTGAACGCCGACCGTGTCATGGACGCGGTCGATCCCTTGAAGGACGTCGACGGCTTTCATCCAGTCAACACGGGACTCCTCGCTCAGAAGCGTCCGCGTTTGCGCCCGTGCACGCCTTTCGGCGTCATCCGCCTGGCGCAGGAGTATGGCATTGTCCTTACGGGGCTCCGCGCCACTGTGGTAGGTGCCTCCAACATCGTCGGCCGGCCGATGGCGCTCGAGCTCCTGCTCGCGCGCGCGACGGTCACGGTCTGTCACACCGGCACGCGCGACCTGCGCGCGGAGGTCGAGCGGGCCGAGGTGGTGGTTGCCGCTGTCGGCAAGGCGGGCTTCATACCCGGGGAGTGGATCCGCCCCGGAGCGGCGGTATTCGATGTCGGCATCAACCGCACCGCGGCGGGGAATCTCGTTGGAGATGTCGAGTTCGAGAGTGCCGCCGCACGCGCGAGGTGGATCACTCCGGTCCCCGGGGGACTCGGTCCCATGACCATCGCGATGCTGCTCTCGAGCGCCGTCGACGCTGCCAACTTACGCGTGGCCGCTCTTGAGAGGGTGTAGCGGGGTCCAGTAGCCGAGCCAGAGGCCGGGCCCGGGTTATAGGGTCCCTGGCGTGATGGTTAACCGTTCGGTGAACTAGCGGCGGGGCAAGGCGCTAGCGCTCAAGCTGTTCCCCGTGCCCTGGTCCGATGGGAATAGAATCGCCCGCGGCTCGGTCTTCTCCTCAGGATAGGCGGTCGAGGCGGACCACTGGCACGGGGCTCAGCTTATTTCCTCCCTGCAGGACAAGCGCACGCGCTTCGAGGCGTCGGTGTTACCGCACCTGGACGCCGCCTACCGCTTTGCGCGCTGGCTGTGCCGCTCCTCTTCCGATGCGGATGACATCGTGCAGGAGGCGTTCCTGCGTGCGTTTCGCGGATTCGAGGGCCTGCGAGGCGGGGACGTGAAGGCGTGGCTTCTGACGATCGTGCGCAACTGCCATGCGACGGCCATGCAGCAGCAGCAACGCCGTGCCACCGTGCCGCTGCCGGAGGATCACGAGGAAGCCCTGGCGTCCACGCAGGCCCCGAGCCCCGACCCGGAGAGTATCTCGGCGGCCGAGGAGGAGCGGCGCACGCTCGGGCGGCTGATCGCAGACCTGCCCGAGGAGCATCGTGAGGTGCTGCTGCTGCGCGAGATGGAGGACCTGAGCTATCGGGAGATTTCCGCGGTAACCCAGGTGCCGATCGGCACGGTGATGTCGCGTCTCGCGCGGGCGCGTGCCGCGCTGCGCGGCAAATGGCTGCAGGAAGCCGGAGGTGTGCCCAGTGCAGTGCGCTGAAGCGTTGCGCGTCCAGGCCTACTTCGATGGCGAGGTGGATGCGGTCTCGGCGCTCGAGGTGGAGCGGCATGTCGAGCGCTGCCCGGAGTGCCGCTCGCTCCTCGGGCATCTTGCCGACACGCGTGCGCGTATCCGGAGCGAGCTGGAATTTCCCACCGCCCCGGCCGCGCTGCGCGCATCGATCGGCCGGCTCCTCGATCAGGAGACGCGTGCGGGTGCGCGTGAGGTCGCTGCGCGAAAAGGGCGGCCCTGGCGCACGCCCCCTCTGTGGTTCGGAGCCTTTGGCGGCGTGGGCGCAGCGCTCGCTGCCGGGATTGCGCTCTTTTTCCTCGTCCCGGCGGCCGGCAATTCCGTGTTCGATGAGCTCGTGAGCGCTCATGTGCGCTCGCTCATGCCGCAGCATCTCACCGATGTGGTCTCCACCGACCGCCACACGGTGAAGCCGTGGTTCGCAGGTCATGCCGATGTCTCGCCGGTCGTCGTCGACTTCGCCGATCAGGGCTACCCACTGGTTGGGGGACGCGCGGACTACTTCGACCGGCAGCGGGTCGCGGCGGTCGTTTACCGCCACGGCGCGCATGTCATCAACGTATTTGCCTGGGTTGCGGGCTCACCCACCTTGCCGGAATACACGACCCGCAGCGGCTATCACATCGCCTGCTGGAAGCTCGGGAATCTGCAGTACTGCGCGGTTTCGGACACCGGCTGGGATGAGCTGCAGGGACTCACGCGGCTGTTGCGTGCGAGCGGAGCTGCCGATACGCCATGCTGAGCGCGCGCAGCGCGTGGAATAAAGCGCTGAGCGCGCGAGTCTGCTCCTTCATTCATCCTCGAAGGAGACGGCCCATGTCAAGAGAAAGCGTTGTTACCTCGCGCCGCGCCGCGCTCAAATGCCTGGCGTTTGGCGGCGCCGGAACACTGTTTGCCCTCGCGGGGGGCGTATTCACTCCGATCGATCTCGCAGTAGCCGCGGCGGACCGCACCGGCGCCGCGAGCCTTGGCAAGCCGCTGTTCGTGCAGATCAGCGATAGCCACATCGGCTTCAACAAGGAGGCGAATCCGGATGTGGTGGGGACGCTCAACCGCTCGATCGATGCGGTCAACGCGCTTCCCGAGGCTCCGGCGCTGGTGATTCACACCGGGGACATCACGCACCTGTCGAAGCCCGCAGAGTTCGACCTGGCACAGCAGCTTTTCTCGCGCCTGCACACCGCGGAGATGCATAGCGTGCCAGGTGAGCACGACACCACCGATCCGACCGTGTCGGAATACTTCAACCGCTTCGGAAAAGCCTCCGGGAACAAGGGCTACTACAGCTTTGACCATGCCGGGGTGCACTTCGTGGCGTTGGTCAACGTGTTGCAATTCAAGCCGGGCGGCCTCGGCACGCTCGGAGCCGAGCAGCTCGCCTGGGTTGCCGCTGACCTCAAGGGGCGCTCATCGAGCACCCCCATCGTGGTCTTTGCTCACATGCCGCTGTGGACCATTTACGAGCCGTGGGGATGGGGAACAGGCGATGCCCCGCAGCTGCTCGAGCAGCTGCGCCGCTTCGGTTCGGTCACGGTGCTGAACGGCCACATCCATCAGATCGTGCAGAAGGTGGAGGGCAATGTGACGTTCCACACCGCGCGCTCGACCGCGTATCCGCAGCCGGTTGCGGGCGTGGGGGGCGGCCCTGGGCCGCTCAAAGTACCTGCGGAGCAGCTGCCCAGCATGCTGGGCGTCACCAGCGTGTCGGTGGTGAAGCACCCGAGCGGTCTGCGGCTCAGCGACACCACGATTGCCGAGGGGGGAATGGCATGAGCCTGCGTGAACTGCTGTTGCCGTACCTGAGTGCGTTGCTGCTTGCGGCTCTGACGCCATGTGTGTCGCATGCTGGCGTCACTTCCGCTGCCTCCACCATCGTGATCGCGAAGGATTTCATGTTCGGGCCCACTGCGCTGACAGTTGCGGCCGGCTCGACCGTCACCTGGACAAATAAGGACGATGAGCCACATACCGTGGTGAGTGACAGCGGGCTGTTTCGCTCCGCTGCGCTGGATACCAACGAGAGCTTCTCCGTCCGCTTCGATAAGCCCGGGACCTATCGCTACGCCTGCTCCATTCACCCGCGCATGGTCGGAACCATTGTGGTGCAGTAGGTTGTTGATTTGAGGCATCAACACGTGGCGCTGCCTGGTTCATGTGGGCCAACGCGTCAGATTTTGCCGACGGCTGTGCCTTGACAGCCGCGCCACGGGCGCGGCCGCGGGCTCGATGCAGTCTTTGCGGCACTTGCGGCAGCGCCACATGGCGGTAGTTGCAAGTTGTGTCATGTGCTGAATGGAGCGGCAATGCCCCGGAGTTGCTTGCGACCTGGTCCCCGATCGACGACCTATCGGTGTCGTTGGCGATTTCCAACATGTAACCCTCACTCAAGTCCTAGCTCGCACTGTGAGCGATTCAGTGTATGATCGAAGGTCCGCCCCTTCGTTGGGTGTTTTGACCGGAGAAGACTAATGGCACGACGTCCACCGAATGACGGCGCATCCTGGAGCGCCCGTGAACTGGCGGCGCTCAGGGCGCTTGCGAAGTCAGGCACACCGACAGGTATGGTCGCCAGGAAGCTTGGGCGTACCGCGGCTGCGGTACAGCAGAAGGCCATGCGCGCCGGGATCTCGTTCCGTGCGGCCAAGCGGGCCGGAGCGCGACGCAAGAAGTAACTTCGGGGTCCTTCCGTCACAACTGCAGCGGCGTTGCGTCGGGATAGCGCGGCGCCGTAATGAGGGGCAGGCCCGCGAGGCGCCGTCGACTCGCGCACACGACAACATACGGTTCCCGAGGGGCGATCGGCCAATGCCTGAGCTCGTACGGCTGGTGTCGCTCGGGGCGCCGCTGTTGCTTCGTGCCTGCGATGTGCAGCTGCGCGACGCCTCGAGTGCGCCGCGCAGCCATGGCACACTCAGCATCGATACAAATGATCCCGCGGACCCGCACCGGCAGACGCGGGTGGAGTTCTCACCCAAATGAGCAGCATTCTGAGGTTATCTCCGGTGTCGCTCCTTGCCGTGCTGATGGTGGCCACGGCCGCCGCCGCAGCTCCCGGCGATGTGCCCACCACCTCCAGCGCCCCGCTCAAGATCGGCATCATCGGCACGGGACACATCGGCGGCGCGCTCGCCAGCTTGTGGGTGGGCGCGGGGCACGAGGTCTTCATGTCCTCGCGACATTCTCAGGAGCTCGAGGGGCTGGCCCATTCCCTGGGACCAAAGGCGCACGTAGGCTCGCCGCACGACGCGGCTACCTTTGGTGACGTGGTACTGATCTCTGTGCCCTACGGCGCGCTGCCGCAGGTCGGGCGCGACCTTAAGACCGAGCTCAACGGCAAGATCGTGCTCGATACCGGCAATCCCTATCCCGAGCGCGACGGCCCGATGGCAGCGGAGGCGCGGCGCAAGGGAACGGGCGTCGCCTCGGCGGAGTATCTTCCCGGGGTGCGCCTGGTGCGCGCCTTCAACGCGATCAACTCCGGCGACCTGCGCAGCGAGGCGCATCGTAAGGGCGCGCCGATCGCGATACCGCTCGCGGCAGACGACCCGGAGGCGCTCAGGGTAGCGGAGCAACTCGTGCGCGATGCCGGTTTTGCACCGGTCGTGGTCGGACCGCTCTCCAAAGCACGTGAGTTCGATGTCGGTACCTCGGTGTACACGCGACTCATGACCGAGCCGCAGCTGAAGCAGGCGCTCGGGCTGAAGTAGCACCGCCCCCACGGCGCGCCGCGGGCGCGTGCGCCGGGTCGACTAGGGCGCGTCGTCGTTCTGGTTTTCGCCCACGAGCGAGGGTGGCCGCTTGGCCCAGTCATACCCGGCAGCGGCCTGTTGGAAGCCGTAGTCGTAGAGTTGACGCATGTAGGCGGTGTCGAACTGCGTCTTATGTGAGGCCTTGAAGGTCTCACGGATGTAGCCCAGGTTGAAATCCGTGCCGTCCCTCTTGGTGACATCGTATATGCGGTACAGGTCTCCGATCACATGGTATTCGAGCAAGGTGTTGATGGCCTGAAAGGTTATCGGCAGCGTTCTGCGGTCCACTTCGCCCCAGTCCGGATCGAGGCGCGCATTGCAGAGGACATAGATTTTTCGCTCGCGCGTGGCGCCATGCTCCGCGGCCATCTTCGCGAGCTGCGCACCGCTCCAATACACAAACACCTGCGCCGTGGTGCTGCCATCCACGTGCATCTCCTCAAATCGCTTACCGTCCGCCTCCACGTCGAACATGACGGGAGGGAAGGCGCCCGGAATCGAGGCCGAGGCGAGCATGATCTTGCGGATGAGATCGAGTGCTTCGGGGTGGTGGCTGGCGGCGATCTTGGTGACGTTCCAGACCACGGGTCGCCGGGCGTCGAGATTGGTGGTCGCGAGGAAGAGCAGCCGGCCTTTCCCGTACTCCGCACCGATGGCGTCGACCATCTCCTGCGTCACGTGCACCCTGAGGAGTTGCCACAGTGGTGTTGAGTCATTTATCGCGTCCTTGAGCAGCACCGAGTAGAACGCCCGCTCCGTGATGATGTCCTTGGGTGACACATTGACATACAGGGACTTGAGCGCTCCGTCGTAGGCCGGGCCGAGAAACGCGAACGGTGCAATCAGCGCACCCGTGCTGACGCCGGTGACGAGCTTGAATTGTGGTCGGGTTCCAGCCTTGGTCCAGCCATTCATGAACCCGGCCGTGAAAGCCCCGTTGTCG
>Ga0306926_10006871_pt1 | contig 12278 bp, 10 predicted proteins | sample flu12Cox44000178_FD_203759 | JGI IMG/M metagenome (GOLD analysis project Ga0306926, IMG submission 203759) | Lab enrichment of tropical soil microbial communities from Luquillo Experimental Forest, Puerto Rico - flux8day.12C.oxic.44.000.178 (v2)... | ecosystem: Environmental > Terrestrial >... | reverse complement strand
GAAGGTCTGCGCCAGAAACGGCAGGATCAGGACTTCGACCACTGCGAATACCACGACCAGCGACGACACCAGGATCGGCACCGCCGGTCGCGCGCGGATCGCGCCACCCGTTGCGATCGAAGCCGCTACGCCGCAAATCGAAATGCCGGACGCCAGCGGGACCGACCACTCGCGGCTGAAGCCGAACCATTTGCGGGCGATGAAATAGATCACGGCCCAATAGATCAGATAGGCCTCGATGATTGCGGCCGCGCCGCGCAGCAACAGCGAGGAGGCGAGATTGAGACGCCCCGCGGCGGTGACGGCGACGGTGGCGCCAAGGATGACGATCGCGATCTTGATGTAGAGTTCAGGTCTTATCGCTTCCTTCAGCCAGTCGGCGAAACGGGGAAAGAAATTGGCGATGACGATGCCCGCCAGCAGGGCGACGATGAATCCGCCCTCATTGGTAAGCTTGAGCGACCAGGCGATGCCGAATTTCTGCTGCTCGGCCGGCGTCACCGCGGCGACATAGGCATAGCTGCCGGCAATCCAGCTGGCATAGGCGATGGCAAACACGGCCGTGAAGGCAAGCGCAAATTTCCGAACGTCGGCGCCGAGGGTGGCAACACCGACGCTCAATACCGCCAGCATTGCGACGTAAGTGGCAATCAGCGCCCCGCCTCCGCCAAGCCAGGCATAGGCCTTGGCGAACGGATTGAGCGCCTGGCTAATATCGGCGTAGACAGAGGTGGTGACCGCCCATCCCAGAAGGTCGATGCCGCCGATGCTGGCCAGCGCCGATCCGAACACCAAAAGACCGATGACGACCGCTAGCCAGTCCTCATTCAATCGCGCCTGCAACGTTACCGGTTGCGAGACCTTGATCGCGACATCCGACATTCCAAATCCCCAAATGATCCTCGAACGAGGCGCTGCGCGCTTCGTTGCTCTGGCCGTAAGGATGATTGCGATGTCGGCGGGTGTCGAGGACCCCGGGAAAATAGCGATATTCGGCCTACCCCGTCAACGGCGGACGGTGCATTTTTTCCATTGATCCAATCAATGGCAGTTCAATTCTTTTCCGCCTGATGTCGCCGGTCGGCCCGAAACGAAATCTTGGCGGCTACCGCCATGCGCAAGGCGATTTCCTCCGCCGCTTGGTTAGACAAGCCGTGATACCCTTCATCTACCCGACCAGGCGTCTTGCGAGGTTCGGTTCGTGTCACGCGACCCGCGGTATTCGAGCTTCAGTTCGGAGAAAAGAGCTAAACGAGCCAACTTGGCCCGGCTATGCAGCACAATCTCGCGGTGGCGCAGACCTTCGAAGCTGAGGATTCGCTCGCGCTCCAGGATCGAAAATACCCGTGAGACCGTTTCAATGGTCAGACCGAGATAGTCGGCGATATCGCGGCGGCCCATCGGAAGGATCATTACCGCCGGCGACTGCAGGCGCTGGTCCATTTCCGTCAAAAAGGCCGCGACCTTCTCGAGGGACGTTTGCCGACCCAGAAGCAGAAGGTGGTTTTCCGCGTGCTGGAGGCTTCTGGCGATCAATTTCAACACGTCCTTCGAGACGGGGACATTCTCGTCCGGAATTCGCCAAATATCCGCCGGCGTTTGGCGATCCAGACCGCGGTATCCTCAATTGCTTCGGCCGTAAACCGATAGACGTCGCCGTTTTCGACGCCAAAAATATCACCGGGTAAATGGAAGGCTCCGATCTGGCGACGCCCATCGGGAAGAAGCTTGAAGGTTCGAACCGAGCCGGATCTGATCTTGTAGACGTACTCTGCTGGCTCTGTCTCGCCGAAAATTTCAGCACCTCTCAGATATCTGAATTCGCTCCAGAAGGCTTTCTCGCCAATCAAAAAGTTTAGCTCGCTGGTCTTGCTTATACGGAAATTGACTCTATCGAGCATGGTACTCCCCGAAAATAAACTGAACCTGTTTGAAAAAACGACCCTGCAGCCTCTTTCACTCCTCTTCGTCGGATGAGCATTTAATGTGGTCTGTTGAGCGGCGGTAAAGGTTCAATGCCACTGAGAAAATCCGCCGAACCTGAGGCCTTGCAAATCGGGCCGGAGCCGAGGCAAACCGAGGGCAAGGGTCGGCGATAGCGCTGTCGTCGCTTTGTCATCATTCGGTCGTTTGACGACTTGTTTCATCGCGAGCAAGCGCAAAAGCCCGCAGCGTATCCTCGCGACAGCCTCCGCGCCAGGCGTGCACGTTCGGTCTATTCGGCTATAACAGTCGCAAAGAAGCGTGGCGCCACGGCAGGTAGAGCGCGAAATCTCGACCTCGCAACCGAAACGGCTTTCAAACCTTCGCGCTGCAGCAACCTGCTTGCCAGGCGACCTACTCGTTTTCGGGATTCGAATCCGTCAACCGGGCGCTGTGCGCCGCAAGTCTGTCCGTGCTGCCTCGCCGCTCAACCGGTATTATGGGATGCTGCGCCGTGGCGCGTGCCGTGGAAGGCGCGCGTCCGAGCTTTGCTTGCAGAGCGGCTAGGTCGATGAACTCGTCGGCCTGGCGGCGAAGCTCGTCGGCGAGAATCGGCGGCTCACTGGCGACCGTCGAAACGATGGTGACCCTGACGCCGCGCCGCTGCAGCGCTGCGACCAGCGGGCGGAAACTGCCATCGCCCGAGAACAGCACGATCTCGTCCACGTGATCCGCTACGTCCATGGCACCGACCGCGAGATCGATATCCATGTTGGCCTTTACCCTGCGTCGTCCGGCATCGTCGAGGGATTCCCGGATCGGCTTGGTCACCACCGTGAAGCCGTTGTAGTCGAGCCAATCGACCAGCGGGCGAACCGTGCAGTACTCCAGATCGTCCATGACCGTAGTGTAGTAGAACGCCCGCAGCAATGTTCCGCGCTCACTGAACTCGTCGAGAAGTCTCTTGTAGTCGATTTCAAAACCGAGCGCCCTCGCTGTCGCATGGAATTTTACGCCGTCGATGAACAGCGCAAGCCTGCCTCGGTGATTTTGCATGATTTCTCCAAAAAACGAGTCGGCAGAGGCTGGACCGTCTGCCCGAGTGATCTTTTTATAAATTTTCCATCGGAGCGACGGACTTCCAACGCTGCGGGCGGTGATCTCTCCGCCTATGCGAGGTCTTTCAATCAACACTCCGCCGCGTTAGCATCAAGGCGCGAGGGCTCGTTCGGCGCCAGCCAACCGCTCAGGTCAAATGTTTCCGTGCTGGCGGCGTGCCTTCTACCGAACACCGAGAAGATATTCTTGTGATTGAGCGCCAAAATTTTGTGTTTTGAAGCCCAATTCAACGGCGGTATTCCAGGGCTATTTCAGCATCATGGATTCAGAGCAACCTCAGAGACTTCGTTCAATACCGAGCGCCACCGGCGGAATCGCGCGGCTGGCCTGCGCCAGGCTGCGCGAGCACGGCAAGGATATCGCCCCCCTCTTGACCAAGGCGGGGCTGACGCTCGAGGAGGCCAACGATCCGGCGATCCGGCTGGAGGTGCGTGCCCAGATCAGGTTCCTGGATTTGGCGGCCGAAGCGCTCGAAGACGATCTGCTCGGCTTTCATCTTGCGCGCGGCTTCGATCTGCGCGAAATCGGCCTGCTTTATTACGTGATCGCCTCCTCCGAACAGCTACAAGAGGCGCTTCAGAACGCAGTTCGTTTCGGGAGGATCACCAATGAAGGCGTTCGTTTGCGCGTCGCGATCGAGCAAGCCGTGATGATTGCACTCGAATATATCAACGTGGACCGCCTCTCGGACAAGCATCAAGCCGAGTTCTTGCTGGTCGCGCTCGTCAGACTCTGCCGGCAGGTAACGGACACCCGCCTGGCACCGGTGGGTCTGAAAGCGCGGCATTTCCGCGACCGCACGCCTGCCGAGATCAGAAAGTTTTTGGGTTGTGACGTCGAGTTCTCCGCCGATGTGGACGAGATTATATTTCCGAAGCAGTTTGCTTCGCTTCCGTTGACCGCCCGCGATCCCCATCTGAATACGATGCTGCGTCGCTACGCGGAGGAGGCACTCGAAAACCAGACGTTTTCGCGGGAGAGCATCCGCGCGGAGGTCGAGAAAGTTTTGACAGAGCTTCTTCCGCACGGCCGCGCAGCCGCTACCGAAGTTGCGCGCAAGCTCGGCATGAGTCCGCGGACGCTGTCGCGAAAATTGCGCGATCAGGACGCAACCTACGCCGAAATACTGGACCGCTTCAGGGCCGCTCTCGCCAGGCGCTACCTCACCGAGAGGGAATTGCCGGTTTCCGAAGTCGCCTGGCTGCTCGGCTACAACGAACTCAGCTCTTTCACTCACGCCTTCAAACGCTGGACGGGAGTGACGCCTCGGCAATTTCGATTATCCCAGGCCGCATGAACGACGGCGCGTCCGGGTGATCAGGCCGTCGCGCCGGATGGCTCCGGCCCGGCGGTCCTGGAGATGGGGGCAAGTGTGATGCCCAGCTTGCCGTAGCGATCGGTGAAGGCCGTCGTGTCGATCTCCTCGAGTTGGATCGCGCCGCTCATCACACCCGCCTTCCACGCGTCGTGTTCGGGGTCTTCGCGGAATTCCGGCATCACCTCCGCAGCGAACAGTTCAAGTGACTCGCAGATGTGCTCGTGGCTGTTCTTGCCGGCCTGATTGAGCAGGATGACCTGGTCGATATGGGAGGTTTGGAAGCGCCGCAATTTCCTGCGCAGCGTCTCCGGCGAGCCGATCAGGCCGCCGCGAAGTGCCGCTTCCTGGGCTTGCGGATTCTCGCGCTTCCATTTGTTGTACTCGTCCCACATATTGACCGTGCCGGGTGCCGGGCGCTGGCGGCTCCGCGAAGCGCCGTAGTACCGCAGCGCGAACTGGAAAAAGGTGGCGCCGTCGGCCCGCGCTCTCGCCTCCTCGTCGGTTTTTGCGCACATGAAGAACGACACCAGCGCCATGTTCGGATTGATCTCATAGTCGGCGAGTTTTTCGAGGCGCTTGGTGATGGCGTTGTAATAGGCGTGCACCCAGGCATGGGCGGCATCGGCGCTGACGAACTGGAAGCCGAGCGCGCCAAATCCGTTCCGCCCCGCGCGCTCGATGGTCGGAAGCTGCGAGCAAGCCATCCACAACGGAGGATGCGGCTTCTGCACCGGCTTGGGCACGACGTTGCGCAATGGAATATCGAAATATTTCCCGTGATGCTCGCAGCCACCCTCTTTGAACATCGGGAAAATCGCGCGCACCGCCTCCTCGAAGATTTCCTTCTTGGTTTCCATGTCGCGGCCGAACGGCGTCAATTCGGTGATCGAGGCGCTTTCGCCCATCCCGAATTCGCAGCGGCCGCGGCTCAACAGATCAAGCACCGCGACGCGCTCGGCGACGCGCGCGGGGTGGTTGGTGGTGAGCTGAAAAATTCCGTGACCGAGGCGAATGTTTCTGGTGCGCTGGCTGGCAGCGGCAAGAAAAGATTCCGGCGAAGGTGAATGCGAATATTCCTCCAGGAAATGATGTTCCACTACCCAGGCGTAGTCATAACCGAGCCGGTCGGCGGTCTCCAGTTGCGTCAGCGCGTCCTGATAGAGCTTGAGCTCATCGCCGGCCTGCCACGGACGCGGCAGTTGCAGCTCGTAAAAAATGCCAAATTTCACGACGTCTCTCTCCGCGAGGCCGGCCCCTTTTGCCGCAGTTTATTCGGGCGAGAGGCCAAGTCCAGCACCGGGCAAAGCTGGTCTTGATCCAGATCAAGGCCATCAACGACCCGTTGCTTATTGTTTCATCAGGCAACGGCCCTGATGCCGTCCAAATCCGAAATGCGGAAGAGTGAGGCAAGGCATGTCGTTCGCTGGCGACACGCATGGGCGGCCGCGCCGCCGGCGCATGGAAATTTTTGCATTCCTTTTTCTGACCGCGGTGTTGATGCCGGCATTGGCGGTCGCAACCGTCGGCAGCTACGGGCTTGCGGTATGGATCTATCAGATGGCCGCCGGTCCGCCCGGCCCTCCCCCACACTGAACGCAATTTGAAGGATAATCGCGATGACCAGGCCTCGCCAATCAGTCGATCGCCGCGCCTTCCTGAAAGGCCGTCTCGGTACCGACCGCGTCATCACGCCTCCGGGCGCAGAAATCGCCAGCATTCTGGTGCAGGCACGGCCGGAAAGGCTCGATGAAGTCGAAACCGCCATCACCGCCCTGAATGGATGCGAGATTTACGGCCGCGACGCAAAAGGAAAGCTGGTCGTCGTCATCGATGCGACGGATGGGAGCGCCCTCGGCACGACCCTCAACACCATCGCGCTGCTTCCTCATGTCTGTTCCGCCTCTCTTGTCTTTCACGCCATCGAGGCCGGCTAGGCGGCAAGAACCAACGCCGCGGAGAAATTCCAATGACCGCACCCAAACTCGACCGCCGCCAGCTTCTCAAACTGGAAGCCGCCGCGATGGCGGCTCTGGCCGGCGGCATGCCCGGCGCGGCCGCCGCCGCGAACCTCATCACCGAACGCGATGCCAGCGAATTGAAATGGGACAAGGCGGCGTGCCGTTTCTGCGGCACCGGCTGCAGCGTCATGGTGGCGACAAAGGAAAACCGAGTCGTCGCCACCCATGGCGACACCAAGTCCGAGGTCAATCGCGGGCTTAATTGCGTGAAAGGTTATTTTCTCTCCAAGATCATGTACGGCCACGACCGCCTCACCCAGCCGCTGTTGCGCAAGGCGAACGGCAAGTACGACAAGAACGGCGAGTTCACGCCGGTAAGCTGGGACGAAGCCTTCGACATCATGGCGGAAAAATTCAAGGCGGCGCTGAAGAAGCGCGGGCCCTCGGGCGTCGGCATGTTCGGTTCCGGCCAGTGGACGATCTGGGAGGGCTACGCCGCGTCAAAGCTCTTCAAGGCCGGATTCCGCTCCAACAACATCGATCCGAATGCCCGTCACTGCATGGCCTCGGCCGTGGCGGGCATGATGCGCACCTTCGGCATCGACGAGCCCGCCGGCTGCTATGACGATATCGAGGCGGCGGACGCGTTCGTGCTGTGGGGCTCCAACATGGCGGAGATGCATCCGATCCTGTGGACGCGGGTGGCCGACCGCCGACTGTCTGCGCCACATGTTCGGGTGGCCGTGCTCTCTACCTTCGAACACCGCTCGTTCGACCTCGCCGATATCGGCATCGTCTTTAATCCCCACGCTGATCTTTTCATCCTCAACGCCATCGCCAACCACATCATCAAGACGAACCGGGTCAACAAGGAATTCGTTGCGGCCCACACGGTATTCAAGCGCGGCCAGACCGACATCGGCTACGGGCTTCGGCCCGACCATCCCTTGCAGAAGAAGGCCGTGGGTGCTGCAAAAGCCAACGATGCCACCGACATGAGTTTCGACGAATATGTCAAATTCGTCTCCGACTACACGCTGGAGAAGGCGGCGGAAATGTCGGGCGTGCCGCTGAACCGGCTCGAGGCGCTGGCCGAACTTTATGCCAACCCGAAGACCAGGGTTGTCAGCTTCTGGACCATGGGTTTCAACCAGCACACCCGCGGCGTCTGGTGCAACAATCTCGTCTACAACATTCATCTGCTGACCGGAAAAATTTCCGAGCCCGGCAACAGCCCCTTCTCGCTCACCGGCCAGCCGTCGGCCTGCGGCACGGCGCGCGAGGTCGGCACCTTCTCGCATCGGCTTCCCGCCGACATGGTGGTGACCAACAAGGAGCATCGGGACAAGACGGAAGCGATCTGGAAATTGCCGGAAGGCACCATCCCCGACAAGCCGGGTTACCACGCGGTGCTGCAGAGCAGAATGCTGAAGGATGGCTTGCTCAACGCGTACTGGGTTCAGGTCAACAATAATCTGCAGGCAGGCCCGAATATCAACGAGGAAACCTATCCGGGCTTTCGCAATCCCGACAATTTCATCGTGGTCAGCGACGCCTACCCGACCGTCACCGCACTGGCCGCCGATCTCGTGCTGCCGACGGCGATGTGGGTGGAGAAGGAAGGCGGCTATGGCAATGCCGAGCGACGCACGCAATTCTGGCACCAGCTCGTTACCGCGCCTGGCGAATCGCGCTCCGATCTCTGGCAGCTGATGGAGTTTTCCAGGCGCTTCAAGATCGAGGAAGTCTGGCCCGAAGAGCTGCTCGCCAAAAAGCCGGAGTACCGCGGCAAGACGCTGTACGATGTGCTCTACAAGAACGGCGTGATCGACAAGTTCCCGCTGTCCGACATCGAAGCCGGATACGCCAATGACGAGGCGAAGACCTTCGGCTTTTATGTGCAGAAGGGACTGTTTGAGGAATATGCCGCTTTCGGCCGTGGCCACGGTCATGATCTCGCGCCGTTCGACACTTATCATCGCGAGCGCGGCCTGCGTTGGCCGGTCGTCAACGGCCGGGAAACCAAATGGCGTTTTCGCGAAGGCAGCGACCCGTTTGTCAAGGCAGGCAGCGGTGTGCAGTTCTATGGTCATGGCGACGGCAAAGCGCGCATCTTCGCGCTACCGTATGAGCCGCCAGCGGAATCGCCGGACAAGGAATATCCGTTCTGGCTTTCGACCGGCCGCGTTCTCGAGCACTGGCATTCTGGCTCGATGACGCGCCGTGTGCCCGAGCTTTACAGGGCGTTCCCCGAGGCGGTCTGCTTCATGCACCCGGACGATGCGCAGGCCGCCGGCCTGCGACGCGGCGACGAGGTGAAGGTCATTTCACGACGCGGTTTCATCCGGACACGCCTTGAGACGCGTGGGCGCGACAAGCCGCCGCGCGGCCTGGTGTTCGTGCCCTGGTTCGACGAGTCGCAGCTCATCAACAAGGTCACGCTGGATGCCACCGATCCGATCTCGCTGCAGACCGATTTCAAGAAATGCGCCGTGCGCATCGAGAAGGCGTAGCAGTCATGATCAGGAAAGCAGGATTGATACTTCTGCTCGGTGCGATCGCAGTCGGCACCGGTACGCTCGCCGCGCAAACGTTCAGTTCCGGGCTCCGCGGTCCGACCCCGCTCAACGACGAGGGCCCGGCCGCGCCGATGACGCAGACACGCAATACCTCGGAGCGGGAGGCGCGCAACTATCCGGAACAGCCGCCGGTGATCCCGCACTCCATCGACGGTTACCAGATCGATCTGCGCAGCAACAAATGCCTGTCCTGCCACGCTCGCGCCCGCACGGCCGAGTCGCAGGCGCCCATGATCTCGATCACTCATTTCATGGATCGTGATGGCCAGTTCCTCGCCTCCGTTTCGCCGCGTCGATATTTCTGCACGGAATGCCATGTACCGCAGAATGCATCGAAGCCACCGATCAGCAACGACTTTGTCGATATCGATACCCTCCTCAGCCGCGATGCGCCGGGGTCTGGTCGATGAGCGCCCGCGAAGGATCGGCATCGCCACCGGGATTCTTCACGAAAGTCCGGCAATTCGCTGCCGAATTGTGGGACGTGCTTCGCCAGCCGAGCTCCGTGTTCGGGCTTGGCGCGCTGGTGTTTGCGGGCTTTGTTGCCGGCATCATCTTCTGGGGCGCGTTCAACACCGCGCTCGAACTGACCAATACCGAGAAATTCTGCACCTCTTGTCACGAGATGCGCGACAACGTGTTTGCGGAGTTGAAATCGACCGTCCACTTCACCAACCGCTCCGGCGTCCGCGCTACCTGCCCGGATTGCCACGTTCCACACAACTGGACCAACAAGATCGCCCGCAAGATGCAGGCTTCCAACGAGGTCTGGGGTCACCTGTTCGGCTTCATCGACACCAGAGAAGAATTCATGGACAAGCGGCTTGAGCTGGCGCTGCACGAATGGGCCAGGTTCAAGGCCAACGACTCGCTGGAATGCCGCAACTGTCACAGCGCCGAATCGATGGACATCACCAGGCAGTCGCCGCGCGCCACCGAGGCGCACCAACGCTTCCTCTTTACCGGCGAGAAAACCTGCATCGATTGCCACAAGGGCATAGCCCATCAGCTTCCCGACATGCGCGGCATCCCTGGCTGGCAATAATAAAGGGAACAAATCCGCGGCTTGCGTCGGGCGTTTGGATGGTTAGTTTCGGCTCTCGACCTCGAGTCGTCGCCCGCCAGCCGAGACCTCATGACCTCCTTTACGCCGCACCAGGATTCCGCGTTGAACGCGGTGGCCGGCTGGCTCAAGCAAAAGCCGGGGAGAAACGGCACGCCCCAGGTGTTCCGCCTGTTCGGTTATGCCGGCACCGGCAAGACCACGCTGGCCCGCCATATCGCCGAGGGCGTCGATGGCGAGGTGAAATTCGCGGCCTTCACCGGCAAGGCAGCACTCGTGATGCGCAACAAGGGTTGCGACAACGCCTCGACGATCCATTCGCTGATCTACCGCGCCCGTGAAACCGGCGTCGAGCAGCCGAGCTTCGAACTGTGGGACGACGCGCCGGCCTCAAAAGCAAAGCTGATCGTGATCGACGAATGCTCGATGGTCGACGCCGAACTCGGACGCGACCTGATCTCGTTCGATTGCCCGGTGTTGGTGCTCGGCGATCCCGCGCAGCTGCCGCCGATCCAGGGCGGCGGATTCTTCACCGATGGGGAGCCGGATGCGATGCTGACCGAAGTGCATCGCCAGGCGCAAAACGATCCGATCGTGCGGATGTCGATGGATATCCGCGAGGGCCGCGCGCTCGAGATCGGCCGCCATGGCGAAAGCGAAGTCGTGTCGCGCGCCGGTCTCGATCCGGAGCGCGTGATGAGCGCCGACCAGGTGCTGGTCGGGCGCAACAACACCCGCCGCGCCTACAACATGCGGGTTCGACAGAAGCAGAATATCGAAGATCCGCTGCCGGTCGCCGGCGACAAGCTGGTCTGCCTGCGAAACAACCGCAAGAAGGGGCTGTTCAACGGCGGCCTGTGGCGTGTGAAGTCACGCGCGCAATCGCGATCCAAGTCGCGCATCATCACCATGCGGCTTTCGCCCGACGAGGAGTTCAGCCACAAGGTGACCAAGGTCTCCGTGCGCGGCGACTGCTTCGAAGGCGGCATCGAGGCGATCCCGTGGGAGCAGCGCAAGCCCTATGACGAGTTCGATTACGGTTATGTGCTCACCGTGCACAAGGCGCAGGGCTCGCAATGGGACGACGTGGTACTGTTCGATGAGAGTTTTGCGTTTACCGACAGCCGCGCCCGCTGGCTCTATACCGGCATCACCCGGGCCGCAAAACGGCTAAGCGTGGTGGTGTAGTCGCCGCACTTGCTTGCGCCGTCACTTCGGTCTCGGCTCAACCAGGCCCTTGCCCGGGTCTTCGCATCTGCCCTGCACGTGGGCCCGAACGCTGGATCGGAACCGGGTGCGGTAACGTCGCTCGAATTCTTCGCGCGACAATTCGACCGAAGGCATTCCCTTGCGAATATCGACCGATGGCATCGCGCTTTCCCCGATGGCAATGCCCGATGGGAACCGGAAGGCAGAACGCGGCCCATTAGATCGTGGCTCCTTGACCGCTAATGTATTGGATCTGCGGGCTTTTTATTCACGAACTCGTGTGCATTGCCCCGTAACAAGACGGGCTTTGTTCCGTATCTTGGAGAAGCAGGCGCCGGCACCGATTGCGGGCCGCTGCCGCTGCCCTAAATTGAAGATCCGCGAGCCGCCCCATGCGCGCCATCCAGGAGGAAGCTTCCATGTCACGCAGCCCATTTAGCCGCCTTTCGCTTTTCGCCGTCGCCGTCGGCGCACTGGCGGTCACCGCCTTCACGGTCACCCATTCGCGGGCGGCGGAGGACGCGGTGATCATCCCCGCCCCCGCGGTCGACGTTCATGGAGGAAGCGGCATCCAGACCGCCGTGCTGGCCGGCGGTTGCTTCTGGGGTGTGCAGGGCGTTTTCCAGCACACCGCAGGCGTCGTCAACGCTGTCTCCGGTTATGCCGGTGGCAGCAGATCGACCGCTGACTACAACATCGTCTCCACCGGAACCACCGGGCACGCGGAAGCGGTCGAGATAAAATACGATCCGAAGAAGATCAGCTATGGCAGGATTTTGCAGATATTCTTCTCGGTCGTGCACGATCCGACGCAGTTGAACCGCCAGGGACCTGACACCGGCACCCAATATCGCTCGGCCATCTTCACCACCAATGACGAGCAGAAGAAGGTCGCGGAAGCCTATATCGGACAGCTCAACGCCGCGAAGGTCTACCGGAAGCCGATCGTGACCAAGGTGGGCTCGCTGGAAGGCTTCTTTGCCGCCGAGGCCTATCATCAGGACTACCTGACACTGCACCCGAACCAGCCCTATATTGTTTTCAACGATCTTCCGAAGGTCGAAAACCTCAAGAAGATTTTCGCCGAAAACTATGTCGAGAAGCCGACG